>LSQX01166881.1_pt1 | contig 12393 bp, 12 predicted proteins | sample 654561 | NCBI WGS metagenome assembly LSQX01 (sample SAMN04489861, study PRJNA283612) | anaerobic digester metagenome | isolation source: 4 biogas reactors fed with cattle manure at either 37C or 55C with and... | place: Denmark: Kongens Lyngby | collected 2014 | reverse complement strand
CTGCACCTGAAACAGCCTGGTAGGTTGAGTAAACAATACGTTTAATCCCATAATGATCATATAGAGGTTTCAAGGCAACCACCGCCTGAATAGTTGAACAGTTGGGATTAGCGATAATGCCTTTGTGCTTCATAATATCCTGAGGGTTTACCTCCGGTACCACCAGAGGAACATCCGGTTCCATTCTCCAGGCGCTGCTGTTATCAATAACAACAATGCCTTTGGCCGCTGCAATAGGCGCATATTTTTTACTAACACTTGCACCGGCAGAAAAGAGAGCAATATGAATATTTTTTCCGTCAAAGCAGGTTTCATTTAGCTCTTCAACTGTATAATCCTTTCCCATAAAGGGAACAACTTTACCGGCTGAGCGTGCTGATGCAAAAAGATAATATTTATCAACCGGAAGCTGTCTTTCCTCCAAAACTTGTAAAAATTTTCGTCCAACCATTCCGGTGGCTCCTACGATTGCGATATTATACTTTTTCAATACTCTTCCTCCTGTTCTGTGTGTTGCTCTCTTATTATAAGATATGCAAAAGATGGATTTAAATGTTTCTTAACTTTATTGCATTAGCAAATTTACACTAAAAAACGGCTGATTTTTTACCAGCCGCCTTCGTTATCTATGGATAGGCATTATAATTTGATTCGTGAGTACATTACCTTCAGCATTTGTTTTGGAAGATGCAAGAAAAGCAATGGTACTTGTATCCATTTCACGAAGGCAGTTAGCGCTCCATCAATTGCTTGATGACAGTTAAGAAGCTATTTACCCCTTAACCAGAAAATTACAAGAAGGGTTGTAATTTTCTTCGGCGGCATTTCCTTTCGTCCATCGTCATTGAAACCTCTTCTTTCTCAGATGGATTACTCTTAAATGTCGCAACCTCTAATCTACCATCATAATATATGCAACTTTTTTACAATCATATCATCAGACATTAAGAATGTCAATTCTATTTCAATCATTCGTTGAATTTTCCGGTAAATAATGATACTATAAAATAAATTTACCAGCATAAGTTATAAAGGCAGAGGAGAGCATTTTTACATGAATATAGATCAGGATATAAAGCAGCTTCAAGAAAATATAATTTCTCACCGAAGATGGCTTCATCGTTATCCCCAGGTCGGTTATCAGGAGGAAAAGGCCAGAGACTATATTCTTGACTTTTTTAACACCATAAACTTTGATGAAGTTAAAGTTATGGCAAAAACAGGTATTAAGGCTGTTATATATGGGAAAAACCCGGATAAAACTCTTGCATTCAGGGCAGATATGGATGCACTGGAAGTAATTGAAGATACCGGGCTGGAATTTGCTTCCCAATATCATGGATATATGCATGCATGCGGTCATGACGGACATATGGCAATTTTATTGGGTTTTGCTCAATGGCTGTCGGAAAACAAAGCGGAGTTGCCCTGTAATGCAGTACTGCTTTTTCAGCCTGCTGAGGAAGGCATAGGTGGAGCACTTCCCATGATCCAGGAAGGTGCGCTGGACAACCCTAAAGTTGATGCGATTTTCGGTTATCATATTATGCCGGAAATACCACAAGGCAGGGTGGGGATCAAAGATGGTCCTTTTATGGCTTCCACCAGCAGAATTACTATTGACTTGTACGGAATAGGTGCCCATGGTGCTATGCCCCATAAAGGCGTAGATACGGTTCTGGCAGCAGCACATTTTATAACGCAGGCACAGTCAGTTTTAACGCGCCGAGTAGATCCCCTGCAGCCTGGGGTAATTACATTTGGGAAACTGACTGCAGGGGATGTGGCAAATGTAATAGCATCCCATGCCCAGATTAAAGGCACAATTAGAGCATTCGATGAGGGAGTTTCTGTTGAAATAGAAAAGCATTTAATTAATCTGCTAAAGGGCATGGAAACTAGCCATGGTATTAGGTGGGAATTTAGAAAAGATGAATACTATCCGGCTGTTGTAAACCATCCGGAACTGACAAACAGACTGCGATCAGTTATTCCCGAGCAGATGCAGTTTGAAGCAGGTCTAATGATGATAGCTGAAGATTTTGCATTTTATCAGCAGAGAGTTCCTGGTGTATTTCTTTACTTAGGCAGCAGAAATGAGGAAAAGGGGTATACTTATCCGTTGCATTCAAATAAATTTCAGTTTGATGAGGCAATCCTCCTGACCGGAGTACAGCTATATAAAGATATTTTATTTCATATTTAACATATTAGGGCTGAAGCCTGAATAAGAGAAAGGGTTGTTGAAATGGCTGGCTTTTTTCATCGAATGTATTATGGTGATCCACGAAAACCGGATTTAAAAAAAGAAGATGTTAAAGGAAGCAGTCGCTTTAAATTGTTTTTCACGGTGCTATCTGTCCGATTTTGGCAACTGATACAATTAAACTTATTATATGCCGTTTTCTGGCTTCCAAGTTATATCTGGCTATATATACAGGGGCTTCTTATGCAGCAAACTAATCAGCCGGTTACTTTAGAGTTTTTTATACTGATGATTCCCTGCCTGATGTTAGCAGGGCCCGCAACTGCAGGAGTTACCTATGTAATACGAAATTGGGCCAGGGATGACCATGCCTGGGTATGGAGCGATTTTAAAGACGCGTTTAAGGAAAACTGGAAACAAAGCATTCTGATGATGCTGATCAATGGAATAGCCCTGCTTTTATTCAGTGTAAATGTAAGGTTTTATGGCTCAATTGTTTCTGAAGGTTTCTTTTATCTGCTTCTGTATTATTTTATGTTTATTCTGGCTATTATATTTGTCATGATGAATATGTTTGTCTTTCCCATGATAGTGACTTATCGATTGAAACTAAGGCAGATTCTGCGCAACGCTTTTATACTGACTATGGTCAAGCTTCCCTTAACATTTGTTGTTTTTGCTTTGGCAGGGTTTCTGATGTATTTAAGTCTTGTGTATTTGCTTTCCATACCTTTCTTTTTAGTAGGACTAACTTTTCCGGCTTTCATAGTCATTTCATATGTGAACTGGATACTTGACAAATATATAAACATTCATCTTGATGAGGAAAAAGAAGAAACAGAGGGAGAAGAAACGGAGAGCTAATGAATGTTTGTTTAAGGGAGAACTCCATGTTTCAGGACTTTGCTTATTTGTATGACAGATTAATGAGTAATGTGAATTATAATAAGTGGGCCAATCATATAGAAGCTATATTTCATAAGCATGGAAAAAAACCAAAGACGATGCTTGATTTAGCCTGCGGCACAGGAGGAGTAACAAGTATTATGGCGTCCAGGGGTTATCAGGTAATAGGTGTTGATATCTCAGAAGATATGCTTTTTGTGGCTAAGGAAAAAGCAAGAAAACTGGGGCTGCATATCCCCTATATTTGCCAGGATATGTCTGAACTGACCCTTCATAGGCCGGTGGATGCCATATTATGTATGAATGAAGGCTTTAACTACATTTTGAATGAGAAGAAACTTAAGCAAACATTTTTACGCCTGCGTCATTACCTTAATCCTGATGGGATTATAGTTTTTGATATTGCTTCTCAATTTAAACTGTCCTCCGTTTTAGGAAACAATACCATGGCGGTTAACGATGAAGATGTCAGTATGATTTGGTTTAATAATTTTGATGAAGAAAAGCAAATACTGGAATTGAGGCTTACTTTTTTTGAAAGGCTGGAAGATGAGGAGAACTCACTTTATCAAAGATACGATGAAACTCATTTCCAACGGGCATGGACAATAGAGGAATTAACAGCATTATTGATTGAGAGTGGGTTTTCCCATGTGAATACCTATGGAGCTGACAGTTTAGAAACGCCTTCCAGGCGCAGTCATCGAATATATTTTTCAGCTATGTAAAACTGGTTTTTGATTTTTTGCATGAAGCCCTATGTGTAAGTTTATAATAAATATATGACCGGTTCAGCAGCCGGTGCAAATATTAAATTGACATCGATAGTTCGATGTGGTACAATCAGTGCGAATTATTTTTTTAGGAGGATTGTTCTCGTGGAAAGAGGAAAAGTAAAGTGGTTTAATGCTACAAAGGGCTTCGGCTTCATTGAAAGAGATGACGGCAGTGACATTTTTGTTCACTATACCGCAATTGTCGCTGAAGGTTTCCGAACATTGACTGAAGGACAGGAAGTAAGCTTTGATGTCGTTGAGGGCGAGAAAGGTTTGCAAGCTTCCAATGTTCAATTGGTTTAAATAGATAAGTTTGAGCCAAACCTACCCCGGTGAATTTCACCGGGGTATTTCAATATATCTGGAGGTATGGATTTATGATGGATTATGTGGTCAGAGCAATAGCAGGTAAGAGAAGTGTACGGGCTTTTGCTGCAAATACTACAAATCTTGTTTCCAAGGCGGCAGAGATTCACAACATGTATCCTGTGGCTGCCGCTGCCCTGGGGCGCGTGTTGACTGTTGCCGGAATGATGGCCACGGACATGAAATCAATCGACAATGTGCTTTCTATCATTGTTAAAGGTGATGGGCCGCTGGGGAACATTGTATGTGTTGCCAGGCAGGATGGAGCTCTAAAGGGGTATGTCAATAATCCCCAATTAGACCTGCCTTTAAATCACAAAGGAAAGCTGGATGTGGGTAAGGCAGTAGGAAGAACAGGAACATTAACCGTAATAAAAGATTTAGGGCTTAAGGAGCCGTATGTAGGACAGGTAAATTTGGTGACCGGTGAAATAGGGGATGATATGGCCAATTATTATTGGATTTCTGAGCAGCAGCCATCTGTTGTAGCCTTGGGTGTTCTGGTTAACCCTGATCTGTCTGTACGGGCATCAGGGGGGTATATTATTCAACCGCTTCCTGAAGCAGATGAAGAAATCATCGGCAGTATAGAGAAAAAGATTAAAGAAATGCCCAGCGTATCAAGTTTAATTGAACAAGGGCACTCGCCTGAGGGAATATTGGAAATTCTGCTGGGCAATTTTGATCTGAAAATACTGGGAAGAACTCCCCTTAGTTTCCATTGTGATTGCAACCGTGAAAGACTGGAACAGGTGGTTATCAGCCTTGGAAAAGAAGAACTGACAAATATTATGGAAACAGATGGTCAGGCAGAATTGATATGTCACTATTGCAATACGAAATATTACTTTAGCAGAGAAGAACTGGCGAGCTTAATTGAGAAGGCTGAGTAATATTGAAGCATATAGTTATGGTATGATATAATGAATTTTATTAGGACCAATCTATCCTGGAGGAAAGTATGGCAAAAGAATTATTCGCCAGAGGGGTGAAGAAGGTTGTTCCATTCGAACAGGATGGCAGCTTCTTCTATCGAAAGGCTAAAAAACATATAGAGAATAATAATTATATAAATGCACTGAATTACTATCGAAAGGCTATTGAAAAAGACCCTAAGAATCAGGAGTACTCCTTGGATCTAGCAGAAGTTCTGTCAGAGATGGGTTATTATCATGAATCAAATCTGATCTTATTTTCCTTGCTGCAGGAAACACCGCCTCGAACCGAATGCTATTTTGCTATGGGTTGTAATTTTTTGGGACTTCAAGAGTATAAGAAAGCAGAACACAGCCTGAAGAAATATATGGAGGAAGATGAATCAGGCTTCTACTTCGAAGAAGCTCAGAACTTATTGGATGTCTTGCAAAGTCAGGAATTTTACTATGAATATATCAGTGAGATAGATCCCCAGAAGAATAAGGTTATGGAAATGGCCGCAAAGGGAAAAGATTTTCTTGATAAAGGGGATTATAAAAGGGCTGTTATGGAGTTGGAAAAGGCAACAAGTTTGGAGCCAGAGTTTATTTTTGCACGTAACAACCTGGCTTTGGCTTATTTTTGCCTGGGAAAAGACGATCGGGCGATCGATATTTGTCTTGAAATACTGGAAAAGCAACCTTTGAATGTGCATGCTAACTGCAATGCAGCTCTTTTTCATTTTGAAAGCGGTGATAAGACAAAGGCTGCAGAATATCTTGAGATTATAAAACAAATAAAAACTGATGATCCGGAAGAGCTGCATAAAATTACCATTACTATGTGTGAATTGGGTCAACACCAGAATGCAAACATGTTACTGAAAAGACTCCTGCAATATAAGCCGTATGAAACACAAATACTGCATTATATGGCAATCTCCTGTTTTAATTTAAAAAAGTATAAAACGGCTTTAAGATATTGGGACAAGATTGAAAAAATAACCCCTAATAATACCATCAGCAGCTATTACAAAGCATATGTCAAGAGAGTCATGGATGGAGAAGAAAAATTTTTAGAATTACCCTATAATTTCCAGGTTCCATATGATGAAATAATCAGAAGGGTAAAGAAGATACATGATATTTTAAAGTTGTCCAAGAATGAGCGTAAGAACGAATGGAAAAACGGGGATTGGCTCATATCACTTCTGAGGTGGGGGTTAAACTTAAACGATGTACTCATTAAGAAAGCCATTCTAAGTGTTATTGCCTCTTTTCAGGATGAAAAAGCAGAGAAATTGCTGCGGGAATTCATACTGCGCAAATCAGAAAGAGCAGAACTGATAGAAGAAGCATTGATTCTTCTTAAGCAGATGGATGCCAAAGAACCCTATATGGCTTTTATCAATAATAATATTGTAGAGGTAAAAATCAAGCGTGATCAGGTTATTCCGGTTGCCCAAAATATTTTGGAAGAGATTCCTGAAATGGCAGTTAATCGGTTGAAAAAGCAGAATTATGATAACTGTGAAGCTGATATTTATGACGCCTGGGAATGCTGCCTTCACCACTGGGAAATGACCGAAATTCCTGAAATTCGCAAACCGGAAGGGTGGGCAGCTGCCCTGGAATTGTATTATCGTATTCGGGAAGACCTGCCTGTCAGCAAGAAAGAATTGGCTGCAGCCTGGAATATCTCTTATACTACCCTGATGAAGAATTATAATTATATAATTCGTTTAATGGATAATTTCTGGGGGCAAATCAATTTGTAAAGGGGCGAGGCCTGTATGCAGTATTATTTGGAGATTCTTCATATAAATGATGACCATGTGGTGGTGATTTTGGACGGCGTTACATGTAAGTTGCCGATATCGGTTTTTCCTGATCACAGCAAGGTAGGCGATATTCTGCAATTACAGTTAAGTTTTTGCCCTTTTAAAACCCTGACTCAAACAAAATAAGCCAAAGCCAGTAATATCTTCTCTTATCCTATAATACATTCTTAATAAATGGAGTGTATAAGGGGAGAAGACATGAATCGCTTCCGAGATTCGCTCATAGAAGGATTTCGAATTGCAATGGCCTATATTGGAACCGTGGTAGGAGCAGGTTTTGCAACCGGACAAGAAATTTTACAATTCTTTACTCATTACGGCATTCTTTCTTTTTGGGCAATACTGATTTCTGTCGTTTTATTCATATTTGTAGGCAGAAGCATAATGATTTATTCCAGTAATTTGAGGGTAAAATCTTTTGGAAAGCTGGCTGCCCATTTATTTGGGGCAGCAGCTCCTTTTGTTAATCTCTATTTAGGAGTAACCTTTATATTGGTATGCGGGGCTATGTTTGCCGGTGCAGGAGCCCTTTTTGAAGAACATTGGGGCATACCTTATCTGCTTGGCGCAATTATTACCGCCTTTCTTACGCTGTTGGTAACACTTAAAGGCGTAAAGGGTATTCTTGCTGTTAATGTCGTTATTGTTCCTTATTTAATCATATTCAATCTGCTTATATTTGTCTATGTACTTAGCAAAGATATGAAACCCCCTGTCATGTTTCAGTCATATTCATCGGGTGAAGTCTTTGATTTGGTTCGTACAGGTGTTATCTATGCATCTTTTAATATTGTTTTATCTATTGGTGTATTGGCTTCCTTAGGCAGTGAAATAAGAGATAAAAAGACACTGACTTGGGGGAGCATTCTGGGCGGTGGATTTCTAGGAATTTTATTAGCACAGGGGAATTATATCCTTTTATGCCAAATTCCTGAGATTTTTTATGCAGAAATTCCGCTGATGGTAATTATCAGCCAAATGGGAAGCTTTTTTATTACTGCTTACAGTGTGGCAATTTGGGCTGAGATATTTACTACAGCAGTTGGAAATCTTTTTTCCATACATACTGCTTTAAACGGAAGGTATAAAACACCATCATTCCTTCCTGCTTTATGTGTGACCGTATTAGGGCTGGGCATATGCTTATTGGGCTTCTCCAATATCGTGGCCTGGTTTTATCCGGCATTAGGGATCATAGGTTTGGTACTTTCCATTTTGATATTGTTCAAAACTTTTGTAAGCTTTTAAGCAACTTTATACTAAAGCATTAAACATCAGGATTTGGCCCGGAATTTTCTGCTCCGGGAATAAGCCCGGGAGAACCTGCATAATTGGATTTGGACATATAATAAATACCCAGAAAAACATAGGTAATGGCTACTCCCCAATATATTAAGAAAACAGATTTTAAAGGACTGCCTAACACTGAGTTGACTAATTTTATCAATGTAGGCAGAGTAGATGAGTAAATTGCTACATTCCAAAGATTCTGAAAGGTTAGTTGCTGACGGAAGAGGGAGTTGGGGAGAAAAGCTATTAGAGTAAGAACTAAAATACCGAATAATTTCCCGGCAAAAGCAAACAGGAAACCTATGGCGAGTATTATAGTGATAAATACCTTCAAAGCGGGAATAGCTTCAACAATAATATCTTTACTGATTTCCAATGGCCCGAACATGGAGAAAGGCGTAATGTCCTCCTTGCCCCAGGTAAAGTTAATTAATTCATTTTCTGTAATAAGGATACCGCTTGAATAGCCGACAAATTCTTCTTTTGTTGTCTGTCCGGTTGTATCAATAATTATAAGAAAACTTTCTTCTTCAATCCGGTACGGCATCTCTCCATCGAAGATAAAACGACCTTCCGACAGCCTGAAGTCGGGCATGTAATCCTTTAAAGAAACCTGCAAATAATCTACAATATTGCTTAGTTGAACACCAGTATATATGCTGCCGACTAAGTAAACCAATAAAAATAAAAGTAAGATATAAAGAAAACTCTTTCCGCCTTTCATTTGGGACAGAGAACGATAGGAATGAAAATTCCAAAGGCTGTTGCTGAATTGCTTAATAAGATTCAATGAAAATACCCCCTAGAATATTATATCAGGTGCCGACACATAAATTTGATTGTTCACATTTACAAGTATACAATGCTTAAATGAAAACTACAATAATTTTACATTAACCATAAGTTCTTATTCTCTGTTAGCTATCCGTTAAGTATCAATATCGGAAGAAAAACGCTTTTTAATCATTTGTATTAAATAATCTTTTCGATTCCAACCTGGCTTTTTCAGTATCAGGTCATAAGCATAGTTTAAGGCTTCTCCAATTATCTTTTTATTCTCTGTTCCAATCCCGGCGTTTAGAATATCATCGCCTTTTAGAGCCAGTTGATGAAAATATATGGGTTCTCCTTTTTCAAGTACATGTTTGATAATTCTATATGTATTGATACATTTGTCATGCAAAACCTTGTTTTTCTTCAATTCTGCAGATTTATCGGCCCATCTGAGTATTTGAAGCATATTTTCTTCGCCTGTTTGTCCTAATAGCTTTTTTATATTGTAGGGTTTAACCTTCTTCATGTTAAGAAAGGAAAAATACCCCTGTAACAGGTTTAAGGTATGGTCAATAGTCTTTTTATCGTATCGCAGTTTTATTAATCTGTTTTTAATTATACTCATGTTTATATGAGTATTATAATTATATACTGTAAAGGAAAGTTCTTCCTCAAACAAGATAACCAGCAAAGCAGCAAGCCGATAGGTCAGATTGTCAGATGAGATGTATCTAATAAGCTGAAAATCTGCTTTTTTATCTTCTAAGTTATCAAACCGAAAGATAAGGGGGAGAATTCCGGTTTCTAAAAGGAGAATCAAGCCTTTTTCCGGATGAGATGATAATATAAGCTTATTCAGCTCATCTTGAAGACGTTCCGATGAAATATTTTCAAGTTTCTGATAACAGTCATGAATTGCATTTTTTGTCTTTACATCCAGTTTAAAATCCAGTTGGGATAAAAAACGAATACCTCTCATCATGCGAAGCGGGTCTTCCTCAAAACGCCGCTGCGGATCACCTACCGCCCGTATAATCCGATTTTTTATATCTTCCTTCCCGTTAAAGGGATCTATAAGTTTTTCAGTAATAAAAGGATTGTAGGCCATAGCATTTATGGTAAAGTCTCTTCGGGATAAGTCCTGATGAATATCCGTCACAAATGACACACTATCAGGATGGCGGTTGTCGGTGTAAGCCGCCTCCTTACGAAAGGTGGTTATCTCAATTGACATATCATCCACTTTTAAGGATATAGTGCCAAACCGTTTACCGGCAGTCCAGATACTATGATTTGAAAAAATAATTTCGATGCGTTCAGGAGCCAGCGACGTGGCAATATCGTAGTCAAATATGTCTTTTATGCCCAGAATATGATCCCTTAGTGCTCCTCCAACCAGATACGCTTGTCCGCCGTTTTTCATTATCTTTTTAATTACATATTCAACTGCTTCAGGCAGGTGCAGACCATTTATTTCAGATACGTTCAAGTAAATCACCTATCTTCATAGAGATTTTTCAATTCGCATCCCGGGTAATAATGGCTCAGAATTTCCCTCCAGGTTTTTCCCAACAATGTTAACCCATAAGTTCCGTATTGGCTCATTCCTACCCCATGGCCGTATCCGCCGCCGTAAATAGTCACATTTTCAATATTACCTTCCAGATTTCTTGTAAAATCAATATAAGCAAAAGCGCTGGGCAAGAGAGGAAAGTTTTCACGGATGGACCCATCATGACAGTGAAGTATTATCGGTTCCGTACCTAGATAATTCACCGGAGCCAATGCATATCGTATATTATATTCCTTTATAATTTTATATATGCCATGGGTTGTGGTGATTTCCAATTCCATAATATTGCCGCCTTCCCCTCTTCTTAGTACTTCTATATGTAAGAGAGTTCCGATTTTTTCGGGTATTTCTTTGCTTTCATAGACCTCTTCAGAAGTTTTTGTCAAAACAAATAAAGGCTGTTTCATATAAAGGGAAGGCAATGTATGAGACAAAATGGCTTCCAATTGCTCACCGCTCATGGAGACTTTCCAACGGAAAAAGGGTGAAAACTGATCATAAGCGGAAATATCATGCTGACTCATAAAAGCCNNAAAAATTTTCTTCTCTGTCTAAATTAGGCATTTTTCCGGGATATTGCGGAATTGCTTTTAAATAAGGAATTTTCTCTGAAGGAAATTCATTCTCCTGATTACTCCATACCTCATGAATGTTGGCTGTATATCCGCATGAAGTGGAGAAAAACCTTGTATCGACAATTTCATTGCCATAAAATGCTATTATTCCTGAGGTAGCTTCTACGGCGTGGGTTGCTATTTCCTGAACACTGATGTTATTATACACTTGGCTGGATGTACTGTCATCCAAATGAGCTCCATAGAATCGAAAACCGGAGGATTGTATTGCTCTGACGGCGTAAGACCTGGCTGCAACAGCCTGGACCTTTAATGCTTCCAGCCCGAATCTTATAGGCATCTCACTCGGAACAACCGTTAAAAGATACTCTTCCAAATCCAATTCATTGACCAGGGTAAGCATGTTGTCCTTTGAAGCTATTTCAAGTGTTCCCGGGTATGCAGTACCTTTCGACGTGCCGGAATGGCTTCTTTGTATAGATTTAACATATATGGGGGAATCTCCTTTGCTGCGGACCTGCCATCGGAACATGGAGGAGGATTGTTTTTGGCCTCTGAAATACAGATCACTTTCACTTCCGTTAGGCCTGAACTCTATAGTTTCATCGCTGTTAACTGAAAAAAACAGGCCGTTTGGAACGGAAGAAACTTCTATTCCGTCCGGACTATATAATTCTATTTTAGAATGCAGATAGCCGGCGTATCCATTGGTGCTCAGAAGAACCCGAATCTTGTCATAATGCCGGAATCTGTCAGTCAATACTGCCAAAACACCGGTCTGATTATCTGATCTGTAAAGTATGACTTCTGTGGCTCCGATGGGAATGGCATAATCGCCCAGGAATTCAAATGCTTCTGTTATATGGCTTTTCTCAATGCTACTCAGGTTTGATTGTTTATCCAAGAATACCGGCAATCCCTCTTCAAGGGGGAAAAACCCCAGCTTCTCATCTTCCAGCATGGTGTTGGAAAGGGACAGAATCCGGGTCAGATGTATAGGTTGGAGGGGCTTTAGTTCCGCAATAAAACCATCCAGTAGAGCAAAGCAGGCCGGCTGATTTAATGCAATATTAGTCCCGCTTATTACTTTAACTTCCATTAATTCTTTGCCCAGATGCATGATCATGGTATCATAATAATTTTCTCCTTTTATTTTGGAGACAGGTATTCCA
>LSQX01059793.1_pt1 | contig 12393 bp, 13 predicted proteins | sample 654561 | NCBI WGS metagenome assembly LSQX01 (sample SAMN04489861, study PRJNA283612) | anaerobic digester metagenome | isolation source: 4 biogas reactors fed with cattle manure at either 37C or 55C with and... | place: Denmark: Kongens Lyngby | collected 2014 | reverse complement strand
AAAAGTATGGAAGAATAGGCCATCTTTTTCAAGACAGGTACAAAAGTGAGAATATAGATTCAAATGAACACCTTTTAGCAGCAGTAAGGTACATACACAAAAATCCTGTTAAAGCAGGAATTGTGAAATGTAAGGGAGATTATAAATGGAGTAGTTATAATGGTTACAGCGGTGAAAAGAGTGTGCTATCAGGTGCAAATATTAAATATATCCTCGGAATGTTTGCAAAGGACCGGAAAATGGCTATAAAACTATTTAAGGAGTTTTCAGGTTTGGAAGGCAGGGAAGACTTTATGGATGTTGAAATTGATAGTGAAAAGGAGAACAGGGAGATAAAAGGGGTTATGGCCTCAAGAGAAGTTGTCGATGAAATCCTCAAATCAAGAGGGTTGAAATTGGAGCATTTGCGATTGAAGCCATATAATGAAACAAGGAATGAGATAATTTCATTGTTAAGAAGAAAATCGGATTTGTCTATACGTCAGATAGCAGAATTACTTGAAATTAACAGGGGAACTGTTCAAAGGATAAAATAAAAACCGTTTGTGTCAGGTGCAGTGACAAAGAACCGTCCCCTGTCACCCCATGTCACCTAAGAGGGTATCCAACGATGGGAAACCCTCTTTTTTACTGTTTACACATTATAAAGTCTTTAATTTCTTTATTTTGAACTGAATCTTACTCTATAAGGGAATCTGACTTGTGAGCCAGATGTTTCATCAAAGGCACTTGTGGGAATCATTGTTTTCGGAACAGCGGTTACCACAAGGTACAATGTTTCAGTGTTCTGATTAATGGTTATTGAGCCTTGACCGGTACTCCAGAGGGGTGAATATGCTGTTTTACCAGCTTTGTCAACAGCTACAAGGCAAAGCTGAAAATCGCCGTCAGTTCTTTGAGAAGAAAGTGCCTGGAAATCTGCTGTAATGGTTTTGGTTCCAGTCATATCTATTGAATACAGGCTTGCTGTAACCGGTATAATATTAATACCGCTCTGCATTGGTGCATGACTGTCAGGTACATTCCACCATCCACTATCGGAAGATTTATTCAAAGTAGTGAGAACTTTTTCCCTTGTTTTTGCATTCGAGATCTGGCTTTTAAATCTAGTTCTGTAGATATTTAATAATTTATTATATTTATCAGCCGGATAGTTATTTGGATTTAGAAAGTCCTGTGTTGCCATACGCTTTGCAAAATTTCCAAGGATAGTCTTCATTGGTAAATTTGCAACTCTTGCAATATTATCAAAAGGATACTCATTTTTATTTGCTTGCTGTATCATTTTTACTATAAAACCCTTGCCGAGGCCCGGGAGATTGTCGGGGTTTTCCTCAAGGTATTGCAAAAATGGCCAGTATTGATAATAATCGTTTATATTAGGATGACAATTTGAGAGGTTCTCATAAAAGCCAGGGAAATATTCTGACTGCGGAGAATAATTTTTGCCGTTATAGCTGTAATAATCACTTGCCATGTAGCGTTCTGAAAACCAGTTTGCAACACTTTCCCACCAAGGACCGGTTATTGTCTGATCAATCCATGATTTCAAGTGATAATGTATAACATGCCCATATTCATGAGCTGTAACAGTGCTTGGAGGGTCAACCCTCATTCCTTCGGGGCAAATGACCATAAACCCCATACCTTTGGCATCGGAACCCATATGAGCATTCCAATCACCAGTGTTGTAATTTTTAAGACCGGTATTGGCTATATATAGATTGGTTTTCCGTTTTGTATCGGCATAAGCTTTATGTATGGATATTCCGGGGTCAGGGATACCAAGTTCCTTTATATAGCATTCACGGATTGCCTCAAGGTTTTTGAGGTTTCCGTTAACAAATTCTTGTGTTATATTACCGCTGTTTCCCCATACAATCTGAAAATGTTCTGATGTAGCCCTGTTTATTGATGAGTCGTTCATAGAATAAAGCTCATCGTAGGCAATATAGATGGCTTGTTGTGTCGGAGTCGGAGATACTGTTGTCACAGGTGTATGTGTTGGAGTTGGAGTAACTGAAGGTTCTGGAGATAGGGGTGGTATAACAATAGTCCCCAATAAAACTCTCTTAAGCATTGCATAATCGGTAGAATTAACAACATTGTCATTATTAAGATCAGCAGCCTTTAAATCGATATTTGTAGATGCATCCAAGAGGTACCTTTTAAGTATTGCGTAATCTGTAGAATTAACACTTGAGTCATTATTGACATCACCGGGTAAAACATTTGCAGCGGACGCATAGGGTAATAAAACACCTGAAACAATTGATGTAACTAAACAAAGTACTACAAGATAGCAGGACATGCAGGTCTTTAAGCTTCTTTTCATAATTTACCTCCCCTTTACAACTGACATTAATTAATAAATCAAAGAAGTAGCACATGTAAATAACCATAATTAATGAAAATTATAGAAATTCTATATTACTATTGTACACCATGCAGTTATAAATTAAAATAGGAGGCGAGATGAAAAGGAGACTGGATATCTGGATATATCAGAAAACTGACAACTTATTTCTACAACTTATTTCCATAGGAATACTCAAGGAATACTCAAGGCTTACTCATATAAATATAAATAAGTATGAGGAATGTTAATCAATCCCATGGTATCCTATGTAATTATCTATATGAAAATACACTTGATTTATGTTATACTGGTTTTTATCTGAATACTATTGTAAAAAAGGTGGGTTGTCCGTATTGTTGTACGTAATCAAGTTTTTTTACCAGACTTTTTTATTACCTCCCGGAATAATAATTGTACTGGTTTTGTTACTTTCAATATTCCTATATAGAAAGCACAACTATAAAATGTCTCGCGTCTGTGTTGCAATATCGGTGTTATTGTATATTGTATCTGTGCCCATAGTGGGAGATGCTTTAATACGTGGATTGGAAAGCAGGCACACTCCGCCATCAAAGGTTGAAGGAGATGTTATAATTATGCTTGGTGCGGGGACTACTGTCGATACACCTAATGTCAGTTCAACAGGGCATCTTACCGGATATGCGGCAAATCGTTTGTTAACATGCGTGCAGCTTCATCGTGTGCTGAATGTTCCTATTATTATATCCGGCGGAGCAGTTTATGAAAACAGCAGTTCTGAGGCTGAAATAGCAAGGGAAATTTTGCTTGACCTTGGAGTTGAGGATGATAAAATCATACTGGAAAAAAGAAGCTTAAACACCACACAGAATGCAATGTATTCAAAACAGATAGTTGAGAGCTATGATTATAAACGGCCTATAATTGTTACATCTGCGTTTCATATAGACAGGGCATTAAGGCAGTTTGACAAGGCAGGTCTGACTGTTACACCGTATCCTACAGATTATCAGACTACTGTAGATTTTATATTTAGCGTGTCATTATTTATCCCTTCTGCGGATGCACTAACGAATGTTAATCTGGCATTAAAAGAATATATTGGAATTCTTGCGTCACAATGGTATTGATGTAATCTATTTTATAACGCATACGCTATAAGAAATACGTTTTTAGTATAAAAGTTTTCTAAAAAAACCATTTAAGTAGAATTATTATATTAATCACGAAAATGGCTCTGCATTGAAAAAGTTAATTTTCTGTGATGTTACATTAATGAAATTGAATTGCGATGTAAAATCTTTATAGCATTCAATATAGATGAAAATGAAAGCAAATTGGCGAATGGATGCTTGGTTGACAAAAAGGTGCATTAAGGTGCAATATAGATAAATTTTATTTCCACGTTATGGATGGCTATTTATTCAAAAGTATATATTTATGTTTTGCCGGGATTATGGTATTATATAAATTGGACGAGTGGCAAAGTATAAAAATTAAAAGGAATATAAGTGGAGGGGGATTAAGTGAAAAAGGTAATTATTTTAGCAATGCTTTTATCTGTAATGCTTATTGGCTGTTCTGATTCTAGCAATAATGATCCGAGAAAGCCAAATATCAAGGAAAATAAGGTGGCAACAAAAGAATTAACCGACAATTACCAAATAGAAAGCAAAACTGAGGAGACACCTACCGGTGAAGAAACATCAACGCTTATTTATCCTGTTGTATCCGGTTTGGATAAGAATGTACAAGATAAAGTAAATGAGTGGATTGAGTTTAAAATCTCAGCTTACAGGAATTTAATCAATGAGATGAAAGATTTGGGTGAACCTCAAGAAGTTTGGTATGAAGCTACTTACAAGTCAAAAGAGATTCTAAGTATCAAGCTGTATTCTGAATCGGATATGGTAGATTTTAAGGATGTACTGATTGATTCTCTTAATTTTGACTTAAAGTATGGAAATCCTTATGAATTGAAAGATGTTATGAAATCAGGTTTTGAAAATAAGCTGACTCCAATAATGGCAGAAAAGATTAAAGAAAAAAATGTTCAATTAAAAGAAGAGTTTAAAGGTGGAGATGCCAGCAGAGGCTTCTATTTTACGGATAATGCATTGGTAGTTTATTATCAGTACCCTGCTTACGTCGACATAACGTTTGGTCCGCTTGAAATTGAAATACCTTATGATGAAATAAAGGATATACTAAAAGACGGAATAGTTGTCGGCAAGTAGTCAAGTAACATAATGGATGATTAAAACATATAAGTTGAAAAATAAAGCCTTTTGGGGCTTTATTTTTATTAAGTCTCTTGGAGTAAAATGAAAAAGGAAAAATTAAGTGTTAAAATTTCCTCTTGATTTTTTATTAGGCTCTATGGTATACTTATTTAGCATTAAAGCTTGATTTATTATTAAGTGAATATTATTATGGAGAGATGGCTGAGCTGGTCTAAGGCGCACGACTGGAAATCGTGTGACGGTGGAAGCCGTCCGAGAGTTCGAATCTCTCTCTCTCCGCCACTGCAGTATCAAGCGTTCCGAGGTTTTCGGGACGCTTTTTACATTCCCTATAATCCACACGATTTTTTAATAAAAATTGAAAGGTCGTGTGCATACTATGGCAAGGCAAAAACTATCAATTCAATCAAAATCAACGCAGGAAAAAACACTTCAAGAAGGGTTTAAGGAGTTTACTACCCATTGCAAAATCAAGAATTTGGCAGAAAAAACGCTTGTATATTATCAAGCCTATTTCACCAAGTTTGAAACATTTCTTGACACCATAGGCATAAAACACATTGGAGAAATCACAAAATCCACTATAGACAGTTATATTCTTTATTTGAAGGAAGAAACCGAAGTTAACGACATAACCGTTAATACTGCTATTCGTGCGGTTAGGGCGTTTGTGTACTATTGGCAATCATTGGGTTATTGTCTGCATTACAAAATAATGCTGATTAAAGCAGATAAGAAAACGAAAGAAACCTATTCAGAACATGAATTAAGGTTATTACTGGAAAAGCCTAATATGAAGGATTTTGCAGAATATAGGAATTGGGTAACGGTCAATTTTCTACTTGCAACGGGTGTTCGTGTCGGTGAATTTGTTAATATCCGAATTGGTGACATTCTTATGGACGAAGCTATTGTAAAAATCAAATATGGTAAGTCACGCCGGGAAAGACATTTACCCCTATCCAAGACCATAACAAAGGTTTTAATTGAATATATGGGTATCAGAAACGGCGAAGCGGACGACTTTTTATTTTGCAATTCATACGGCGGCAAACTGGACGAAAATTCCTGCAAACATGCTATTTCCAGATATAACAAACTGCGTGGAGTTACCAAAACTTCCCTTCACCTGTTCCGCCACACATTCGCCAAGAATTGGATTTTAAACGGCGGTGACATTTTCAGGCTTCAAAAGGTATTGGGACATTCAAGTATTGAAACAGTCCGGGAATATGTAAATATGTTTAGTGACGATTTGAAGCGGAATTTTGACGATTTTAACCCGTTAGAGACTATAAGCAATCAGAAAGGAAACCATATATCAATGAAGGGGAGGAACAAGCGTTGAGAGAATTAACAGTATATTATAATTACGTTGGAGAAATATGCTATCCCTTTATTAAGTTACACGGTAAATGGCTTGAATTATTGGGTTTTAAGATAGGGAAAAAGATTATTGTTGAGGAAGAACCAAATAAACTAATTATTAGGCTTAAAGAAGAATGAAGCAGGGGTTTAAATCCCCTGCTTTTCAATATAAACCTGAATAAAGGGAATTATATTCATATACAGAAAGAGGCGAAACGGTGAAAAATTATTATGAAGTGATAGACGATACTTGTTATATATGGGTTATGGGAAAAGGACAACAAATGTATGCTTTAATCAGTGTCGAGGATTTACCCAAGGCGGACAGCGTACCGGGAACATGGACAGCCAGATATTCAGAAAGGGGCGATACATGGTATGTAACAACCAATGTTGACGGAAAGCAAATAAGGCTACACCGCTTGATTATGGACGTTACAGACCCCAAAATTGAGGTAGACCATAAGAATTGGAACGGCTTGAATAATTGCCGTTGGAATTTGAGATTAGCCACACACAGCGAGAACAACCAAAATATGAGGGGTACACGCAAGCAGAATAAAAGCAATTTACCGGGCGTTGGAGAGTATAAAGGCAAGTACCGGGCAAGGATAACAGTTGACGGCAAAACAAAGTATTTGGGGTATTTTGAAACGCCAGAGGAAGCCCACGAAGCATATTTAAAAGCAAAGGCGGAGTATCACCCATATTCACACCAAGCAAGGACAAACAAAAGGGGTTAATTTTAGCCCCTTTTTCCATGCAGAAATACCCCGATTAATAATCGTGTATACATAGAAATATTACAGCCGCAAGGGTTACAGCCGTTTTTACAGCGAGTAAGGCACACGACCCGGCTATAAAAGTAAGGTAGAAGGACAACTGGCACTACTAGATTTTTGATTTTTTGCCAACTTCCCCATGACAGTGTAAAATACTAATTACAATTGGAATGAATACCCCCAGCTATAACAGGTTAATATATCTTTCTATACAATTTCTATAATATGTTAAAAATTAATTTGTCTAACAGTGTCGGTTATTATTGAAAATTACCACAGATTCGTGTATAATATTATTATAGCGTACAAACCCTTGTGTGCAAAATAAGGGGTTAATATTGCCCCCTTTTCAAAATTGAAATGGAGGTTAGTAAAGAATGAGGATAAATAAATATAGAAAGCAAGGACTATTGACTAAGCAGGAAGCGGCAGAAATTGCAGGGTGTCACCCAAACACAATATTTAATAAATGTATAAAGGGTGACGCTGAATGTACCTTTATAGACGGTGTATATTATGTAACGGAAGAAGTTGCCAAGCAGATTGGTGAAGACGCAAGAAAATTTAAGGAAGAACAAAAAGCATTAATTGAACGTAGAGAGAAATTGAAAAGGCAGATTAGAGAAGCAAAAAATAATCAGTTAACAGGAGGTAATGAAAATGCAGACAAAAAATAATACCGCTTTGGCAGAAGCGGCAACGGTAAGAAATTTTTATGTAATATCTAATAATAGTATAACAAAAAGCAAGTCAAAACTCAACCTTGACCCACTTTCAATATTTGGGGGTGAGGACTACCCCACTTTTGAAGAATGGTTTGAGAAATTTATACCAAAGGAATTGAGAAGTAAATATAAGGACGGAAAACAAAAATGTCCAGTATGTGGTAAATGGCAATTGGAAATAGACACTAATCAATATCCTTTAATAGAACCCAATTATATGGTTTCTTTATATTGTAATAATGATTGTAATGTATTTGAAATATGGGGAGAATTGGGATTCGATAAGAATAGTTACCGACAAATAGTTACAACACAAGACCTCGGCTATAATAAGGAAAAAGCTGAATTGGAAATAGTTTGTTTGGCAGACGTTGAAGCCGAGGTAATTAATTGGTTATGGTATCCATATATACCAATGGGCAAAGTAACCATGATTGACGGCGACCCCGGGGTTGGTAAAACATTTCTTGCGTTAGAAATGTGTTCAACGGTATCTATAGGCGGCAGTTTTCCCCTTGAAATGGGCGTTATCAATAGAGAGCCTGCAAACACGGTTTATTGCGTTGTTGAGGACGGCGTTGGTGATACCCTCAAACCCCGAATAATGAAAATGGAAGCGGACACAAAGCGGATATTTGCATTTACAGGGGCTAAAACTCAACAGGGCTATGACGTACCTTTTAACCTTACAGATAAATTTGATAGGTTTGAACAAATGTTGAAGCAATGCAAGCCCAAGCTTGTTATCATTGACCCTTTACAGGCGTTTATAGGCGTTGATATGAATAAAGCAAGTGAAACACGCCCGGCACTTCAAAGGCTTGTAAAAGCCGCAGAAACACACAATACGGCTATTGTTGTAATAAGGCATACAACCAAGGGCAAACAGCAAAAAGGGGCGTTCCGTGGCATGGGTTCACAGGACATTTTAGGGGCGGCACGTTCGGCGTTATATGTTGGAGCAGATAACGACAACCCCGACCATAAAATAATGACCCACAGTAAAGGTAATTTAGCAAAGCATGGTGTGTCATTAATGTATACCATTGAGGAAGGTAAATTGGTATGGAAGGGAGAATGTTCCACCACAGCAGACGACCTAAACGACCCGGACAGCAGGAGCAGAGAGGAAAAAAGTGCTATAGAAGAAGCATTGGAATTTTTGGAAGCGGTTTTTAAAGATAAAAGCAGGATACCAACCAAGGAAATAAAAAAACATGCAAAGGATTTAAGCATTTCAGAAAGCACATTAAAAAGAGCAAAAAGGACGATAAAGGACAGTAACGAATTTGATTATTATTTTGATACTGAAACAGACGGTAAACAATGGTATTGGATTAAATGCCCGAAATAATATTAATCCCCCGGCTATAATAGCCGGGCTTTTTTTTATGTAGGTCAAGTAGGTCAAACCCCTACGGTATATTTTCTTGACCCACTTGACCCACATACCTCAAACCCTTTATATATCTATATTACAGGTAAGTAGGTCAAGTAGACCACAGGACCCACTTGATAGTAAAATTTGGTATCAAGTAGACCATTTGACCCACTTGCTGAACCACCTTTAAACCCTTGCAGTAAGCGGCGTTGAGCCAAGTAGGTCAAGTATACCAATGAAATATACCGGGAGCATTGACCCACTTGAACCACCTATTTATAGCAGGAATACACCCCCCCACCCCCCTATACCTTGGTAATAATTGCCATATGGCGTAACCGCCCCATTCTATAGCCGGGGAATAACCAAGTACCCCTACCCCCATATTTCCATAAATTTCTTACATGACCGAGTGTCTTACATTATTTTCAACAAATTATTTCTGTGTTGTATATAATGTGCTATAATAGGATAGTTATTTACATTATTTTAAATGAGGGGGTGAAAACGTGAGTTCATTAAAAGATAATTCTAAAGTTATAAATTCGCTTAAAGGTAAATTAAGTAGTATCATTTCAGAGTTACAAGACATAGAATGTAATATAGCAACAAAGATTGTTGATTGGTACTTGGAAAAATCAAAGTATTATAGAAAACATTACGCTGGTGGAAGATTGCAAGCTTTACCCAATAATATGAAACAAGGAGATATTGTCATTGTTGATTTTGGGATAAACATAATTCCAGAATTTAGTGACGACGATACTAATGGTCATTTTGCATTAATATGGGGGCAACAAGGACATAATTTTATTGTAATCCCACTTACAAAGAAAAAACAGCCTAAAGAAAATAAATACGGTGTAAATTTAGGTGAAATTGAAGGAATGCCAGATAGTGTTGATACATATGCAAAGATTGACGCTATAAGGTCGGTTAGTATAAGAAGAATACAGAGAATAAAAGAGCAAAAAGAAGGGAAAATTACTATTAGTGACCCAGACGTATTAAAAAAAGTGAAAGACGTATTTTTAGCTTATTTTACCTAAAAAATTATTTGACATGTATATTATACAATGTTATAATTAAGCTACAAAATAATTTTTCTTTGAATTAAATGTGTCTCTGTTGGGTTACTGGCAAGAGACGAGGAATTGTATATGTGCTTTCACTGGGTTACTGGTAGAAAGTTTGATATTAAATCAAAAAGGCTTCCGTTTTTCGGAGGTCTTTTTGCATATGTAAAAATAATAAGTCAAAAATCATTAGACCTATGGCAAATTATAGTATATAATCATTTTATACAATAATGTTAAAGGGGGAATAAATTTGCATAAATGCTTGAAGGAAGCTGAAAAGATACTAAATGAATATTTGGATACAATTGCAAAAGATACCAGTAAGAAATTTTATGAAACACGGATTATGAAATTTTTTAATGAGCATATGAGTTTACAGGAAAAACCACTTAAAGCAATTTCTTTTTACGATATAGACAGTTTTATAAAAGAATTAAAAGTGTCAAATAGTGAGCGTTTAAACTATTATTACGCATGTAAAGGGTTCTTTTCATATACTTATTATAATGAGATTACTGTAGACGTTATGAAAGGCGTAGATAAGCCTATAGTTCAAATAAATAAGGCTACATATATGGATAATAAAGATATTCTAAAGTTTATTGAATTTACCATGGATAGTAGCCAACCGCTAATTGAAAGACTACTAATAGGATTTTTTATATATACTGGATTAAGTCGTCAGTACATAGCAAAGTTGACACACCACCAAATCAATATAGATAGTCCTCAATATATGCTTCATTTTGATACAGGTAAAGACGGAGAAGTATATGTACCTTTAAAACAAGAACTTATCCAATTGATTAATGAATTGAAGCAATCACAGAAAGAAGTTGTTAAAAGATATGAAAGGGTTTTTAAAAATTATGGAGAAAATTATATAAGCACTAAAATAGCAGAGTTGTCAAAAAGAATAGTCGGGAAAAAATATAAACCTACAGATTTTTCAAGTACATTTATTAGAAATGCAATATTAGCAGGAAATGATATTTATACCATTAGGAATATAGTTCTTGAATCTATAGGTACAATCGAAAAACATTTTCCAGAGCAATATGACGTTTTAGAAAACCAAAAAAAGTTATTAGAGAGTTTATATAAAGTTTGACATACTGTGTTTGTCCTATAAAGCCAGACAGGATAAAAGTATAATGGTCTAAGAAAACTCGACAAAAATTTTCTAAAAGATAATGAACCTGATATAATAAAATCACAAAAAACGGAAGGTTGATTATCGATGAAAAAGAGAACATTTAGTGCAGAGTTTAAGGCAAAAGTAGTTTTAGCAGTATTAAAAGGTGAAAAGGAATTAAACATCATTGCTCAGGAAAACGAAATAGCTCCAAACCAAATACGAAACTGGAAAAGCGAATTTTTGGAAAATTCAGCATTAGTATTTGATAACAAAAAAGAAAAGGAGTACAAAGAAAAGGCACTATTACACGAGCAGGAAACCGATAGATTATATAAAACAATAGGTCAATTGACAACTCAAGTCGATTGGCTCAAAAAAAAATCTGAAGAGTTGCTTGGACCTGAATGGGAGGGTAAATTTACTCCGCGCCCAAAAGGATAATCAGAGATTGCCACTGAGTAAATTGGCCGAGCTGCTGGATGTAAACCGTACAAGTGTATATTACGAGTCAAGTGAGCCTTCAGAGCTTGAAGTTGCAATTAAACATGCAATAGATGAAATGCATACTGAAAATCCTACATGGGGATCGAGACAACTATCAAAACAGCTTAAAAAGCAAGGTTTTAATATTGGACGACTCAAAACAAGACGATATATGACTGAAATGGGGATAGATGCAATCTATCCAAAACCGAATTTATCTAAACGTAATCAGGAACATAAGATTTACCCATATCTGCTAAGGAATATGGTGATAAACCGTGTAAATCAAGTGTGGGCAATAGATATAACATATATCAAGCTAAGACGCGGATTCATATATCTGACAGCTATAATTGACTGGCATACACGTTGCATTATAGGGTGGGAACTTGATGATACACTTGAAACAGCAATGGTTAAAAGAGCACTTTCAAAAGCACTAGCAATATCAAAGCCTGAGATCATAAACAGCGACCAGGGCAGTCAATTTACTAGCAATGAGTATATCGAGTTGATTGAAAGCAATAAGATTAAAATAAGTATGGATGGTAAAGGCAGGTGGGCTGATAATATTATGATTGAACGCTGGTTTAGGACACTGAAATATGACGAGGTGTATCTGAAAGACTATGAAAATATAAGAGAAGCACGTAGAGAAATCGGTGGTTTTATCCACAAATACAATTTTGTTAGACTGCATTCAAGTTTAGGCTATGAAGCACCAGGAGTCATGTATTATCCAAAGTTGCTGCTGGCATCTAATATGTAGTTTCTTGGCTACCTTACCGCCGACCTTGACAAAACTGCACTCCAAATGGTGTTAAGTCAATGCGACGGGGCGAGATGAGGTTATATT
>LSQX01030894.1_pt1 | contig 12393 bp, 10 predicted proteins | sample 654561 | NCBI WGS metagenome assembly LSQX01 (sample SAMN04489861, study PRJNA283612) | anaerobic digester metagenome | isolation source: 4 biogas reactors fed with cattle manure at either 37C or 55C with and... | place: Denmark: Kongens Lyngby | collected 2014 | reverse complement strand
TAGGAGGCTGATTTGTCATAGCCCCTGAACAGGAAGGTCATGACGCGTTCCTTCTGGGCGGGATTGAGGATGAACTGCCAGGACAAGGGCAGGACCAGAAACACCGTCGCTGTCAGGGAAAGGATGATGGTCCTCCACCTCACCCCCCACACGAAGGCAGTGCACAGAAACATGAAGATCAGGACCAGGCTGGTGCCCAGGTCAGGCTCGGTCGCGATGAAGAGGAAGGGCAGGCCGTAAATAAGGCCGATCCTGAGAAAACCTTGAATCGCGGTCATCTCTCCCCGCTTCATGGCGGCGAAGACGGGGCCTGCCAGCATGGCCACCCCGATTTTCGAAAGTTCAGAGGGTTGAAAGGAGCCAAATAACGGAATCCTGATCCAGCTGTCGGCACCCGCCACCGGCCGGTATCCGTCCACTTTGACCACCAGGAGGAGTATGATGCTGATCAGGTAAATGCCGCCGCCGATCAGGCGCATGGTAGGCGGCTCGAAGAGGCAGAAGGTGAAGGCCGCCACCAGTCCCATCAAGACGGCGGCAATCTGTTTGTAGAAGTTCATGGGGTAGTCAAAGATCACGGCTCCGTAACCCTTGGCAAGGACCGTATTCAGGACAACCAAGCCGATAATCACCAGCGCCAGGACGGGCACCAACATCCGATAATCAAGCAACTGGAAAAAGACGTCGGCGCGCGACTGCTTCAGGTTCTTGCCTGTGCGCTCCAGGGCTTCATCCGTCCACTTCATGGCCGCAAAAAACCAGACTTATTCCTGATCCGTGTCGTCCGCCGGCGAGAACTCAGGCACTTGCTCCGGCGCGGTTGCCAGCTCAGCGATCAGTTGATGGCGTTTTTTCGCTCTGCCCCGGATGATGACAAAGACGATGACAGCGCCAACGACCATGACAGCAGACAGAACCTGCGAAATACGGAAAGTACTGCCAAAAGCGTTGAACATCAGGGAATCCGTGCGAATACCTTCGACGAAGAATCGAACAATGCCATAGAGAAAGAAATAGGTCAGTACAGTTGTCCAGGGCCGCTTCTGCCGTTTGTGGACCAGGAGAAGAACCGCGAAGATAATCATATTGGCGGCAAACTCATAGAAAAAGGTGGGATGAACCGGCAAATTAGGATTCAAGCCCGGCAAGGGATTTGCTGGATCAGGATTCAAGGCCGCCAGGCCCTGCCTGGTTCCTTCACTGATCATGCCCCAGGGCATGCTTGTATTGGTGCCAAAGGCTTCCTGGTTGAAGAAATTACCCCAACGGCCAATTCCCTGACCCAGTGGTATCAAGACGGCCAGGTAATCCAGGATGCGGTGCAGTTTAACCCGCTTGATCCGTGCGGCGATGGCGACCGCCAGCATCCCTCCCAGCACTCCACCGTAGAAGGCCAAGCCACCTTGTCTCAAGTCGAAAATTGAGGCAAAAGATCCTTTGAACTGATCCCATTCAAAAACGACATAGTAAAGTCTTGAGCCGACCAGGATCAGCGGAATCATCCAGAGAAAATAATCCAGAATATCATCTCTTGTGAAGCCGTAGTTCTTGGCCCGCATCATGGCGATGACGATGCAGAGAATCATGGCGAGCGTGAAAATCAGTCCGTACCAGAACACCGTCAACTCTCTTCCAAAAAGATTGAAGACAAACGCTTCCCGGTTAACGACGAGATTCTCGATACCTAAACCTGGAAAGGAAACGTGATAATTCAAAACGAAGCGCATGATCTACCTCCGGAATATGCTCATTTTATCACACCCTACCCAGGGCGCGAACGGTCTCGATGTCGTCATCGATCTGTCTTTTCAGTTCTTCCAGTGAATCAAAACGCTTCTCCGGCCGGACAAAAGACAGGAAAGAGGTGGTGATGGTTTCTCCGTAAAGCTCGCCGTCAAAATCATAAAGAAAAGATTCCACCAGTGTTTCTCTTCTGTCGCGGTGAACGGACGGCGCGATGCCAACATTTGTCACCGCTTCATATTCCCCGCCATCCCATGTCACCCGGGTCCGGTACACGCCGTTGCGGATACGAACTGATCTTTCCGGGTAACGGAAGTTGGCCGTAGGGAAACCGATCGATGAACCAAGTCGTCTTCCCCGGATGATCGTGCCCGTCAAGCTGAAGGGGCGTGTCATCATGGTGGTCGCCTGATCGACGCGGCCGTCTGCCAGCAAGGCGCGTATCCGGCTGCTTGAGACCTTGTCGCCTTCCCATAAGACGTCCTGGACAATCAGAGAGCGAAGACCGCGTGGAGCGCCGTAGCTTTCCAGAAAGGCCGCGTCCCCCTGGCCCCGCCAGCCAAAATGTCCATCTTCCCCGATGGCAAGAACCTGGCCTCCAAGCGTACCAACAACCACTTCATCGAGGAAGGCAGCCGGAGACAGGTGGAGAAATTCATCAGCCAGGGGAACCAGAAAGATCTCCTCAAGTCCAGTTTTGCCCAGCGCCTTCAATTTCTCTTCGTCCGTCATTATGAACTCATGACCCAGGGGACGCCGGTCAAAACCGAATCCTCCTTCATATGAGAAGGTCAGCGCCGCGGGGCGCAGTCCGATCTTCCGACAGACCTCGATCAGTGACGCGATCAGGGCCTGATGTCCCAGGTGAACCCCATCAAAAACGCCAAGCGCGATCCCTCTTTGCTCACCGGGAACTCCCTGCAAACCGTGTACAACCTTCACCATCATCTCTTCTCTTTTCGTAATTCTTCTGGAGTGATAAAGACCCGTCGGGGCCTGCAAGAGTCTTCTTCCCGTCTGCCAACTGCCACCAGCCGGTCCAGATACCGAAAGGTCAGCCAATCCATATCAGGGGGAGGAGCCAGACGGGCAAGGCCGGGATCAGCTGATTCTATGCGATCAGTCGGGCATGGGATGGCGCGTCCGTGAGCCATATCCAGTCCTTCCTGCTCCGTCAGGGGCAGCTGCGGCCAACCTCGAAAAGCCTCAGTCACCGGCTGAAGAAAGCGCTCCAACTCACCTTTTCCCGTCAGTGTATCAAGTCGTACAGCTGAAGAAAGATCAAGATGACCCGTGGAAAGGCGCCTCAGGGAGGCCGCGTGCGCGAAACAACCCAGTTGCCTGCCCAGCTGATCGGCCAGTGAACGGATGTAGGTTCCTGAACTGACCAGAAATCGGACGGCGACCAGAGGATATCCCTCCCGATCCCGGCTAAGGCCGAGATAGCTTGATTCATAGATCGTGACCGGCCTGACGGGCCTTTCGACCTCTTTCCCTTCCCGGGCATATTTATAGAGGGGCTTGCCTTTTATTTTCACGGCAGAGTAGAGTGGCGCCTGCTGGCAGGTGATCGAAGCCAGGGAAGCAACGGTTTCTTTGAGTGTCAGGATTGCGGCTGGATCCCCCTCCAAAAAAGGAAGCCAACTTTCTTTCCCGGGGGCGATGTCTGTGGCCTGACCGTCAGAGTCCATGGTGTCGGTGGCAAAACCCAGCCGAATCTGGCATTGGTAAGCTTTGTCCCAGTTGAGCATGTAAGTGGCGGCTGCTGTCGCGCGGCCGAGACAAACAGGTAGCACCCCCGTCGCGAAAGGATCCAGGGTTCCTGTGTGACCGACCCGCCTGATACCGCTCAAACGCCTCACCCGCGCGACGACCTGGGCTGAGGTCAGTCCCGCTTCTTTGTCAACAATCAGAAGGCCTTCCGGACCGGCAGTCATTCTTTTGCGCTCTCACTTGAGCAGGCTTTCAAATGGGCTTCGGATTCACGAGACAGCAACTGGGCCGCTTCCTCCATCTTCATGCCCTTGAGCGTCATCCCGGCTGCTTTCAGATGGCCACCCCCACCAAAACGACCGGCAAAAGCGGCGGAGTCAAAACAGCTGTTGGAGCGTACACTGACCCTGATATCACCATCTTCGCTCTCGACCAGTAAAAGGACTGCTGCGGAGCCTTCCGCTGTCCGGATTTCTGAAGCCAGGTTGGACAGCTCATCGTCGGGCGCTCCCCGATTCACGAGCATGGCCTGTGTCGCACAGGCAATCAGAATGCGGCCTTCCGCCACTCTGGTAATGGTGGAAAAGATGTCACCTTTAATCTGGAGACGTTCGACTGACGTCCGTTCATACAAATCATAATTAAGTTGATTGAGATCGATCTCGAACCGCTCCAGGAGCGAGGCGGCCTGACGAAGGCATAAAGGAGTGGTGTTGCTGTATGAAAAACGGCCCGTATCCGTGATGATCCCCGCCAACAACAGGATGGCCATGGTGGGATCGAAAAGAGCTTTGCCCAGATGGAGCTCCAGATCCCAGATCATCTCGAAGGCAAGTTCACTGGTAGATGAAGCCTGGGGCTCGATCCATTCCAGATCACCCGGCTCTTTTTCGTAAAGGTGGTGATCAATGGCTCCCCGGACAGGCGCGGACAGAAAGCAGCTACCCCGTTCACCCATCCTTGAAGCGTCATGGCAGTCGATCGCCAGAGCCAGATCGAACGGGGGACAATCCTCCCCAGGGAAGACCTTCAATTCCTCCAAACCGGGCAAATGCTGCAGGGATTCAGGAACCGGCTCGCTGACCAGAACCACGGCCTGACAACCGAGGGTTCGAAAAGCTCTGGACAGTGAAACAGCCGCGCCAATCGCGTCGGCATCGAAACGTTCATGCGGGAACAAGCCGACATGGCCGCTATCCGCGGCCAGATCCAGAATCAGCTCAAGCAGTCGGCTCTCCGCCTCCTTCGGCAGTTTCATCAATCCCCTCCATTCGCTTGGCGGCGACCGCCTGGTCTTCCTGGCGGACGCGCTCGATCAAGGCGTCAATGGCTTCGCCCTGACGGATGCTGCCGTCCTCGACAAAGACCAGACGCGGAACCTTCTTGGAGCGTAATTGGGAGGCCAGCTCCCGGCGAAGAAAGCCGTTGGCTTTTTCGAAAGCCTGGGCCGCGCCTTCACGGTCTTCTTCTTCTCCGTACACGCTGTAATAAACCCGGGCGACCGAAAGGTCTTTCGAAAGCTTGACGCCGGTGATCGAGACTGCCTCATTAATACGAGGATCACTAATCCTGCGCTGAACGAGGCTGGCCAGGATACGATGGATCTCGTCGCCCATCCGTTCAGATCGACTAAACATCAGCTTCTTCCTCCTTTATAGTGTAAACCTCGATGGTATCCCCTACCTTGATGTCGTTAAACTTTTCGAGGCTGAGGCCGCACTCGTAGCCGGCGGCCACTTCCCGGACATCATCCTTGAAACGTCGAAGTGAAGCAAGTTTCGTTTCATAGATGACAACTCCGTCGCGCAGCAGACGGGCGCTGTCGTTGCGGTTGACCCGGCCGTCGGTGACATAGCAGCCCGCGATGGTTCCGACACTCGAGGCGTGGAAGACATCACGCACTTCCAGGTGACCTACGACGACTTCACGCATGACAGGACCCAGAAGCCCTCTCATGGCGCGCTCAACTTCTTCGATGGCCTCATAGATGACCCGGTAGGTCCGAATATCAACATTGGAAGCAGTAGCGATCTGAACTGCTGTCGCCGCCGGCCGGACGTTGAAGCCGATGATAATGGCATCCGCCACTTCCGCCAGGCGGATATCCGATTCGGTAATGGCACCGACCGCACCGTGGATGACCCTGACCCGGATCTTGTCCGTCGACAGGCTCTCCAGTGAAGAGGTCATGGCCTCGACCGAGCCCTGGGCATCCGCCTTGATGATCAGATTCAGATCGATCAACTCCGCCTCGCCCATGCGGTCGAAAAGGGTGTCAAGTGACATGCGGGATGTCTGTCGCAGCGCTGTCTCGCGGTCCTCGACCCTGCGGCGGTCGACCAGATCGCGCGCGATGCGCTCATTCTCCACCTGGTAGAGGATATCCCCGCCTTCAGGCACATCTCCCAGCCCAACAATCTCAACGGGGGTGGAAGGTCCCGCCTGCTCGATCTGCTGACCCCGGTCGTTGTACATAACCCGGATTCGACCGACCGTGCTTCCGACAACGACGGCATCGCCCTGATGGAGAGTACCGCGCTGAATCAGAATGGTCGCCAGCGGACCTCTCGTCGGATCCAGCTTGGCTTCGATGACCGTGCCCTTGGCCTGGCGATTGGGGTTGGCCTTCAGGTCGAGGACGTCCGCAGTCAACAAAATCATCTCCAGGAGTTCGTCCATGTTTTGACCTGTTTTCGCCGATACCGGCACAATGGTCATCTGGCCGCCCCAGTCGGAGTCCATCAGCCCGTATTGAGACAGCTCGCGCTTGACCCTGTCAATGTCCGCCTGGCCTTTATCGATCTTATTGATGGCGACAATGATCTCGGTGTCGGCCGCCCGCGCGTGGTTGATTGCCTCAACGGTCTGCGGCATGACGCCATCGTCAGCGGCCACAACCAGGATGGCAATATCGGTCACCTGGGCCCCCCTGGCACGCAAGGTTGTAAAAGCCTCATGGCCGGGCGTATCCAGGAAGGTAATGGGCCTGCCATCCACCTTGACCGAGTAGGCGCCGATGTGCTGGGTAATGCCTCCGGCCTCACCCTCAGTGACGGATGATTCACGGATGTAGTCCAAAATAGAAGTTTTGCCGTGGTCAACGTGTCCCATGACGACGACGACCGGCGGGCGCGGTTGCAGATCTGTATCTTTGTCTTCTGTGTCATCAAAGAGGATATCCTCCTCGGTGATCTCGACCAGGCGTTCGCTCTCAATTCCGAATTCAGACACGATGATTTCGGCTGTTTCGTAGTCGATTTCCTGATTGATGGCTGCCATGACGCCGAGACCCATCAATTTCATGATGACATCGGATGTTGTTTTCTTGATGGCTTCCGCCAGCTCCTTAACGGTAAGTGTAGAAGGCAGCGTCACCTTGGTTAATTGAGCGACAGGCCGCTTGGGCTGATCTGTCGTAGGTTCGGGTGAACGTGAGCGCCTTCTTCTTCCACGGGCCATCGCTTCCTGTTGTTCGCGCCTGCCGCGATCACGGAAGTCACCGGCCCGGCGGTCCCGCCCCTTCTGGCTGCGGCGCGTTGCCGCTCCGGGTTTGGCGCTTTCAGCGGGCGGTTGGGTCATTGCAGGTGCCGCCGGTGGCTGAGTCCGGCTTCTTGGAGGAGCTCCGGCAGGGCGCGCTGGACGCCGGTCGTCCGTGCGGGCAGCCGGCGGCCTCTGTGCTTGCCGTTCGACGGCCGGGGTATCCCGGTCGGCACCCACATAGCTGCCGCGTTGAGCCCTCAAAGGCTTTCCATCTTTTGTTGTCAGGGGACGTGGCCTTGCCCCGGTTTGCGGCGCCGGCGCAGGTGGTCTGCGCTCGGTTACCCGTTCGGTAATGGGCAGGGATCTCTCCGCCACACTCAAGGGCCTGCGGGCCGGGCTTTCTTTTTTAACGGGCTTGGGTTTTTCGACCTTGGTGGCCACCGGTACAGGCTTGGGCTCCGGCAGAGGTGCTTTGGTTTTTTCCACCTTTTTAGCAACAGGTTTAGCAACAGGTTTAACCTGTTCAGGCTCGGGAGCTTTCTTTTCAACCTTGGGCGCAGGTTCCGGTTCGGCTTGCACCTTGACCGGTTCTTCCGTCTCCGGCGGCTCAACAGCCGCCACCGGGACCTGGATAACCGGTTCAACCTCCGCAACTTCGACCGGTTCGGGCTCAGGCTCGGGTTTAACTTTCGGCTTTTTGACGATCTTGATGACACCCGGGATCACCTTCCCGGAAATGCCCTGCATATCGATGGTGGAAGGTACCGGCAGGTCTTTCAGGTCCTGTTCAGGTGAAGTGGTGTCCTGCTCCGGCTCTTCTTGAGGAGCAACCGGTGCGGTCACCGTCTCCGGCTCCATGATGGATTCGATTGACTCGAGTTCTTTTTGCTGACGGAGAAGTTCCTCCTCCGTAATGAACCCTGACATGAGCCCTGAATTTGCTTCTTCTCTTTTTGCCATGCTCAGCTCATTCCTCCCGTTTGTGCGCGGACTTGACCGCCTGATCGATTTCGATCCAAATTATTTCAGGCAGTGGACACCTGAGCGCCCGCTGCAAGGATTGTCTTTTTTTTGCCTTTTCGAGGCACTCCTCACTGTAACAGAGGTAGGCGCCCCGCCCCGGCATCTTCTGCGTCAAGTCAAGTGATACNNCTTCTTCATCCAGCGAGTCGATGGTGTTTTCCAACATATCCAGGTAATCGGCCGCTGTCTGCTCATCGCTGACCGCAATTTCTTCAGTGTCGGTCTCAATCGGGTCAAGATCATCATCCAGGGGCTCGCCGCGCTCTGCCTCATCGGCCGCGACCGCCTCATCAAAGTCTGACATCCAGGCTGATTCAAGAATTTCGCGATACTGGGTCTCGCTTTTAATATCAATTTTCCATTCGGTCAGCTTGGCTGCCAGCCGGGCGTTCTGCCCTTCCTTGCCGATCGCGAGCGACAATTGATGGTCGGCCACGATCACCCTGGCGCTTTGCTCTTCCTCATCCAGGACCACCCGGATAACCCGGGCGGGCGACAGGGCGCTGGAGATAAATTCCGTAATGTCCGGATTCCACTCGATGATATCGATCTTCTCCCCGTTCAGCTCCGTGATCACGGACTGGACCCTGGTTCCCCGTTGACCGACACAGGCGCCTACGGCGTCGATGTTGCTGTCATGGCTGGTGACGGCCATCTTGGTCCGTGACCCTGCCTCCCGGGCAATGTTGACAATTTCAACGATCCCCGCGCCGATCTCCGGCACTTCCTGCTCAAAGAGGCGGCGAACCAGGCCGGGATGACTGCGCGATACCATGATGACCGGGCGGTGATCCCGCTGGTCCACTTTCATAATGAAGAAACGCATATGTTTCTTGAAGGTGTAGTTGTCAAGTCTCGACTGCTGATTGTAAGGGAGCACTGCCTGGGCTCTCCCGATGTCTACCAGCACTTCGTTGCGATCACGCCTCTGGACAATACCACTGGCCAGACCGCCAACACGGCCGGAGAACTCATCGTGGATACGAAGCTTCTCAGCCTGGGCAAGTTTCTGGTTGATGACACTTTTAGCCGTTTGAGCCGCGAGACGCCCGAAGTGCGAGGGATCTACCTCCCGCACCAGCTGGTCGCCCAGCTCCAGGTCCTCTGACAAGGCATGAGCCTGCTCAAGCGAGAGTTCGCTGTTAGGATCAAGCACTTCCTCAACCACGGTCATCGGTTGATAAACCCGCATCTCACCGGTTCTTCGGTCGATGTGCGCCGTAATACCGTCGTTTTCAACAGGTTTGGGTTCACTTTCCTGGACAGGCATGCCTTCACGCTCGCGCCCTTTTTCACGGTCTTTTGAGCGGATCTCGAATTCACGGCGGTAAGCCGCGACCAAGGCGTCTTCAATCGCCTCGACCAGGGTTTCCATTTCGACACCGCGTTCTTTTTCCAACTGTTTCAGCGCTTCGATAAATTCGTGGTTCATCTTTTCTCCTTCAACAGACCCTGCATGATTCTCTTCAACCGGTCACGCCTAAAAAACGATCTCGCGTTTTACGCGGGCAATGTCCTGCATGGAGAAGAGTTTTCGCTCACCGGACTCCCTTTCGATCCCGACCATCTCATCTTCAACAACCAGTTTCCCGAAGAACTTCTTCTCCCCGTCTACCGCTTGGTAAAGACTGATTCTGACCCATTCGCCTTCATGGCGGCGACAATCTTCCAGGGTGTTCAAGGGTCGGTCCAGCCCCGGGGAAGACACCTCGAAGACGTCGAAATCGTCGAGTCCCATCTCTTCAGAGATCAAGGCGTCAGCAATCCCGCTCAGCCGTTCGCAGTCCTCAATCCCCACGCCGCCCCGCTTGTCAATAATCAGGCGCAGGATGGTACGGCCGCCCTCATGCACATAAAGGGCGTCAAGCAAAGCCAGCCCCATGCCTTCTGCCAGGGGACCGACCTGATCAAGGATCATTTTTTTATTCGTCTTTTGACCGCTCATATACCACCTAAAGCATCTGACGATGAAAAGAGCGGGAACCCCCGCTCTTTTTTCAACAAAATTCGCCGTGAGGACATTATAGCAGGTTTTATCAGGCGGTCAAGGTGAGTCTGCCACCGGCCTTTCTGCCTGATATAATGGGTGGCAGCAGAAAAATATTCAAGTAAAGCGAGGTAAGCTTGATGGCCCTGATGGAGTATAAATGCCCCAACTGTGGAGGCCCCCTCAACTTCGACCCCGGCGCCCAGGACATGGTGTGCCCCTACTGCGATTCTGTCGTGGATCTTAAGACCTTGCAGGCCATGGACAGCCTCTTGGAAGAAGACGCACAGGTAGAATCCGAGGATTGGTCTTATTCAGGGGCAGACTGGCAGGCAGATGAAACGAACGCCATGGCAGTTTATACCTGTAATTCCTGTGGCGGTGAAATCATCGGCGAAGAATCGCTTGGAGCCACCAGTTGCCCCTTTTGCGGCAACCGGGTAGTCATTGCCTCCAAATTCTCAGGTAGCTTGCGGCCCGACCTGGTGCTTCCCTTTAAACTTAATAAGGATGAGGCCAAGGAAGCGCTGAAACGCCATTATGCGGGCAAGAAGCTTCTTCCCAAAGTTTTCAGGGACAGGAACCATTTGGACGAGATCAAGGGGGTCTACGTGCCCTTCTGGCTCTTTGACGCCGAGGCGGATGTGAAGGCGGATTATGACGCGACACAGGTCAAACGTTGGAGCGACAGTCATTATCATTACACCCGGACCTCACATTATCATGTGCACCGGGCAGGTCAAATCGGATTTGATCAAGTGCCCGTGGATGGCTCTCAGGCCATTGACGATACTCTGATGGAATCTTTGGAACCTTTCGATCTCAAGGAGGCGGTGGACTTTCAGACCGCCTATCTGGCAGGCTACTTCGCCAACAAATATGATCAGGACGCGGAGACCTGCTATCCCCGGGCGGATGAGCGCATCCAACGAAGCGCCAGCCAGGCTTTCCGCAATACGGTCAAGGGCTATCAGTCGGTCACACCCAAACGTGAGGACATCGCGTTGACCGACAACAAAATTAAGTACGCCCTCTTACCTGTCTATCTGCTTTCTACCAGCTGGGAGGGCGAAAGCTATCTTTTTGCCATGAACGGACAAACGGGGAAGTTTGTCGGTGACCTTCCCATGGACAAAAAAGCATATTGGTCCTGGTTTTTCAAGATTTTCGGGATCGCTTCCGTCCTCCTGGTTGCGCTGTCCCAATTGCTGGTGAGGTGAGGAAGATGAATCATCTAATTCAAATGACCCATGTCGCAATTCAGGCTTCCCCCGACGTCAATCAAAGGCTGGTCGCCGCCCTGATCGCCTTAGCCATCGCCCTGCTCATCGCCTTGATCGGCGTCAGCAACATGAAGTCAAAACTCAAATCAGTGAGAAAAGAACAGACTGCCAACCAATACATCCGTGAAGGCAGCATGACCTTGCAGTCACAACGCGATCTTTTTCTCCACAGCCATACTGAGAAAAGGCCGAGAGCGGATAAAACAAAACAGTCGGCCAATTGACTCATCTCTTGTCAAAACAGGAAAACCAGGAAAACCAACCATTTATATAAATCACCCCGGCCAACCGGCCAGGGTGATTAAAACCGAAAATCCAGATCGGGTTAAACTCTCGGTTTTCTTTTCTTTCCCTTCCCCACACTTGACCCAGTGACAAATAATAGGAATGAAAAGCTTGTCAACAAGGCCGGCAACAAATAAGGATTCAACACTCCTGTCGGAGGCACCTTCTCTTCTCCAGTCAAATCATCCTCGCCTGCCATAACCTGACCGTCGACCCACCACCTGGCGGTGACATTCAGATCCTCTGCCGGCATGGTCGCGGGAAGCGCGGGTTTCCAGCCAGCGAATACATAAAGCTCATGTGTGGGAGGTTCAGGCAATACGATGGGGCTGCCATAGTCCAGGGTCATGGATTCCACAGCCGATCCTCCCCGGGTGTCGAAGGTGATGGTGTATTGGTTAACCTTCCATCGGGCGCACAACTCAATCCCACATTCCGGCATGACGGACGGAAGGTCCGGCTCCCAACCAAGGAAGGTATGCCCGACCCGCACCGGGTCATCCGGAAGCTTTATCTTGGAACCGGGCGCCAACACAATCGGCGCAATCGGGTTTCCTCCCCTGGTATCGAAGATGATGGTGTGCGGATCGACGTCCCAAATCGCAACCAGTTCCAGATCCCTGTCCGGCATGGTCGCAGGGATCACGGGTTCCCATCTGACAAATCTTGCCCCCGGCCTGGCCGGGTCTTCCGGAATCTCAATCTTAGATCCAAACTCGAGCATGATGGGCTCGATGGCTGTCCCGCAGGCGGTGTAGAAAGTTAGCCTGTGTTTATTGATCTTCCATTGAGCCGTCAGTTTCAAATCACCTGCCGGCATGGATTCAGGCACTTCCTGATCCCAGCCAAGGAAGGTGTAACCTTCACGGACAGGATCAG
>LSQX01386304.1_pt1 | contig 12394 bp, 13 predicted proteins | sample 654561 | NCBI WGS metagenome assembly LSQX01 (sample SAMN04489861, study PRJNA283612) | anaerobic digester metagenome | isolation source: 4 biogas reactors fed with cattle manure at either 37C or 55C with and... | place: Denmark: Kongens Lyngby | collected 2014 | reverse complement strand
CTATGACAATATCATGGGTGCTATGAAGCGGCTTCAGAAGAGGGGGATCGTCTTCGGTATCAGCCTTACTGTTACCAGACAGAATGCAGGGGAGCTGTTTGGTGCAGATGACTTCATTGATCATATGATAGAAAAAGGTGCCTTCTATGGCTGGTCTTTCCACTATATCCCCATTGGGAAAGATACCAATCTGGATATGATGATTACCCCAGAGCAGAGGGCTATGCTGGCCTATCGGATTCCTGAATTACGGGTGAATAAACCTATCTTTCTGGCTGATTTCTGGAATGATGGCGCCTTCTCTGGTGGGTGCATCGCAGGTGGTAGAAGATACTTCCATATCAATGCCAGAGGTGAGGTGGAGCCATGTGCCTTTGTCCACTTTGCCATAGATAATATTAAGGGGAAGAGCCTGAAAGAAGTATTACGAAATCCTCTATTCCAGTCTTTTCAGAAACGACAACCTTTTTCCGATAATTTGCTGGCACCCTGCCCTATTATAGACAATCCCCAACAGCTTAGAGATATTGTGGCAGAGTCGGGTGCGTATCCTACTCATGAGGGAGCTGAAACTATCTTATCAGGCTCTATTGCTAAATTTTTGGATGAGCTGTCTTTTAGCTGGAATGAGAAGTCAAGACCAATAAATAAAGAAAGGACAAAGAGGGCTGCAAAAACAGATATAAAACACCAAGAAAAATCATCCGTTTGAATTGTAAATTAAAAATATGATAAAGCAATAAGGCAGTCATGATTTATTGCAATACATTTCAATTACTATAACTTCCCACTCCATGGTTAAATATTAGCCAGGAATTCGGGAGCTCTGTCTTTAGCCGTGGAATGGGTTATGTAAAGCAAAACAGGGACTGTATCCTGTTTAATTCCTCGCACATGGCGAAAGATTGCACCCTGTCATTAAATAAGCATCATTATGCATGAAGGCTTTTGGTTGTTGTTGGTAATATAAAACCTGAGATCATTGATGGCATGGTTGACTTTTTTAATCTTCGCGGTAATGTTGCAGAGAATTCCTTCCAATTTTTGGCCAGTACATAATAAAATATTTCGGATTAACTACCAGATAGACTGCTGGACAAAAGAAAACTATTTTACTTTTTCTTCATCAGGGTAGGAACAAATCTGTGATGGACATCTTTTAAAATAATAAAATTATTATTCTCAGTAATGCCGAACATTTTATGAATAGAGAACAGAAAATATCATCTAATTTTCGCCCTAAGGACTTTCTTTATTTGAGGTATCATTTCCTTGGCAGATTCTCTCCCTTCTTTTATCATTTTTTCTGCCTGGTTAAACTCAAAAAGTCCTACGCCTTCAATCTGTTTGGGTTTAATTACAATATCTGCATCAACAATGCTGTGTGAAGTCATTTCTTTCTCCATAATATCAATGGATTTACTGAGCACTTCGAAAATATAAGGTCCCTCCCAATGTTTTTTGGTAACTTTATATATTCCTCCCAGAGAGTTAAGCCATTGACCTAATAATGAATCAATTTTATCAACAATATAATATTTTGTTTTAATTTTTTTATAAAGTTTTAAATTGATCAGATCCCTTTCCTGGTCTAAACGATCGTTTTCCTGGGTATTGACCAAAATTTGCGGTTCAGGGTTTTTGGAGCTCAAACTTACTGCAATGATCAGATCTGCCCCCATTTTTCTGGTTACATCCACCGGAACAGGATCAACCAAACCGCCATCTACCAGGAAATAATCTTGATATCTTACTGGGGTAAAAATTCCTGGAATTGCAAAACTTGCCCTGACCGCCTTAATGACACTCCCATGGTTTAAAATCACCTTGGCCCCGGTTTTAATATCTGTAGCAACTGCTGCAAAGGGAGTTTTTAAATCGCTAAATTTTTTGTCACGCAAGGCAATCCTTTCTAAAAAATCAACACCTCGACTTCCACTAATAAAGCCCGAGCTTGGAATAGCGGGATTTAAAAAAGAAATAAAGTTGGTATTTTTCATTAAATTAATAATTTCTTCCATTTCCCCAACAGAAATACCGGTTGCATAGATAGACCCGACAATTGCCCCGATACTTGTCCCGGCAATGAAGTGTAAGGGTATCTGGTGTTGCTGTAAAACCTGAATGACGCCAATATGTGCCATTCCTCTTGCTGAGCCACTGCCTAAAGCCAAACCAATTTTTAATTCCTGTTTATTTGCTATGGCTAATAAATCCAATAACTCTTGATCAAATGTTTCCTTAGTTTTTTTCATGATTAGACAGTCCTTTCTTTAAAATATGCTCCTGGATAGGTTGGGCAAGATATAAAATACAATATTGTAAAAACTAAATAACAGAACCAGAAATAATTTTATTTTTACGTTTTTCCTGAACGAAGGATCATAATAACCAGACCCAATCCCAATATACCGGAAATTATATAACCCAATATACCAATTACCGGAAACTCCATAAGTTGAGGTCCTTTATCCGTTTGCATAATCAAAGATGAACCAATAATAATGGCAACCAGAATGAGGCTGTAAGATAGTCTGTTTGATGCTTTATCCAAGGCGTTAATTAAATTTTCTAATCCCTGATGCTGAAGTTCCAATCCAAAGACACTCTCTTCCATTTTCTTTAAGATCTTACTCATCTGTCTGGGTATTAAAACCATTAAATGATAAAATTCAGATAAATCGCTGGTGATATTTGCTAGGAAGCGTTGTGGGTTTTTTCTTTCCAGAATAATTTCTTCTACATAGGGCTTGGCTATCTCAGTAAGATTAAAATCCGGATCAAGAGCTAATCCAATGCCTTCTATAGTGAGGAGAGATTTCCCAAGTAGGGCAAGTTCGGCTGGCATTTTAATGTGATATTTGATAGAAATTTGCACTAGCTGGGTGATGAATTCACCCAGTACTATCTCCTTTAATGTTTTATCATAATATTGAGCCAATAAGCCTGCTATATCAATTTTTAAAGAGTGTGTATCTATTGTTTCCTGAGAAGTAAACCCCAATGCAAGCATTCCGGCTAAGGTTTTATTAGAGTCATATTCTAAAACAGCTATAAGCAGATTAATAAATTTATCTCTGGATTCTTCATCTATCCTTCCCATCATGCCAAAATCTAGAAAACCAATAATCTCATCTTCCATAACCAGCATATTTCCAGGATGAGGATCAGCATGAAAAAATCCATCAATGAGCATCTGTTTCATAAAGGATTTGGCCCCGTTTTTAGCTATCTGCTTACGGTTATACCCTGCTTTGTCCAATTCGTTCAGATTATTGATCTTAATACCTTCAATATATTCCATAGTCAGTATGTATTTACTACTCATGTCCCAGTATATTTTTGGAATATAAACTGTTTTGTCTTCTTCAAAATTTTTCCTAAACTGCTCTGCATTTCGTCCTTCAGTACCATAGTCCAACTCCATCCTAATGGTTTTCGCAAACTCTTCAGCCAACCCTACCGGGTCGTACAGGCGACTCTCTGAAATATATCTTTCGGTGAGATGAGCCAACTGAAAGAGAATATCCAAATCTGTTTCAATAATCTTTTCTATATCAGGGCGTTGAACTTTAACGACCACTTTTACCTTATTTTCTTTCAACACCGCCTTGTGAGCTTGCCCTAAAGAAGCAGCGGCAAAAGGTTTTTCATCAAATGACTGGAATAGTTCAGAGATGTTGGCTCTCAACTCTTTTTGAACCACCCGTAAAACCAGGTCATATGAGAAAGGAGGTACTTCATCTTGCAGTTTTTCCAATTCCTTAATATATCCTCGTGGAATAATATCAGATCTGGTGCTTAAAGTCTGCCCTAACTTTATAAAAGTAGGACCCAATTCCTCCAGGGCAAGGCGAACTCTCGCTGGATGAGGTATTTTTTCTCCTCTAGCAGCTTTACCTTTTAGAATTTTTTCTCCTCTAGCAGTCAAGGTTATTAATCCTGACTGCTCTACAAAATAATCAAATCCATATTTGATTAAAATATTAATAATCTGTCGAAGTCGATCAATGCTTTTATATCTTCTTTTAAATCTTGAAAAAGGCATACTCGTCCACCCTTTCTATATTGACTTTTATTTTATTGCCATAGAACAGTGTTTTTTTATTCTCCAGGATTCTCCTCTATTATATTAGCGATGTTTTAACATTCAAATAAACCAATTTTTTTATTACTAGCGATAGTATGAAATACAGGCTTCCTATAATGTCTTGACAAACATAACGCAGTGTGTTATATATATTATAACGCAGTGTGTCAATTATTTCAAGGGAGATGGTATGGAAGAATATATTATTAAAAAATATTTAAATCGTAAACTATATGATACTAAAGAGAAGAAATATGTAAATCTTTCTGAAATTTCAAGATTGATCAGAGAGGGAATTGATCTGAAAGTCATAGATAATCATAGCAAAAAAGATATCACCTCTCTGGTACTGGCTCAAATTATCGTAGAACAGGAAAAGACCAAAAAAATAATGCTTCCTTCTTTGCTTTCCCCATTGAATCTTTTAAGGAAAGGAGGTGGAAGTATGTTTTTTCTAACCAAAAAAATGCTTCTTGCCGGCATAGGAATACTCTCCCTTACAAGAGAAAAAGCTGAAAAAATAACTGAGGATTTAATCAAAAGAGGAGAAGTAAATGAAAGTGAAAGCAAAGAGTTTGTAATGGAACTGTTGGATAAGGCTGAAAAAGAGAAAAACAGATTGATAGAAAAAATTAAACCCGATATCGAAAAAGAAATAGAAAAAACGAATTATTCCCTTAAAGACAGTGTAATTAATTTAGAAAAAAAGATTGATGATTTAAGCAATAAAATTGAGCAGATAAAAAAGAAAATAAAAACGAAGTAAAAAATAAATAGAAATTTCTAAAACAGGGAAAAACTACTGGATACGTTCATTTAAGAATAGTTGTTCACAAATTTTACAACTGAAATTATAAGGTATGTTATGGGATGCGGTTAACCTATAAGGACCGGTCTCCATTCAATTAGAATGCCCGATAAAGGAGGGAACGATAATGGCAGTTAATTTTGACTTTGCCAAGAAATTTGCAGCTGAACAGGTTATTAAACAGGCTATACATTATTTAGAGAAAGACCCTGAGAAAAACTTAATCAAGGTATTAAGCCTGGCTGATAAAGTAGCTCGAACAGAGAAACACCACGAAGATATTGCCGCAATTAAACAATCTTATCAGACTAATCCAGCCTTGCAACAGTTTGTTAGAAGACTTACCAGAATTGCACCCAGCTACAAGGATGGGATGTTTATGAACTTCTTTTTAAATGCAAGCCTTATGGGTGTTCCCAGACAGTATGAATTAGCCAAAGAACTAGGGGCAGCCGTGCCCTGGACCATCTTGATTGACCCGACCAGTGCCTGTAATCTAAGCTGTACCGGTTGCTGGGCTGGCAAATACAAAAAAAGTGATAGTCTGGAAGTAAGCACCATCGATCGAATTATCACAGAAGCCAAGGAGTTGGGAATTTACTTTATTGTATTATCCGGTGGCGAACCCACCCTCTATCCCCACCTCTTTGATATTTTGAAAAAACATCCCGATGTAGGTTTTATGATGTATACCAATGGTACTTTGATTGATGATAAGATGGCAGACCAGATGTTGGAGGTGGGCAATATCAGTCCAGCAATAAGTCTGGAAGGATTTAAAGAGTCTACCGATGCACGCCGTGGAGCCGGTACTTATGACAATATCATGGGTACCATGGACCGGCTTCAAAAGAGAGGGATCGTCTTCGGTATCAGCCTCACTGTTACCAGAAAGAATGCAGAGGAGTTGTTTGGTGCAGATGATTTCATTGATCATATGATAGAAAAAGGTGCCTTATATGGCTGGTCTTTCCACTATATCCCCATTGGAAAAGATACCGATCTGAATATGATGATTACTCCAGAACAGAGGGCCATGTTGGCCAATCGAATTCCTGAATTGCGATCAAACAAACCCATCTTCCTGGCTGATTTCTGGAATGATGGCACCTTCACTGGTGGTTGCATCGCAGGTGGTAGAAGATACTTCCATATCAATGCCAGAGGTGAGGTGGAGCCATGTGCCTTTGTCCACTTTGCCATAGATAATATTAAGGGGAAGAGCCTGAAAGAAGCATTGCTAAATCCTCTATTTCAGTCTTTTCAGAAACGACAACCTTTTTCTGATAACTTGCTGGCACCCTGCCCTATTATAGACAATCCCCAACAGCTTAGAGATATTGTGGCAGAGTCGGGTGCGTATCCTACTCATGAGGGAGCTGAAACTATCTTATCAGGCTCTATTGCTAAATTTTTGGATGAGCTGTCTTTTAGCTGGCATAATAAGTCAAGACCAATCTTTGAGAATAGAGCAGAAAAGGCAATAGAGGCACAGAAAGAATACCGAAAGCATAGTAAAATGGTCTGACATTTAAAGATAAAAACAAGCAGTAAAACTCAATTTAAAAATCATCAAAATTAAAACAGAACAATGAGCAAAGATGAACAAAAATAAGAGGGCAATTTTAAAAGATATGCCCTCTTGCTTAATGCCAAATATTCTGTTGTTGTAATTATTTGGCATTTCGATTATTATAGATTAAGATTTATTAAATAAGACTGTTATTGCATTTATTCATTTTACGATGAGTATACTACAATCTTTCGCTTCATGAAGGACAGCATTGCTTACACTTCCTAAGAATACCTTTTTGAACCCGCTTAAACCCCTGCTTCCCAGTACAATAATATCAAATCCCTCTTTATTTGCTATATCGACGATAGTGTGTGAGGGATGCCCTTCTTTAAAAATAGTGCGGATTTTTATATTTTTACATTTAAAAATTTCTGAGGCTTTTTCCAGCAGGTTTTTTCTATCCCTTCTTTCCTTCTTTCTCAACTTTTCCAGGCTTTCTATCTCTTCTTCTGTAATACTAATACCCCCATCTGGAAAAAAAGGCAGAGCTGTATCCTGACTGTAATCGTAGACATGAATAATGGCTATCTCGTCAATTTTGCATTTTTCTGCCACCATGACGGCTTTTTTTAATGCTTTTTGACTGGATTCCGAACCATCTGTGCATACTAATATTTTCATATAAACCTCCTTCATTTTATAGGATATATATAAGCCAACCTGTTGTATTATATCATAAATGGTTAATCCTAATAGCTTAATCTTGATGGATAGAGTAAAATATTATAGACATCTATCTAAAACGGCTTATTAGTTTTTGTAGGTAATCAAGTTATACAATAGAATTCATTAATAAGCAGTAAGAATAAATAGTTGGTTTTTTAAAGAAAGATAGAACTGCATTGGTGGGCCAAAGGTCTTGTTAGGGTTGGGCATATTACTACTAAATATACTTTTATTTATTCTACTCCATTTCAAAGTAAAATTTCTTAAAATCAACTTCCGAACAGAGGGATAGTTGAAAAATATTTAAAAGAAATGAATTATAAAAGATGAAATCAAATCATTTTCGAAAATACCATAATTTAGCAGGGGAGCATCCCCTCACAGATATAGGACAGATAATACTCTTTTTTGTCTTCACTTTTACTATTGCCTTGGATAAATTTATTTTAAAATATTCAAGTAAAATTATCAGGAAACAACCGTGGAGAATTACACTGTTTCTATTTCTATTATTTTTTGTAATGGGAGGCTATTTTATTTTTACCTCTCATAAAATTGTTACAATTTTAAAAAAATCAGAAAAAGAATCCGAGATGATAACAGATGGTTTGTTCAACATAGTAAGACATCCCCTCTATTTTGGCTCAATACTTATATTTTTTAGTTTTGTTGTTCTAAGCTATTCCATTTTAGCCTTCCTAGTCTGGCTGGTGATATGTTTTTTCTATTATTTTGTTTCCCTTCATGAAGAAAAATTACTGATTAAAAGGTTTGGGGAGAAATATAAAGAATACCAAAAGAGGGTCCCCATGTTTATCCCTTTTTTATGAACTGTTAAAAAATATTATTATTGAGAACTGATCTCAGAATCGTAAAATCCCACTCTTTGTTCTTTATTGAAAATTATTATATGATATGGTTTGAATTGTCTATATAATTTTTTTAAAAGAATTTATCCTTTAAAAGGAATAGTGGGATTAGAGGAGATTTATAGAAGAAATTAGCAATTTAAATTAGTAAAATATTTGATTGAAATAACTATATTTATACAGCATAGCTAGCAAAATAAAATATTAATAGCCGGGAAATGTAAATATTTAATATTGAGAAAGGAATACAAAATTATGAAAAACAAGATGAAAAGAAAAATTGAAAAGGGAATACCGGTGGTAGGGACATTTTTCGGGTTGAACAGCACCTTAGCGGTGGAATGTTTAGGATTGTCGGGTCTCGATTTCCTGGTGATAGATTGTGAACATGGCCCTGCTGATGTAGAAAGTGCCTTAAATTTTATACTGGCGGCAGAGTTACGTGGTATCACACCACTGGTGAGGGTTAAAAATCATAATCGTAATTCTATTTTAAAGATGCTTGATATTGGTGCTAAAGGCCTGGTTATTCCTTGTTTAGAAACTATAGATGAGGTAAGAGATGTTGTGAAATTTGGTAAATATTATCCTACAGGGCAGCGAGGTGTAGCAATGTCTAGAAGCGGTGGCTTTGGTTTTGAAGATTTTTCCAGTGCTGGTTTAGAAAAATATTTTGAAGTTTGCAATAAAGAAACAATGTTAATTCCTCAATGTGAAACCGGTGGTTTTTTGGATAATGTTGAGGAGATATGTTCTATTGAAGGAGTAGATGGAATATTCATCGGTCCCTTTGATTTGTCAGTAGCTCTTAAAAAGCCAGGAAAATTTGATACTCCGGAGTTTTTAGCAGCACTAAGAAGAGTAAAAAAGGCTGTTCAAGGTGCTGGAAAGTTTGTCTTTATTCATACTACCACTACTCAGGAGGCAAGAGAATATCTTAAAAATGGTTTTAATGGAATTACTATAAATCAGGATGTAGTAATGCTTACCAAAGCCTATAAAGAAGCTCTATCTGAAATAATAACCCGATAAACTATTTCTTTTAAATTATGTTAAATATTGTAAAATATTCGTGATGGGGTTCAATTAGTTTTAATTCCAATTCATAAAACAAGGAAAATAGGTGTGGAATATTTGACAAAACAGGCTATTTTGTATATTATATTATTGAAAATGATTATCAATAAGGAAGTAAAAAGATGCCTGGAAGATGGAGAGAAAGAGGGCCCAGTAAGAGGTGGCATAGAGAATTCAGAGGTGGTGGTTATAGAATAACAATACCCCGCCAGATTATTTTACAGGTTCTAGATGAATCAAAAAAACACTTAAGTGCCGAAGATATCTTCATGAGAGTACATCAAATCTATCCCGCCATAGGTCTGACCACTGTCTACCGTACCTTAGAATTATTAGTAAGAATGGGATTAGTTTTCAAGTTTGATTTTGGTGATGGCAGAGCCAGGTATGAGCTATGTAGAGGTGATGACAGTTCATCACACCATCATCACCTGATTTGCACCGACTGTGGCCGAATAATTGATTACGATGAGTTTATAGAGGAAGAGTTAGAGTTGATAAACAAAGCCAAACGAGAATTAGAAAAGAAATATGATTTTGATATCAGACATCACGCTCTCCAATTTTATGGATTGTGCAAAAGATGCAAAGCCATAAAAGAGTAGTATATATTTTTAGGATATTATATTGAAAATTGCTACTACTATTATTATATTGTAGCTGTACCAATAATGTTATAGAAAAGAATGTTTAACCAATTCAAGTTGGATCTAAAAGGGAGTTGGTAATACTACGGGAAAGAACAGCAATTATTGAGAAATAAGGGGTAACAATTAGTATTTACATTAAAAAAGATATATAAAAAAATTAATTATTGTGAAGAAAGGAAAAGAAATGAAAATAGCAATAACCTCAAGTGGTCCAGAGTTAACATCTCAGGTGGATCCCAGATTTGGAAGATGTGCTTATTTTATCTTTGTAGACACAAATAGTGGTAAATTTGAAGCGATAGAAAATAGTGGAGCCCAGGGTATGGGGGGAGTAGGGATACAGGCAGGACAAGTAATGATTGATAAGGGGATAAAAGCAGTCTTAACCGGAAGCTGTGGTCCCAATGCTTTTCAAACACTGAAAGCAGCTGGAGTAGAAGTTATTACTGGAGTGTCTGGCACCGTAAAAGAAGCACTAGATAAATTCAAAGCTGGTGGTTTTAAGTCGGCTTTGCATGCCGATGCCCCACCTCATTCTGGTATAGAAAAGAAAGAATAAGCTTGTTAAATATATTGAAGAATAGGATAAAAAACGGAGGATAGTATGAAGGTCGCTATTTCAACTGATTCTGGTTTTGTATCAGAGCATTTTGGAAGATGTCCAACTTTTACCATTTCAGAGATCAAAGATGGGAAGGTTGTAAAAATAGAAGAAATAAGCAACCCCGGGCATCAGCCGGGATTCTTACCTGCCTTTCTTGCTGAGAAAGGTGTGAAGTATATAATTTGCGGAGGTATGGGGAGTAGGGCACAGGTACTGTTCGCAGAAAAAGGAATTACTCCACTTATTGGGATAAGTGGCAAGATAGATGATGTAATCACTCAATTTGTACAGGGTAGATTGAAAGAGGGGGAATCCTTCTGTAAACCTGGAGCCGGGAAAGGCTATGGTGTAGAAAAAGAAGAATGTGACCATTCTGAACACCATAATTAAGACCATTAAGTGAGAATGGATTGAAAGGAGAATTTTCATGCCCAGAAGAGATGGAACTGGACCGATAGGAGCAGGACCTGGAACTGGACGGGGCAGAGGTGCCAGACAGGGACGAAGGGGAGGTGGAGGAGCAGGATTAGGCGGTAATTGTCTTTGTCCTTCTTGTGGAACTATAGTTCCCCATCAGACAGCAATGCCCTGCACAGGTATTAAATGTCCTAAATGTGGAACAATAATGATAAGACAATAGACAATTATATTTAGAAAAGGATAAAAACAGATGATAATTTCAGTTGCCAGTGGTAAAGGCGGAACCGGTAAGACCACTATTGCAGTTAATCTTGCTCTGGCTTTGTCTTTAGATCAGGGAAATGATGTACATTTTTTAGATTGCGATGTGGAGGAGCCCAATGCCCACCTTTTTTTAAAACCATTGATAGATAAACGAGATTCAGTTAAAATCCCCATCCCAAAAATTGATTATAAAAAATGTAATTTTTGTGGCAAATGTGGACAAGCCTGTGTTTTCAATGCTATTGCGGTGACTAAAAATAAAGTTTTAGTCTTTCCTGAGCTATGTCATGGCTGCGGAGCATGTACTTATGTTTGCCCGGAAAAAGCAATCATTGAGGAAGGCAGAGAGGTAGGAATTTTAGAGGAAGGAAAATCAGGTTCAATTAGTTTTCTTGGTGGGCGTTTAAATATCGGTGAGGTCATGGCCCCACCTATAATTAATGTAATTAAAAAGAAGGGCATAAAAAGATATAAAACTAGAGTAGATGAAGATAAAGAAATTGAGAGGCAGCATTTCCTTTTGATAGACGCACCTCCTGGAACTTCCTGTCCGGTTATCGAATCTATAAAGGACAGTGATTATACTGTATTGGTTACTGAACCAACACCTTTTGGATTGCATGACCTTGTACTGGCTGTGGAGGTTCTGAAAAAATTACAGATTCCTTATGGGGTGGTCTTAAATAAGTGTGATATTGGAGACCATAAAGTGGAGGAATATTGTAAAAAGAATAATATTCCTATCTTGCTCTCTCTGCCTCTGAATAAAGAGATTGCCATAGCTTATTCTAAAGGTAAACTCTTGATAGATTTGAATAGCACTTATAAACAAAAATTTGTTGAGCTTTTTCAAAATATTGATAAAGAACTAAAGATTATTTATGATAGAAGCTGAGGATTTATAGATGAAAGAAATTGTTATTGTTAGCGGCAAAGGGGGGACTGGTAAGACAGTTATTGCAGGGAGCTTTGCAGTTTTAGCGAAAAATAAAGTAATGGGGGATTGTGATGTAGATGCCTCTAATCTATATCTTTTGCTCCATCCTGAGATAAAAGAAAGGCATGATTTCTATGCTGGAGTAATCCCGGTAGTCGATTTAGCAAAATGTACTCAATGTGGCATTTGTGAGCAATTATGCCGTTTTGATGCCATTAAAGTATCTTCAGAAGGCGCTCTTGTTGATTATATCTCCTGTGAAGGATGTGGCTTATGTGGACTGGCTTGCCCGGAGAAGGCCATAGAGATGAAGGAAAACCAGTGTGGTGAATGGTATATTTCTGAAACCAAATACGGGCCCTTAGTCTATGCCAGATTGGGCATTGCAGAGGAAAATTCGGGAATATTAGTCACTTTAGTCCGTAAGAATGCC
>LSQX01324018.1_pt1 | contig 12395 bp, 13 predicted proteins | sample 654561 | NCBI WGS metagenome assembly LSQX01 (sample SAMN04489861, study PRJNA283612) | anaerobic digester metagenome | isolation source: 4 biogas reactors fed with cattle manure at either 37C or 55C with and... | place: Denmark: Kongens Lyngby | collected 2014 | reverse complement strand
CTTTGCCACTGGCGGAACTGGCTAAAGGTAAGAAAAAAGTTGTGCTGATCGCCAGTGACCATACACGTCCTGTTCCAAGCAAGGTGATTGTGCCACCGATGTTGCGCGAAATACGCAAGGGCAACCCGAACGCTGAAATTACTATTCTGATCGCAACCGGTTGCCATCGCAACATGAGCCAGGCTGAAATTGTAGACAAATTCGGTGCTGAAATTGCTGGGAACGAGAATATTGTCGTTCATGACTGTGATACTTCACCACTGGTAAAAATTGGTATCCTGCCCAGTGGCGGTGAATGTATTCTTAACAAAATGGCAGTTGAGGCAGATCTGCTGGTTGCCGAAGGCTTTATTGAACCACACTTTTTTGCGGGCTTCTCAGGCGGCAGAAAAAGTGTTTTGCCGGGTGTTGCCAGCCGGACCACTGTATTGGCAAACCATTGCTCAGAATTTATCGCTCACCCCAAATCCAGAACCGGACTGTTGGACGGGAACCCGATTCAAACTGACATGGTCTGGGCTGGCAGAGAAGCGAAACTGGCCTTCATTGTGAACGTGGTAATAAATGAAGCCAAAGAAGCTATCTACGCTGTAGCCGGTGATTTTGAAGCAGCGCATCTGGCTGGCTGTGATTTTCTTTCTTCGTTGTGCAAAGTGGACGCCAAGCCGGCCGATATCGTCATCTCTACTAACGGCGGATATCCGCTCGATCAGAACATTTACCAGGCTGTGAAGGGTATGACAGCTGCTGAAGCCACTGTTAAGCAGGGCGGCGTAATTATTATGCTGGCTAAATCAAACGACGGTCATGGCGGCGAAGGCTTCTATAAGCAAATGGCTGATGAAGCAGATATTGAAAAGACTCTGGCGCAGTTCCTCAGCAGGGGCAGGAATGAGACCGAAGCCGACCAGTGGCAGACACAGATCTTCATCCGCGTGTTGCAGAAAGCAACTGTGGTTTATGTCTCCGAAGCACCAGATGAGATTGTTCGCGGTCTGCATATGACACCGGCCCACAGCCTGGAGGAAGCGCTGGCGGTTGCTGAAGATATCGTTGATTCAAAAGAGGCCAGCATCACCGCCATCCCCGATGGCGTCGCTGTAATGGTTATCGAGTAGCAAAAGCCGCGGTTTGTTGAATAACCGAGTAACAGCGGAAACGACGCTTTAACTGATCACCCCTCATAATGGTCTTATCTGCTTATGAGGAGGTGCTTAGCCATGAAGGATCATAATCTAAGAGCTTCCCAGCAGGATGAGTTGCTGGGAAAGCTTAAAATGAGATTTGAGGAAAACTCCGTCAAATTTCCGCGACTCGGCTGGGATAAGGTTGAACAGAAACTGAAAGCTAATCCCGAAAACCTCTGGTCGCTTCAGCAAATGGAAGAGACCGGCGGCGAACCAGCGCTGGTCGCGGTTGAATCTGATACTTTCGTTTTTATGGATGCTTCCCCGGAAACTCCCGCCGGTCGGCGCAACGTCTGCTACGATCGGCAGGCTTTGGATTCACGTAAGGCTAACAAGCCGGAAACCAGCGCGTTGGATATGTGCGCCGACATGGGAATCGAGCTTTTAACTGAAGTAGAGTACAAACAGCTGCAAGAATACCGCGAGGTTGACCTGAAGACGTCCAGCTGGATAAAAACACCGGATAAGATTCGTCGGCTGGGCGGCGCCCTTTTCTGTGACAGACGTTATGATACGGTATTTGTCTATCATAATGGGGCTGAATCGTATTATTCCTCCCGTGGATTCCGGGGAGTTTTGAAAGTATAGTAAACGCGCAGGTAACCAAAAGTTTAAAAACGCGCAGACATCTATAAACTATTGTCTGCGCGTTTCAATTATTGTCGGCAAGCATTGTTGTTTACATGCTTATATTTGTGAAATTTAATTCAATCGTGTTGAGAGATGTTTTCGATCCAGTCAGCAAATTTTTGCATAAAATCTGTCAGGAAAGCGCGGGTATCGGGATCACTCAGTTTGCCTTCAGCATTAAACAGCTTACCTACACTGTGAATGTAAGCTTCAGGCTGCGTCATGGTTAATACATTAACAAATACCAGTGATTGGCGCAGATGATGATTGGCAGCAAAACCACCGATCATTCCCGGGGAAACGCTGGCGACAGCGCCCGGCTTATTATCCCAAACGTTGAAACCATAAGGCCTTGAACCGACATCAATCGCGTTCTTTATTACTGCAGGTACTGAGCGGTTATATTCGGGTGTAACAAATAAAACCGCGTCAAAATTTCTGATTTTATCCCTGAACTCGGTCCAGGCAGGCGGCGGTGTTCCAGAATCATCGAAATCCTGGTTATACATTGGCAACTGGCCGATATCTACTTCTTCCAGTTCCAGATTCTCCGGAGCCAGGCTCATCAACAGGCGGGCAGCTTTGCGGGTAAATGATGCTTTGCGCAAACTTCCTACCAGTACTGCGACTTTATAAGTTGTCATATAAATTCTCCTCTCGTTGGCATAACTCTTATATTTTATAAGTAAACTCTGGTAAAATCTGTACCATCCTTTACCTACGAGGTGAACCGTGGCTTATTACCGTTATTTCAGTAACCGCAAGTGTGAATTCTACCCTTGCCATCAGACAGACAGTCTAAACTGCCTCTTTTGCTACTGCCCGCTTTATTTTTTGGATTGCGGCGGGGACTTTAGTTTAACGGAACGAGGCATTAAAGATTGCTCCGCTTGTCTGTTGCCTCATTCTGAGAATGGTTATGACTTTATCGTCAAAAAGTTAACCGCGGAACTTGACTCGCGTTCCACACCTGACCATAAAAAAAAGGACCCAGCCGAATAGCCGAGTCCTGAACCTGCTTTACACTCCGGTTACTTAAGCTTCAACTTCTGAAGCCTGACCGGCAAAAAATGTGTTAAGTTCGGTGATCAGATTGTCGCAATCGATGCCATGAACCATGCAGGCTTCTTCAATGGTCTCGCCTGAGGCCATTACACAGCCAAGGCAATGCAGGCCATTCTTAAAGAAAATCGGCACTGTGCCACGATTCATATTGAGCACATCTGAGATAATCATGTCTTTTGTTACAGTCATGTGATCCTCCTCTTTATCGAGTTGCACCGGCTTAACCGGTACTCATTTTTTAATTCTCAGCCTGCTGCAAGTTAATTACCGACTGCAGACTATTAATGCGGTGAAATCGCAAGCATCAAGGCGCTTGGAATTTCAGACAGATATATTGTAACACGCATGAACCTGACTGTCATGGTTTCGCTGTAGGCGGCTGAGCAAATTTTTGTCGGCCTGCCTGATAAAGGTCATTACCTTCAGCATCAATCAGAACCACAACAGGCATATCTTTAACCGTTAGCCTGCGGATTGCTTCAGCGCCGAGCTCCGGAAAGGCGATAATTTCAGCCTCGACAATACAGCCGGCGATCAGGGCGCCTGCACCACCGGTAGCGCCTAAATATACAGCTCCATACTGTTTAATTGCTGCGATTACCTGCTCGTCGCGGGCGCCTTTCCCGATCATTGTCCGTAACCCCAACTCCAGTAGACGCGGTGTGTAACGATCCATCCGGCCGCTTGTAGTAGGGCCGGCTGAACCGATTATCGCTCCCGGTGGCGCAGGACAGGGGCCTGTATAGTAAATCGTTTCCCCGGCCAGCTTAATAGGCAACTCAGCCCCCCGGGTATCAAGTTCAATTAAGCGAGCATGAGCGGCGTCACGGGCAGTATATAACTGGCCTGACAGCAATAACTGATCACCTGCCCGCAAACCGCATACTGTGTCCCTGCTTAAGGGCAAGGATAATTTGCGTCGTTCCGGATTTGGGTTCTTGTTTGCTCCTGGAGTGGATTTATGCATGGTTCTGCTCCCCTGCCGGCGCGCCCAATATGGCTTCAGCATGCCGCGTGACATGGCAACTCAGGTTAACTGCCACTGGCAGTCCCGCGATATGAGTCGGGAAGGCTTCAAGCTGCAAGCCCAGGGCGGTCACCCTGCCGCCTAAACCTGAAGGACCGATGCCGAGCCGATTAATCTTTTTTAATAACTCCTGCTCAAGTTCAGCCAGATGAGGCTGAGGATTATGCGAACCCAGCGGTCGTAGCAAGGCTTTTTTTGCCAGCAGTGCTACCTGCTCAAAAGTACCGCCCAGGGCAACGCCGACTACAATTGGCGGGCAAGCGTTCGGCCCTGCTCGCTCTACAGTATCCAGCACAAAATCGATTACCCCCTGGCGACCCTGACCGGGACTCAACATGCGGAGCGCACTCATGTTTTCACTGCCAAAGCCCTTAGGCGCTACTGTGAGCCGTAATTGAGCGCCGGGAACAATGCTGACATGAATCACAGCCGGGGTATTGTCGCCCGTGTTTTGCCGCAATAAAGGATCGTCAACAACTGAAGCGCGTAAATAACCTTGCTTGTATCCGGCCGCGACACCCGCGTTGATGGCAGAAGTAAAGTCGCCGCCGACAATTTGAACGTCCTGGCCCAGCTCAGCAAATACTACGGCCATGCCGGTGTCCTGACAAATCGGCAGGCCCAGTTCAACAGCTGCTTTGGCATTTTCGTCGAGTTCGGCGAGCACAGCCTTGCCCGTCGGCGAAATTTCCTCTTCTGCAGCCGAGCTTAAGGCGCAGCGGACATCAGCCGGCAGATGCACATTTGCTTCGATGCATAAGCGGCTGATGGCGGCAGTAATTTCTGCTGCGGAAATTTTCTGACACATAATGCTCTCCTGTCGGCTATAATTACGCGGGTTATTATAGCGCAGCGGCTAAAAATCCGCCATGATTTAAATTCTATTGCGCAAATGTCTGATAATTAAGCCTTTTCGGGTGATTTCAACTTGACACAAGTTAAGGCATGGTAGCATAATGACCATGAAATATTCCTGAGGAGGCACAAAAATGAACAAGACTGATTTGGTTGATTCTGTATCGAAAGTTGCCAAGCTAAGCAAGAAGGATAGTGAAAGCGCCATCAATGCTGTGCTTGATACAATCAGTGATGCTCTGGCCAATGACGAGAAGGTTGTATTGGTTGGCTTCGGGACTTTCGAAGTTCGCAACCGTGCCGCTCGTAAAGGGCGTAACCCCAGTACCAAAGAAGAAATTAAAATTCCGGCCTCAAAGGCTCCGGTCTTTAAAGCTGGCAAAGGCTTGAAGGAAAAAGTCAACAAGTAAGCAAATTTCGTGTTGTCTGGTGATTACCGACAAAAAGAAAAAACATCCGGGAATGACAAATAACTAGGGCAATTCTGTGGTTAAAACCAGCAGGATTGCCCTTTTTTTGCCCAGGTAATTGCATTGTTTACGGCAGCAGCTTATTGCTCAGAAGATTATTGCCCCTGTAGGCGGCGCAATTCACGCTGTACTTCTACACACAAATAGGTAATCCGGGCCGTATTGCCAGTGCTCAACTCTGGTGGCCAACTGCCACGTTTACCAACACTGCTGAAAGCGTACCGGATATCACGTTCTATTTGACTGGTGCGCGCTTTGAAGTGTTTGGCAACTTCGGGGTACAGTGTTTTGCTTAATGGTTTAAGCTTGCGTTCATCCAACGCCGCCAGATAAAGAATATACTGCAGGTAAGCCCGGCCTTTCAGCTCATGGCGGATACCGTTTTCGTCGAGCACACGATCAATAGCTTCTGGCAGCTGACTTTCAATTTTATGCATCCGGCTGTCATTTTCCTCATGACAACGGTCAGCGCGGTCAAGGATGCGTCTGGCCGCATATGGTGTGCCTCTGCTGCCGTCAACTACGTAATGCAGCCGACCGGCAGTGTCCGCAACTCCGACAATACCGCTGTTTTGCATAAAGGATCGGACCTGCCGCAATAACTCCTGGTCGCTGGCGGCAATATAAAAGCTGATAGCTTCCGGTTGATAAACAAGTGGTCGTTGCTGGTTCATTGTTCGCCTCCCGTATAATAAAATTTCAAGGTTTTATTATTTTGGCGTCTGAGAGGCGGGCAAACAATAAGCTATATCCGAAATTAGCTCTTAAGTCACCGGTTTATTCCGGTTTATCCGAAAATACCAGGCAGAATAAACTTCTCAATCGCAATGGCAACCCCATCATCGGCACAGTTGGGAGCGATAATATCTGCGACCGCCTTCGCCGCGGGTGTTGCCTCCCCCATCGCAAAACCAGTGCCTGCCAAAGATATCATGCTGGCATCATTGTCATGGTCGCCAAAGGCGACTGTATTTTCCAACCCGATCCCAAGAATTCGGGCCAGTTGTACCATGCCGGTTCCTTTAGAGACATCCGGGGCCATCACATCGATCGCGCCGCTCATCGAGGCAATAACTGTGGCAGAGTGACGCGCTGCCAACTCCTCGAGCAGCGCCTTTTCTGTCGGTGTATTATACAACGCCAGAATTTTAACCATGCCCCGGCGGGCAGCTGACCGCACACCATCCGCGGTCAAAATCGCTGTTTGGATCTGCTCGCTGCCTTCAGCCGCAGCTTTCGCGTTGTATAGCTGCATGACTTCAACTTTACGGCTGTATTCCGGATGCATAACGCCATCAGCTGTATAGCAGAGGAAGTCCAGCTGATTGGCCAGCAGGTGGTCCAGCACCTCACTGCTCAACTGCTCGCTCATTTGCTTCCGGTAGACATCCTGCCGCCGCTTATGGTCGTAAATCACAGCGCCATTACAGGCAATTATCGGCAAATCAACGTTAATTTGTTCGGCGAACAGACGCATGTGCTGTTCTGTCCGGCCGCTGGCAAGCGTGAAGCCGATGCCGGCTGCGCGTAACGCATCCAGTGCCTGCAGATTGCGCTTGGAGACAAACTGCTGCGGATTCAGCAATGTTCCATCCAAATCAAAAACAATCAGCTTAACCGGAGCCCGCTGTTTTCTGGCAACATTTGATTTTTTAGTATCGTTATGAAGATAGCCTTCAGATTCACAATCAGCTAATGGACGATATCCTTCAGTTTTATTATCCTGGTTCATTTTCTCCCCCGTCTGCTGTATTTTCGGCTATTGGCTCAAGACTAATAATATGCCTGCTGTTGGGCAAGGCAGTTATCTGGTAATCCTTACCCGGCTGAAGCTCATACTGCAATCTGTTGTAGATATAGTTTTTGTCTTCAATCTCTATTGTTAACCAATGAATCTTACCTGCAGTCAATTCAACTTCCTGCATTTCCAGATTACCGGAGAGTAAAAATACCAAGTCCTGCAAGCGTGGCATTGTGAAAAACGCTGCAAATAATATCAGAACTATACTCAAAAACACTGGTGCTAAATAACTGATAGCCCGTTTATTCCGCCGCGAATTATTGCGCTCCAGACTGTGGCTGAACGCCAGATACAGCGCCCCCGTGCCCACAACACCTATTAGCAAGCAAATTATAAATAAAAGCATCACTACTCCTGTTTCACAAATAACTAATAATTCTAGTGTGATGTGCCCGGCCATACAATTATCACCGTCAGCACAAACACTAACATTATCAAGGACTTGACAATTAGTTGCATCAGGGTAAAATGTTAACCGTAACTAACTTTTATGCGCACCGTAAGTTAGAGATACGATACAAAGGGACAGCGAAAACAGCTTGGATATAAAAATTAATTATACAGACGCAAGCAAGAAATTACATTTGGAGAAAATCCCGTTATGTTGACAACATTAAAGCAGCTAAAACCCGGTGAATCGGGAATGATCCGCAGTATCGGCGGCAACAGCAACCTGCGCCATCGCCTGATCTCAATGGGAGTTACGCCCGGCGCCTGCCTGACAGTGCGCAAACTGGCACCCCTGGGTGATCCGATGGAAATCCGTATCCGCAACTATGCCTTGGTTATCCGGCAACGTGATGCCCAGGAGATTTTAGTCGAACGGATCGCTGACTTAGCAGCTTTTAAGTGTGCACGAACCCTCGGGGAGGTAAATATATGAGTCTGACCGTAGCACTGGCAGGCAATCCCAACAGTGGTAAAACCACCTTATTCAACCGACTCACAGGAACCCGGCAAACAACCGGTAATTGGCCAGGTGTGACAGTCGAGAAAAAATCCGGCTATGTGCTGAACAGTCAGGGAAGCATGCTGGCTGTAGACCTACCGGGCATATATTCGTTATCACCTTATTCTTTGGAAGAAGTTATTACGCGCAATTACATTGTGCAAAACAGACCGGATGTCGTGGTAAATGTTATAGACGCGACAAATTTGGAACGCAATCTCTATTTGACCTTACAGCTGAAAAAACTCGGCTGCCCAATGATTGTTGTCCTGAATATGATCGATGAAGTGCGCAAACATGGTGATAAGCTGGACGCAGACGCACTGCAGCGTCGGCTTGACTTGCCTGTTATCCAGGTTTCAGCCAAGCTCGGTGAAGGCATCCATGAACTTGTGGAAGCCATCCGGACTTCAGCAGCAGCCTGTGCCGCTGACCCCTCAGGTGCGGGCGCCGGCAGTTTAAAACATGCTGACAGCGCTGACCTGACAGCCGCTTTTGACGGCGAAACCGATGAAGAAACCTTCGCTTTGTATCAGGAAGCCACCGAGATCACAAACGCTGTTCTGGTGCACAACCACACGCCGGATGCTTTGAGCCGTTCCGATAAAATCGACCGGGTTCTGACGAATCGTTTCCTGGCTATTCCGATCTTTTTGCTCACTATGTTCCTGGTTTTCCAAGCAACATTTCATGAGCAGCTCGGCGGCAGGCTAACAACGCTGCTCGAGGATTTGTTTGACGGTCCTGTTTTTAATGGTATCTCGGCCTTCCTGACCTGGACCCAGGCACCTGAGTGGATCCATTCTCTGCTGCTTGACGGGGTTCTGGCAGGTGTAGGCGGCATGCTGACTTTTCTGCCTCAAATCGCGCTGCTTTTCATCTTTCTGACAATTCTGGAAGATACCGGCTACATGGCCCGTGCCGCTTTTGTTGTTGACCGGATTTTCCAAAAGCTTGGTCTTTCCGGCCGCAGCTTTATCCCAATGATGATGGGCTTCGGTTGTACTGTGCCTGCAATTATGGCTGCCCGTACCCTGGATAACGAACGAGATCGTCGTTTAACTATTATGGTTACGCCTTTTATGTCCTGTGGGGCACGTATGCCGATTTATGCTCTGTTTGCCAGTGTTTATTTCGCCAGCAATAAAGGTCTGGTAACCTTCTCCATGTACATGATAGGTGTCCTGATAGCTATCGTGGCGGCCTTTGTGCTCAGCCGCACGGTTCTGAAGGGCCAGGAAGCCGCTTTCGTAATCGAACTGCCGCCTTATCGGCTGCCGGATGCCCGTTCTTTGTTTCTGAGAGTACATGACCGCGTACTCGACTTTGTTACCCGTGCAGGCACTATAATTCTAACCAAGACCATCGTTATCTGGTTCATGCAGAATTTCAGCTTTACGCTGCAAAAAGTAACCAATGCTGATGCCAGCATGCTCGGCGTGATCGGCGGCATGATAGCGCCTTTGTTCCGGCCGCTCGGTTTTGGAACGTATCAGGCGGCTTCGGCTTTGCTGACAGGGCTGATCGCCAAAGAATCTGTAGTTTCCACTTTGAATGTTCTCTATACCCCTGCGGAGTTCGCCGCTGCATTTACACCACTAACCGCTTACGCTTTTATGGTCTTTACCTTGCTCTACACTCCTTGTGTTGCCGCAGTCGCAGCCTTGCACCGCGAAATGAACAGCACCGCCTGGACCCTCGGCGCCATTGCTTTCCAGACGGGCACCGCTTACACAGGAGCATTAATTGTCGCCCAGTCCGGCAAACTGGTGACAGCGTTGCCTTACCTGGTTGTGGCGCTGCTTGGCTGGCTGATGGTTTCCGTGTTGTTCCGGCGCAAGAGCAAAGCTGCTGGTTCATGCTGTGCAGCTGGTAGCGAGACAGCTGATATAGCTTCGCAAACAGCTGATATAGCTTCACAAACAGCCATGGACCCTGCTGCTGCAAAATTGCCGGGCTGCGCCTCCGGTTGTGCAGGCTGCAATGGCTGTCCCAGCTGGTTCAAGTCCTCAGCAGCAATAGCAACTGAAAGCAGAACTCCGGCCGAAAGCAGAGTGGCAGCCGAACATAGAGCTGCAACCGAAAGCAGAGTTGCAGCCGCTAAGCCTTCGAAGGCAGGAGATTGCTGAAATGGAAACGAAATATCCGCTCTCGGCAGCCAATGAAGATTACCTCGAAGCTATTTTCGAATTGCGCGATGAGCAAGGCGCGACCCGCTCCGTTGACCTGGCTGAACATCTGCGAGTCTCGAAGGCCAGTGTCAACAAGGCTGTCGGGGTCCTGCGCGAAGCCGGCCTGGTAGAGCAGGAGCCTTATGGTGCCATCCGGCTGACGCAGACCGGGCAAGAGCGTGCTGCCGAGATTTATCGCCGGCATACCAGGATAAAGCGCTTTCTAGTTGAAATTCTCGGTATTGACGAAGAAACCGCTGAGCAGGACGCCTGTCGCATGGAACATGTCATCAGCACCGTCACGCGTGATCACCTCTACCAGTATCTGCGCAAAGTGCTGGAGTAAACAATAGTTTGTTGAAGTGGATTTAGTTTTACTTAAACTGCTGAAACATTTTTTCGCAAGCAGTGTCAATCCCTCATTCTCCAACTAAATCATGCAGATCAGCTTCCGATAGCACTGGCACTCCCAGTGCTATTGCTTTATCCAGCTTGCTGCCGGCAGCCTCGCCGGCGATCAATGCGCTGGTCTTTTTCGAAACGCTGCCGCTAACCTTGCCGCCATGCGCGCTGATCAGGGCGCTGGCCTCTTCCCTGGTCATTCCCGCCAAGGTGCCTGTAAGCACGTAGGTTTTACCTGCCAGCTCATTGCCGCGCTGCTGAGGCCGCGCAGCGGCCTCCAGACGGACACCTGCCTGGCGTAGCTTTTCGATTAGTTCGCGGGTTTGTGTTTCAGCAAAAAAGCTCTGCACCGAGCGGGCGGTGATCAGGCCAAAATCAGGCAAGGCCGCAAGTTCTTCTATAGTGGCTGCTGCAATTGCATCAATTGAATCAAAATGGGCGGCCAGAGTCCGGGCGGCTTCGCGACCGACATTGCGGATTCCGAGCGCGTTGATCAGACGGTCAAGCGGGTTGAGGCGTGAGCGGTCAATCGCGGTGATCAGGTTATCAACTGATTTCTCGCCCATGCGCTCCAGCTGCAAGAGTTCTGCACGTTTTTCCGGCAATAGATAAATATCAGCTATGCTGGTGATCAGGTTCGCGTCTAGCAGCTGTTGAATCAGTGCCGGCCCCAGGCCTTCAATATCCATAGCTTCTTTTGAGACAAAATGCAGGATATGCCTGAAGATCTGCGCAGGACAGTCTACACCAGTACAGCGGCTTTCCGCTTCGTTGTCTTCCCTGCTCACATGGGAGCCACAGACAGGGCAATTGGCAGGCATGACAAAAGGTTCCGAATCCGGCGGTCTTTTACTCAGAACAACACTGACTACTGCAGGGATGACATCACCTGCTTTTTCAATAACCACAGTGTCCCCGACGCGGATATCCTTATCCTTAATATAATTTTCATTATGCAATGTTGCCCGGGCAACAGTGCTGCCGGCTATCAGGGTAGGCTTCAGGATCGCCAGAGGGGTCAGGCGGCCAGTTCGCCCTACTTGCACCTGAATATCCAGTACTTGCGTTTCCTGGCGCTCTGGGGGGTATTTATAGGCAACTGCCCAGCGCGGCACCCTGCTGGTAGACCCGAGCAGCTCCCGCAAAGCAAGGTCATTAACTTTAACTACAGCGCCATCGATGCCATACGGGAGTGAACCACGAATTATGCCGATGTGCTCTATTGCTGCCCAAACTTCGTCTGCGGTCTGGCAAACCTGGTATTCCGGCAAAACAGGAAAACCATTTTCTTCAAGATAATGCAAAGTTTCAGAGTGGGTTTTAAATTGACGGCCTTCGCTGAGCTGAATGTTGAACACAAACATATCAAGGCTGCGGTTGCGGGTAATGCGACTGTCGAGCTGCCGCAGTGAGCCGGCGGCTGCGTTGCGGGGATTGGCAAATATTTTCCCGCCGCTCTCTTCCTGCTGCTCATTCAGCTTAATAAACGCCTCATTCGACATATAGACTTCGCCGCGGATGATCAGGCGGGACGGGGCATCCTTAAGCTGTCGGGGCAGACTGTTAATTGTCAGTAGATTGGTTGTGATTGTCTCGCCCACAAAACCGTCGCCACGAGTAGCGCCGCTTACAAATCGCCCGTCTTCATATACCAGAGCAACCGAAAGACCATCGATTTTGCGTTCCACCACAAATTCCGTTGTCGGCACGCCCAGTTTTTTTACGTTCTCAGTCAACTGGGAAATGTATGCCCGCAGCTCTGCTTCTGAAAAAACATCTGTCAGGCTTTGCAACGGTACTTCGTGTGTGAACTTGGCAAATTCGGCGCGGGCTTTGCC
>LSQX01221931.1_pt1 | contig 12395 bp, 12 predicted proteins | sample 654561 | NCBI WGS metagenome assembly LSQX01 (sample SAMN04489861, study PRJNA283612) | anaerobic digester metagenome | isolation source: 4 biogas reactors fed with cattle manure at either 37C or 55C with and... | place: Denmark: Kongens Lyngby | collected 2014 | reverse complement strand
CTTATCTTGGCGCACGGACCGTCCCCTGACATGCAAATCTACTGAAGATAGTCATAAAAATCTTATGTGGTAATGCCCTCTCCTCTTTCGTCATTGCGAGCCTGCCCTCGGCAGGCGTGGCAATCACATTCACTTATACCCACATTATTTAAATATTTTATTTTCCTGTGTCAGCATTGAATGGCAATCTATTCTCTGCAACCCACAAAAAATGATTTTCAATACTATATAAGCAGGAGTGAACTAATTAGTAAAAGAAGGAAAACAAAAAATGGAGGGTTTTATATGCTAAAAGAAGGTTAGCAAAACTGAATATAAGGAGCCTATAAAAACCAGATAAAATGAATAGAATATAGGATATAGAGAATCTATCAGGTCAATTATCAAATTCTAGCATCTGCCTCTACCGTGGAAGCAGCACAGAAGGCTTTTTATATCCTTTGCTATAGTGTCCTTTGCACAATTATGTTGAGGCGAAGTGATGAACCGTCCCGTCCTATGCCATCCAAGCGGAAGGTATTGATACCATCAAAGGATACCGCCACATCACCCGGCTGATCCCACCCGTTTGCAGTCTGCTGGTTCCGTGTTACCGGGTTTTGAAAATGTAAGTTCTTGATTAAACCATCAATATTATTCCAGATATGAACGGGATGAGTGTTGAGCAACTCTGAACGGATTTCGGCTTCTACAGATTTGACATTTGAAGTTATTATTCTGATGGTATTCAGTTCTATGACATACTGATAACCTTTGGGAGCATAGAGTACGGCTGCTCCAATAATTACAACCCAGATAATTAAAGCAAGTATGGTAATACCTTTTTCATTGGTTATTTTCATTTTTATTACCCCTGCTATATTGTTAATTTATTAAATAATAGCATTATAATGGGGAAAAAACAATTATTTTCGTCATACATGCTGTGCCTTGTACGATACATTGTGCATATTTTATTCTCTCTTTATCATTACAAACCTACTCTTCTCCTGTCATTGCGAGACATGTTGGAAACATGTCGTGGCAATCACATACTCTGTTGCCTACATAAGAAGTCTAACGTATAACAAATAACGTCAAAAAAGTAATAGTTTAAAATTTGACCAACATACTACGGATAGTAATTTAGTAATGCTGTTCCATAATAAAATGATGAAATACAAAGACAAAGACGTGGGCAGAAGTGAATGTAACTGTCGCGTCGCTTCACTCCTCGCAGTGACAAAAAGGGAGACTTTCAATGGTGAGAGGCGGGAAAGATAGATGTGGCAAAAAGGGACTACCTGGATGGAATGACAGATAGATGGGGAGTTTCTTGTGTTGGAAAATTCTTTGTATGTTGTACGCTGGATATGATGTCTCTCCTCTTTTGTCATTGCGAACACTGCGCCAGCAGTGTGTGGCAATCACATACTCTGCAGCCCGCACTCTTTCTTTATCTTTATCTTTGTATTTTACTAAAAACTATGAATTATTAACTGCAAACCATCTAATGTTGGCTATAAACCGTTCCCTGTGTTATCAGATGTTCCGGGGCTGCCCTCTTCTGGGTTCAATTACCTCTGTGAAAATAATGTCACACGAACCATCCCTATGATATTAATAGTGAGGATAAAAATGAAAAAAGTGGGAAGTTTTAAAGAGAGAAAAGATGTTGAAGGACCGTCCCCTGACATGTTTTATAAAAAAGGGAAAGCCGGGAGAAACTTTTTTGAATCTCCCGACTTTTTTTAGTCATTTTATACTATGCTGGGGTATTCCCTGTGTTATTAATATTTTTGTAAATTATCTTTGAGCAGTGAGTACGTCTTCAAACCCTCCACTTATCCCAATCCCTTGAAAAGTATATAATTCTTCATCGTCTTCTGGTTTTGCGATAAGAACCGCTCCTTTTGTTTCACCAGTAGAAATAGCTACAGGTTTACCATCAGCGGTAAAAGGGTTTCTCATATTTGCATCTTCAGCTAATGCAATTGCAGCAGTTACCCCTGTTTTTCCATCATACTTAAGCTCACCATCTGCCAATGCAGCCTGCACAAGTGTCTGAGCAGTTCCTGCATTTGCTCGAACTATTGCTTCTTTGGCTCTATCCTGCTGTCCGGAATATACTCTTAATCCCAAGAGTGCCAGGATACCGATGATGGCAACAACGACCATTAATTCAATAAGGGTAAAACCTTTCTTGTTTTTCTGTAAATACATGAACATTTTTTAAATTTCCTCCATTTTATTAATTCTCTAATTTTATGATTTATAATTTTAGTTAAGACGTTTTTAGTATATTTTTAATTATTGCTTTACAAATTTTTGGTTTTTTGTTTTATTTGTGTCTAACCAAGATACAGTACCAGTCTATATGGTACCCTTTTGCAATGTAAAGTCAAACAATCTTTTTTTTACCCTATTCTGTAATACCACTTCCTTTCCTAAAAATTTTGTTATTTTTTGCTATGTCTTTAGCTATCTGTAAAACTTTTTAGTATATTTCTATTTATATATATTGCTTCTAATATAGTTATTCCCTAAAATATTTTTTTTAGACATATTTTAATTAATTTTTTCCGGCTTCCAGATGATTTTCAAAAACAAATCCCTTTTCTTCGTTATTTACTCCGTTGATATAAAATACAGTTGGATTTGAATTATCATTTACAAAGACAAAGACATATCCGCCATTCCCGGATAAAGCTGGTGCAGAAGTAGTAACTCCGGCAATATTTTGAGTTTGCTGGGGTCCATCAGGAATATGGATACCGGATTGAAGAAATATTTCATCAACCTTACTGTTCCATTGCTCTGAATTAGCCAGGGAATCATCAGCCAATTCTCCCTGTATTAAGGTGTGTATGGTAAGTGTATTTCCTTTCAAGAGGGCGTTTTTGGCTTTGTTTTGCTGACCGGCATATACTCTGAGACCGAGCAGTGCCAATACTCCGATGATGGCCACCACGACCATCAGCTCTATGAGTGTGAAACCTTTTTGATTATTTTTCTTATTTTTTATTTTGATTTTCTGTTTGAAGTTTATATTTTTTCTCATATTAGTATTATTCCCTATTTTATGGAATATTAGACATGAAGTGGAAAATATTTTTAGTGGTGGAGGGAAAAGATAAATGCAAAGATGTGGGTAGAAGTGGATGTGATTGCCACGCCTGCCTTTGGCAGGCTCGCAATGACGGAGGAAGATGCGGGTATAAGTGTAAGAGAAAGGCAAAGATAAAGACAAGATGTGGGTGATAGAGTATGAGACTGCCGCGTCGCTTCGCTCCTCGCAGTGACAAGGAGAAGGAGTTGGCTCGCAATGACTGGAAGGAGGAACGCAAAGATGTTAAGGGACGGTCCTTTGACATCTTTTATTTCATTCTTTTTATCAATTGAAAACAAGAATATCCCCTTCTGTCTTTTCATCTCCGCTGTTCATAATAACGAGGTTATCAAACAGGGGACGGTTTTTTGTTAGAAGAAAAATAAAGAGTTGGGGTAGAAGTGGATGTGATTGCCACGCCTGCTGAAGGCAGGCTCGCAATGACAAGAAAATAAAGGCTTCTTGTAATGACGGGAGGAGGGTGACGTTCTGCAGTAACAGGAGGGAGAGATAATTTGTGGGGGGGGGGAGAGTGGTTAGGGGAATTCTATATTTTCGGTGGCATCTTTGAGTACAAATATGCGGATATTGTTATCCATTGGATCAATGGGGTAAACAAAGAAACCATCTTTATTGGGATTATAGCTGTAGCTGGTACCATAGAGCTTTTCACCATCTTTGAAATAGACAATTATGTGGCGCTGGGTAGGAGTACTGTAAGGATAGTTTTCAAAGGTTTTTGCTTTTTGAAAGGTGCTGTTGCCAATAAAATCTTTTACAAAAAAGACCGCTTTCAGGCCAGATACTCTGATTTCTAATTTTTCTTCCTGGGAATATTCTGCCAGAGGGTTAACCATGATGGCTCCCCGCTCTGGTTTGAAATTTTGTACCCACCCTTTCATTATTTTGCCATCTTGATACTTAATGACTACTTTATGTCCAGCCATTTGGAAACCTCTGCTTTTGGTATAACGCAGTATTTATATATAGAACATACCTTTAATAGTTAATAGTTGTTAGCATTTGTTTTAAATCATTGCGGGCAATAGAGTATGTGATTGCCACGCCTGCCTTCGGCAGGCTCGCAATGACAGGAGGAGAAGCGGGCTTAAGTGTATGAAACTGCCGCATCGCTACACCCTCCACAATGACGGATAAGGAAGGAATATATCCGAATGTATAGGATTGCTTCGTCGCTTCGCTCCTCGCAATGACAGAAAAATAAGGCTCCTCCCAATGATATATTTGAAATACTTTTTTGTATTATAAAACATTGTTAGTTTCGTTGTGATTAGTGATGAACGGTCTACTACTATAATTTATAATACTACAGAGTAATGCAATATACAATACAAATAACTGTTTATTGGCTGATTGTTAATTTAAGGATTTGTGAAGCTATACGGGCTACAGTGGATGGGGTTACCCATCACTGCTGACGGAGAAATATAAAATACAAAGGCAAAGATAAAGATAGAGATAAGAATAAAGATGTGGGAAGAAGTGTAGGAATGAAAAGAAAAAGAATGTGGGTATAGGTGGATGTGATTGCCACGCCTGCCAGAGGCAGGCTCGCAATGACAGGAGGAAGAAAGCTTTGCGATAACAAAATAATAAAGGCTCTTTGCAATGACAAGAAAAGGATACTCCTCGCAAAGAATAAATACTTTAGTTTTCGTATAGATAGATGTCGAAGTCATCACTGCCGAATTTTTTGACGTGTACTTTTTCCAGGGAAGTCCTCGGTATAAAGACCCGGTCATTATTGTCATGGGGATCTATGGGAAAGGCAAAAAAGCCGATCTTGTCCGGAGAATAGCTATAGGTTGTGCCGTAAAAATTCTCCCCATCTTTAAAAATTATGATTATTCTGCGTTCAGTAATAGGACCGGGGTCAAAGCCCTCAAAGGTTCTAACTTTCTTATAATCTTTATTACCCAGGAAGCTTTTGACAAAGAAAATTGCTTTCAGGTCGCTGACAATGATTTTAAATTTTTCTTCTGAAGCTGTTTCTGAATCCCCTTCAACAGGATAGAGGTGAAAAAAGTCTTCAGCCGGATTAAAATCAGTGGTATATCCCTTCTTAATAGTGCCATCACTATATTTTACAACAATTTTTTTCCCCAACATTGCCTGACACTCCTTTTCTATATTAAAAATTTTTTCTTAGTTCTTCTATTGCTTCATGCTTTATGCGGGAAACCTGTCTCTGGGTTATTCCTAATTTTTCAGCAACGGTAGTCTGTGTTAAATCTTTATAAAATAGATAGTAAATTACCTGTTTATGGATTTTTTTTAGAGTTCTCATAATATTCTTGAGGTGGATTACATCCTCAATAGGTAATTGAAAGGATTGATATTCTTTACTTTTAATATTTTCTATGATAGGAGTGGTATCACCTTCCCGTCTCCTCATCTCTTTATCTAAAGATATCACCTGAACTGCATTTCTGCCTTTCAGTATTTCTACTATACCTTCTCTGGTAATATTGAACTGATCGGATATCTCATCAATGGTAGGGAATTTAGAGTGTTTTTGCCTATACTTTTCTACATACCTATCAATCTTTCGGTTATAATCCCTGACCCAGTGCGGGATCTTCACCATTGAATATTTGTCTCTTATATAATGCCGTATCTCCCCATTGATAAGCCAGGTAGCATAGGTGGTAAATTTTACTCCTTTCTTTTTATCAAACAATTGCACAGCATTGAGCAAGCCCAGATAACCTATTTGTTCTAAATCCTCTGTTGGTTCACCAGAACTGGCATATTTTCTGGCAATAGATTTGACGAGAGGTTTATATTTATTAATAGTTTCATTGCTGAGCTTATTTATTTCCATATTTTCCGTTTATTTATTTCTTTTTTTATTTTATTGATATCAATGGGTTCCTTTAAATCAATCTCTTTTCTCCGTTTTTGATCAATAGATATTTCCTGAGCTGCCTTACGCGCTTTCAGTGCTTCTTTGAGTATGTCTGGCGAAAGCTCCAGCATCTCTGAAAGCTCGTTGATGTCGGGGAATTTATTGAATTGCTTTCGGTAGGCAGCAAGCATCTGGTTTAATAATTTATTTATCATGATAGAGAGCCAGTCAGGAACTTCAACCCTCCTATTCTTCTCTCTTATATAGTTCCTTATTTCGCCACAAATCAGATGGTTGGCATATTCTTTAAAGGTAATATCCTGTTCTTTCTGGTATAGATTTACTGCGTTTAGAAGACCTATATATCCGGCTTGCATAAGTTCTTCTTCCGGTTCTCCTGAGTGTAAAAAACCCTGAACAATCTCTTTTAAATAATCCAGGTGTTCTTCCACTTTTTTGCTGTTATTATTCTGTCCGGAATTGATACCTGCTGCTTCTTTTTGAAACATAGTTTTATACCTCTATAATTATATGCTTTTGATTTTATTATTGTACCAGATTAACCATACTGAAGATGGGCAGATACATGGCGATAACCATCACTCCTACCACACCGGCAACTACAACCATCAATATCGGCTCAATCACTGAGGTCAACTGCTCTACTGCTCTTTCCACTTCCTGATCATAAAACTGAGATACATTTAATAACATGGTCTCCAGCTCTCCACTCTCTTCACCGACTAATATCATCTGAGTGACCATAGGTGGAAAGACTCTGCTCTCTTCTAAAGGTGCTGAGATGCTTTGTCCTTCCTTGATACGGTCTGCCGCATTCATAACCGCTTCGGCGAGAATATCATTGCCGATGGATTCTGCTGATACCCGCAGAGATTGAATGATGGGCACACCGCTACGTATTAATGTACCGAGGGTTCTGGTAAAACGGTTTATAGAGGTCTTCAGGAATAGGTTGCCAAATATGGGTACCTTTAACTTTATACGGTCAATGTTCTTATGACCCTGTTTGGTACGATTGTAGGCAACAAAGGCAACTACGAGCAGTGCTAGAACAGCAAAGACTATGTACCAGTAACGATTGAAAACTACTGTTAATAAGACCAGCATCTTGGTTAAAAAGGGCAGCTCTCCACCAAATTGCTGGAATATTCCCACAAATTGGGGCAGTATAAAGAGCAATACAAAGACTCCCATTACAAAGGCGGCACCAAAGATAAAGAGTGGATAAGTCATAGCAGACTTAACCTTTTGACGAAGTTCATATTCTTTTTCCATTAGGGTAGCCATACGGTTTAGAATATCATCCAATACTCCGCCGATCTCTCCTGCTTTTATCATATTGATATAGAGTTTGGAAAAGGCTTCGGGATGGCTGGCAAAAGCATCGGCAAGGGTTGAGCCGCCTTCTACTCTCTTTTTAATATCATCGATCTTCTCAGCTAAAAGTTTATTTTCGGTCTGTTTGGACAGTATTTCCAGACAGCTCACCAGAGTGAGGCCGGCACTGACCATGGTGGCAAATTGTCTATAGAATATAGCCAGGTCCCTTATTTTAATGGTCTGAAAAAGAGTGATTTCGGTGGTATGGAGACGTCTTTTCTTCTCCTCTACTGAAATGATAAAATATTTCATTTCACGGAGTCGTTCAACAACTGCATCCCGACTGTCTCCTTCTAGTATTCCGGTAAAAAGCTGTCCTGAATTGTCCCGTGCTCTGTATGAAAATGTAGCCATAGTAAAAATTCACCCCCTAAATATAGTGATGAGTAATTATTCGGTATAGTTAGTTCAGTAAAGAATAATTGATTATAAGAAATTAGAATACAACAGTAACAAGTATATTTGTTTATACTTTATACCATAAATAGACAAAATAGACACTGTGTCATTGGTATTTAGTTTTAAAAGTTTTTGGTATTTGGTTTATAGTTTAATTCATTGCGGGCAACAGAGTATGAGATTGCCGCGTCGCTTCGCTCCTCGCAATGACGGAGGGGGATACCTCGTAATGGCAAGAGAATAAAGACTCCTCGCAATGACAGGGGGAGGAAGCTCCTCTTCTCTTTGTCATTGCGAGACATGTTGAAAACATGTCGTGGCAATCACATCCACTTATACCTACAGTATTTATTATTGATTAAAGACTTAGGCCCAGATATATTCTCACAAAATCAGGTGGAAGTGGCACGCACTACCTCTTCCATTGTAGTAATACCTTCGCTTATTTTTAATAACCCATCTTCTTTCAGACTAATCATGCCATTCTCTTTAACTGCAGCATCTCTAATTTCAGAAATAGTGGCATGTCTATAGATAAGCTCTCTGATGGGTTCATTGATTACCATCAATTCGAAAAGGGCAGTTCTGCCTTTGTAACCGGTATGTTTGCAATGAGAACATCCTTCACCATAGAATAATCTGATTTCATCGGGAGACACTTTGAATTCATCCATAATCGCTTTTATTTCATCTGTGTGAGGTGCTTCTTTTTTACAATAAGAACAAATCTTGCGCACCAGTCTTTGAGCAAGCACACCTACAACCGAGGATGATATTAAAAAGGGCTCAATGCCCATATCTACTAAACGTATTACTGAGCTGGGAGCATCATTGGTATGGAGTGTGCTCAAAACTAAATGCCCGGTGAGTGCCGACTGAATAGCAATCTCGGCGGTCTCTTTATCTCTGATTTCTCCTACCAGCATAATATCAGGGTCCTGCCGTAAAAAACTACGCAAACCGGCAGCAAAGGTAAGACCAATTTTGGGTTTTGCCTGCAGCTGGCTGATGCCATCTAAACGGTATTCTACCGGATCTTCAATAGTCATTATCTTCTTTTCAACAGAATTCAATATATTTAAGGTGGCATAGAGAGTGGTCGATTTGCCACTACCGGTAGGACCGGTAACCAGAATAATGCCATTGGGTTTTTCAATTAAGCCCTGGTATGTTTTTAAATTATCATCAGAAAAACCGATAGATTTTAGATCAAGCATGATTTGAGCCGGGTCTAATATTCTCAAAACAGCGCTTTCCCCATTTACAGCAGGAATGGTAGATACTCGAAAGTTGACCTCTCTGCCATGTACCTGTACCTTTATCCTCCCATCCTGTGGCAACCGTCGTTCTGCAATATTGAGATTGGACATAATCTTGACACGTGAAATAATAGCCATATGAAGACTTTTAGGTGGGGACATAATATCATGGAGTATACCATCGATTCGGTATCTTACCTTGAGATGTTTATCACCAGATGGTTCGATATGTATATCACTTGCTCCTTCTTTAATGGCTCTGAGCATAATGAGGTTGACCAGGGAAATAACAGGTGCTTCATGGCTTTCGCTAACACTTCTGGTAATCTCCATGTCTTCAACTTCTTCTTCTACTGCTGTTATGGGGAGTGAAGCAATCTCCCCTATCATCTGTTGCAAGTTTTCGGTAATCCCATATACTGAATCTAATACCTTGTTAATATCATCACTATAAGCCAGATAAGGCTCTACCTCATAACCTGTAATGATTCTAATCTCATCATGTGTGTAAACATCTAAGGGGTTGGCCATTGCCACAATAAGTTTTTCTTTTTTCCTGCCGATTGTCACAAGATTATGCTTACGTGATATCTCTTCAGAAAGCAGGGCTACAATAGATGGGTCGAAGGACTTCCCTTCTAAATCTAAAAAAGGTACACCTATCTCATCTGAGAGCAATTGCATCATATTTTTTTTGTCTATTATGCCGGTTCCCAGAACAATTCTCTGAATAGAGAAATTATTTTCTCCCTGTTTTTTACATATCTCTTCTATTTCTTTGCTGCTAATAATCTTCTTATTAATCAGCAAATTTAATAAGAATTCGCCAGTAATTCCTTTTTCTTTTACAAAACGAGATACCATTTTATCTTTACATCCTGCTCTTTACAATATTTAGCAATCAGAATAATTTAACATAATTAAATTAAGTATTATAATATTATACTCTTACCAATTAAAAAGGGCAACAACAACCCATCAGAGGATAAGCCCTCTGAAACCTCTCTCCTTTTTTTGAAAAGCATGGGGCTAAAAGGCAAAAGCAAAGAGTGCGGGCAATAGAGTATGAGATTGCCACGTCGCTTCGCTCCTCGCAATGACGGGGGGAGGGAAGCTCGTGCAATGGTAAAATAGTAAATCTTCTGGCAATGACAAAGGAATAGATGACAATAGAGTATGAGATTGCCATATTAAAATATACTTATTATAAAGGCCACATGCCTCTGGTTAGCCTTATTTTACCATTTTTTAACCATTTAGACATTACAATTCTCTCCAGAGTACGAGTTATCAGGGCAGTTCCCAATGAATCGGATTTACTCAAAGGACAGACCAGAATGGTTAATAATTGAAGATAGTTGCCCCCCAGAACATCTGTGAAGATCTGGTCTCCCACCACTGCTGTCTCTTTATTATCAGTGTTCATTATTTTCATAGCTCTCAGAAAGGGTGTTCTCCATGGTTTATAACGGCTATAGAGGTAGGGAATATCCAATTTACTGATAATGTCTGAAATATTGTGATGGGTATTAGAAACAATACAAATTTTCATTCCACTCTGCTTGATCTTCTCAATCCATGTTATGACTTCATTATCCAGATGCCTGGTATCCCAGGGGATGATAGTATTATCCAGATCTAAAATAATACCTTTAATATTTTTCTTTTCTTTTAATTTATCTATATCTATGGAATAGATGCTCTCCAAATATACATCAGGAATACAATTTTTAGGAAAGCGGAACATGTAAACTCCTTTTATTCTTATTTCAGCAATTCGCTATAAAATATAAAAGTTAAAATTCCTCTAATTGGTTTAATCGGGCATTAACGGTACTGGAAATAATTTCAATGGCTACCCTGTTCAAACCTCCCTGAGGTATTATTATGTCAGCATAACGTTTTGAGGGTTCCACAAATTGTAAAAACATTGGCTTCACTTTGTGGAGGTATTGCTCTACTACCGAATTGAGGCTTCTTCCCCTCTCTTTAGTATCTCTAATTAATCTACGAATAAAGCGTTCGTCTGAATCAGTATCTACATATATTTTTATATTGAGCATATCACGAATAGCCTTTTCTTCCAAAACTAAGATGCCTTCCAGAATAATTACATCGGCTGGCTTAATCTCTGCTGTCTCTTTTTTACGGGTATAGTCCTGAAATGAATATATCGGCATCGGTATTGGCTTACCTTTGATTAACTCATTGAGATGGTATAATAACAGTTCATTATCGAAAGCAGATGGATGGTCAAAATTAAATTTTTTTCTCTCTTTCAGGGTTAAGTGAGACAGGTCATTATAATAGGCATCCTGAGGCATAATTATTGCTTTTTTGCCCTTAATACCGCGGGCAATGTTTTTAGCTACAGTGGTTTTTCCACAGCCGGTACCACCGGCAATACCGATTATTAAAGGCAACATTGCAAACTCCTTAATTTTCGTTGTGCGTTGTTTGCGAGGTGTAATATGTTTTCTCTTTGTCATTGCAAGACATGTTGAAAACATGTCGTGGCAATCACATCCAATTATATCCACAGGAATTTTATATAGTTTTTTTATACTGTACAATATTTTGTAACAATCAATGTTGGTTTGTAATTTTTAATTATCCGTTTTCAGTTAAAATCTATGCGGGCTACAGAGTATGAGATTGCCACGCCTGCCTTCGGCAGGCTCGCAATGACAGGAGGATAAGGGCTACTCGCAATAATGGAAAAGAGAATCCCACAGTGATAGAAAAGAGGAAACCCTACCTCTACAATGATAAAAGAATAAAAGCTTCTGGCAATGACAAATAATAAAGGCTCCTCACAATGACGGATCATTATGGTTTATTATCCAGATGTTCCTGATAGGTTTTTGAAAAAATATGCTTACCATCTATTCCCAGGACAAAATATAGATAATCCTCCTCTGCCGGATGAACAGCTGCTAAAATGGATTCCAATCCGGGATTGCATATTGGCTCTGGAGGCAATCCTCTATATAAATAAGTATTAAACGGTGATTCAATAGCTAGATCCTGTTCGGTCAATCTTTCCTGTGGTTTATCCAATAGATATTGAACAGTGGCACAGGATTGCAGCAACATACCCTCTGATAATCTATTATAAAAGACTGAAGCAATCTTCGGTTTATCCTCTGCTCCCTGGGCTTCTTTTTCTATAATAGAAGCTAGAATAACTACTTGAGTAAAACTTAAGCCAGCTGGAAACTTCTGTTCAGGATCTACCTGCTTATAGACTATCTCTGCAAAGTTTTTCGTCATAGATTTAAGTACATTTTCTGCACCATAATTTTTGGGGAATTCATAGGTATCTGGAAATAGATATCCTTCTTTAAACTGATTATCTTCTTGAATTAACTCCATAAAG
>LSQX01325364.1_pt1 | contig 12397 bp, 6 predicted proteins | sample 654561 | NCBI WGS metagenome assembly LSQX01 (sample SAMN04489861, study PRJNA283612) | anaerobic digester metagenome | isolation source: 4 biogas reactors fed with cattle manure at either 37C or 55C with and... | place: Denmark: Kongens Lyngby | collected 2014 | reverse complement strand
CGTATGCCGGGTTGGTACTCATGTCGCCCTGGCCCGTCCATAGCCGGTGCTCGGGTTGTAAGTAGGCCGAGTGAATATCGGTGATATTAAACACTTTTTTCGCGGTTTCATTTATGATAAAACGGTATTGCACTGCTATGTCGGTGGAATCCCATAGACGGCCTTCTACCAATTGATAATTCAACATTTCCATTTGTCGACGAGACGTGTAGATCATTCCAACATTACGTGTTTCCCCTCCATTGATACTTAATGGCAAGAATGGTTTTATGGAATAGAGTGGCTCACCATATGTCCAGTGTTGAAAAAGGGGCGAAGCATCCATTTTCCTTTCAATAATTTCTATGTTACGTTTGAAGTTATCCGAGCGCTTCTTACTTTCAGCCTCACTCCAGACATGATGAGAATAATCCTGATACAATACTTTGCAAACGATTATATTCTCCGTGTCGTATCCTACATCGACTTGCAACATGAAACGAAGTTGTTTCATGAAGTAGAGAGATATCACGATTAACCCGAAGGTTATCGCGTATTGTAAGAAAAGTAATACAGTCCGCGGCACGAGGGATACCCCGCCCGGCTTTACCGAGCGCAACGAGAAAACAGGCGTTGAATAGTTATATCGGAGATACGGGTAAAAAGTGGTTGCCAGCGGAAGTATGAACAGCAAGGCCAACGACAATAGTGTGCTAAACAACGGATCGGGATGAAGTTCCAAATCGAACTTATTAATAAACAGTTTTTCTGACAGTTCTAATAGCAACCAAGCTCCGAAAACCGACACCGCTGTCAACAAGAAATTCTCGAAGTATAACTGACTGAATACTTGTATTCCTTTGGCACCATATACTTTCTTTATCCCGAATTCACGGCTTCGCCTTAACGTGATAACGGTATATATATTCACGAAATTAAAGACCCCGACAAGCAGGATCAAAAAGCCGACAACAGAGAGTGTTAATACATTCGTGAAATTTCCCTTGCGAAGGGTGTCATTATCTAAGGTGATTAAATATAAAGACCTGTCGAAGTAAAACTCTTTTAACGGCATCAACTGAAACCGTGTGAGTTGTTCTACATACTGAGACAGGGATTGAAAATCGGAGTGTTTACGGTTGAAATCCTTTGTACTCATCCCATCATGTAGCCATACAACATTGTAAGGAAGCCGCATCCAAGAAGCTCTCAACTGTTTATTAATCAGCAAGTCAAAATCGAAGCTTGACTTAGTGGCCGGCTCGTCCAACACACCTATCACGTTTAGTATATCTCCCGACATGTGAGTGATTTTTTGTCCGATCGGGTTGGTATCACCAAAAAGCCTTTCCGATAATTTTTTCGTGATAATTGCATCCTCCGGGGCTTGCAGTTTGTCGCTTCCCAATAAAACCGGGTAGGGAATAATCTGTAGAAATATAGTGTCAACCACGAACATTTTCACATCATAAAGATGGTTGTTCACGCTGATTTGCTCGCCGGAATTAGGAATTATTGATGCTGAGAGTTTTATGGAAGAATCGTCGAGCGGACTTATTGAACCGCCTAATTGTGGAGGACGATTATTATGCTGAATAGTCACCAGTGCAACATTATCCAAGTGATCAATGAAGTGATTTACCGTTGTCTCTTGGTGAACGTATCGTGCAATAATAATCACGCACGCCAAGCTGACGGCCAATCCGATGATATTAACCATCGAGTACAACCGAAATCTAAATAATGTGCGAATTCCTGTCTTCACCTTTCTTACCCTTTATTCTGATTTTATTACTTCCGCGGGATTCTGGCTGGCGGCACGAACCACTTGGCTGACGATCGTGACTGACACGATGGCCGAGACAACCGCTATCACCAGGACAAACATCCACCACTCGATGCTAATACGGTACGCGAACGTTTCCAACCACCGTTGCATGAAGAGCCATGCCAACGGGAGCCCCACCGCGCAAGAGATTAAAGTGATAGTGATATATTCACGGAAAAACAGGGTCGTGATCTCCCTCGTGTAAGCTCCCGCCGTCTTACGGATGGCGATCTCTTTCTGGCGGCGCTGTGTTTCACGTTGCGATACCGAATAAATACCGAAAATGGCAATCAGGATGCAGAGCGAGGCCAGTGTCGCGAATAATCTCAATTGATCTTTCTCGCTTTTAGTCAAGTCGCTCAGTAGTCGACTCATCGTGTGTACCAGTATTTCATCCTTGTTATCCGGCCGGAACCGGGGAATCAATTCGTTAATGGCTTTTACCGCTTCCTCCTCCATCCCGGGCAGCGTTCGCGCGTAAACATAATATCCCCCGTTTTCACGCTTTTGCCCCTTGATAATTAGAGGGGGGATTTCACTCTGTAACCCCACCGTGTGAAAGTCTTCTACAATACCCACGATCTCGTATTCACTTTTTCCTCTTCCATCAGAAGAGTACGAATTGTCCGGGATTACCAACTTCTGCCCGATAGGATCACCCATTTGCATCACGCGTTTAGCTGTTTCGTTGATCAACACTTTATTCGATACCCATCGATGGGTAAAATCGTCGTATTGTATATTTCTTCCCTCTATTATTTTTAAGCCCATCCTTTCGACAAAATCCACCTCTACTTCAAATGATTGAAATAAAGGATTAAAGTCAAACGGTTTACTTACCCACTCGACACCCGATATACCCGTGATTCCCAGCTTATCATCACTCTTGACCATCGTGAAAAAATCGGTATTGATGGTAGCTTCCACCATCGAACGCACGAGAAAGAGCGGGCATAACTCCAACAACAGGTCGTCATTATACCCGTTATCCAAGGCGAACGTGAAGAGTTTATCGCCAAATCGCTCCACATCGGTATATTGATTTAACTTGATATACAGACGCACGCTGTAGAAATCTCTCCATTGTGTCTTTTCATCAGCCTCATCATAAAAAGGCCGGGCATGTGTATCCGGGAGGTAACCTTGATTCTGGAAAATGGAATTGGCAGGAGGATCGGCGATGACCGCTTGTATAACATACGACTCGTTATAGCTTGAAACTAACGTCTCGCCAAGTGCCTCTTCGGACGTCCCGAAATGCTCTCGGGCGAAGGATTCGGTGATAATTAGCTCGTCGTTGTTCTTCAACGAGTTCTCGTGTACCACACCCGCTACTACCTCGGGTGGAAACATGTGGAGGAACCGTTCATCCACGAACTCGAACTTGGGAAATCCTATATCCCGATCACCATGCAGAAAAGCCGAGCCGTAATTCGGATAAAGTATCGCGACCGATTCTATCTCGGGAAATGCCTGCTCTAACTCACGACTGGCAATATAGGGAATCTGTCCACCCATCGTCTGCTTTCCCGTGCTTTTCAACGTACCATATACTTGGTATATCCTACCCGAATCAGGATAAAAGCTATCGAAGGTGGTCTCGAACTTGTACCATTGGTATCCGTATGCAAAAAAAACCACGCCGATAGTCAATCCCAGGACACTGATAACGGTCTGGGTCTTGTACTTTAGCATGTTGCGCCACGCTATTTTCAGGTAATGTGTAATCATTGTATATCAACTCCTTCATTATAGATTATTCTCCTTTCAAAACTTCTGCAGGATTAATTTGTGATGCTTTAGTAATCTGGTGTGTTACTGTTAGTAATGAAATCACAGCCACAACTGCCGCGGGTACTGCAAACAACCACCAAGATATTGCTGTTTTAAATGCAAAGTTCTTTAGATAGATGTTGATAAATAGTATTGTTACTGGAATTGCTATAACAAAAGATAACCCCAGCAGCAGGATATATTTTCTCATCAACAGCCTAAGTATATCTTTCGTGGTGGCCCCGTTCACTTTGCGAAGTGATATTTCGCGATACCGCTGCTGAATATCATAAAGTGATAATGCAAACAATCCCGTACATGAAATAATTATGGCTATTATGGCAAAAAGTGTGTAAACACGTGCAATCTTCAAGTCGTCTTCGTAAAGTGATTCAATTTCATCGTCGAGCAGACTGTAAATAAACTCTGTATCACCATTTATCTCTTTATACAGCGACTCTATATAGGCAATCGCTTCCTCTTCACGCCCGTCGATATATCTCGCCATAAGATGCTCAAAATGAAAACCTTTTTCTTCATAGGTGATTACTAATGGTACAGTTGATTTCGAGAGATGCCCTGTTTGAAAATCATTAATTACTCCCACAATTTTATACGAACTGTCTTCAATCTCGCTATCTTTAACTTCATGCTCAAACTCTATAATAGTATCGTGGATATCATCAATATTAAACTGCTTTTTTGCTGATTCATTAATTATACAAATCTTCTGTCCTGAATCATCTGTTTCGTTCCATAAACGCCCCTCATTTAACTGTAAATCAAACATCTTCAGATAATCTGGTGATAATGATATCAGGCTTGCCGCCTGAAACTCGCTATCTCCTACACGTCGTACTCCCAAGGTTGCAGAAAGATTATATACCGGTTTGCCAAACAACCATTCTGTAAATAGTGGCGACTCGTTCATCTTCTGCTCTGTTAACGCTACCTGATCATCAATCATCGCGAAATAATCCATTCCCATAGATAAAGAGAGGTTGAAATTGCGCTGCATCACACGTGCTATTATCACGTTATCTGTCTTATAACCCGGGTCTGAGTGTAACATGTGATTGAGCTGCTTGATGAAAAACAGGGAAGAGACAAAAAGCACGAACGTAATTATGTATTGAAATGATAGAAATACAGAACGAGAAACTTTTGTATTTGAGCCCCTGCTTAAAGTTTTCAACGACGTTACAGGTTGAACATAATTCAATCGTAAAAACGGAATCAGGCTGGTTAATAATGGCAAAACTACTGCAACAGAGATTGACAATATTATATCGAACCTCTTGTTTGGCTGTACTATAAATGAAAGTCTCTCTGCCAGCAAGGTTCCTGTAATTTCAATAAAGAGCCACGCTACAAACAGCGCTATTAGCGTCGTCACAAAGTTCTCTAAATATAATTGTCTGAATATATGCCACGTGCTTGCACCATGTATTTTCTTAATAACGAACTCTTTGTTTCGCCGTAACAGGATAAGTGTATATATGTTGGCGAAATTGAAGAGTCCCACTAAAAGAATTAAAATACTAACTACAAAAAGTGTGTAAACTGCTAATGAGTTGCCGCGTGAAAAAACAGATTCTACAACTCCCATGGATATTCCTTTTGGGATTACTATTGATGTGTTAAAGTAGAAATCTTTAAGTGGTACTAACTGAAAACGACCGTCGCGTCTGCCTATTTGTGGCGGTTGAATGTATTGTGTGTATTTATCATTTACCTGATTTACATCGCTCCCCGAATGAAGCAGTATAAGATCATATCCCATCATTACCCGGAATTGTCGTTGGTCTTTATTAAGAAGTAAATCAAATTCAAGCGAAGATTTTGTTTTCGGGTTATCTAATACTCCAACTACTTTTAGCTCTTCTCCCGAAGAGTAAGTTATAGATTTCCCAATCGGGTTTATATCTCCGAACATCGTTTCTGATAATTTACATGATAATATAACATCGTCTGGAGTGCTCATTTTGTTGCTGCCATATAAAACAGGATAGGGGAGTATCTTCATGAAATTACTGTCAACAGCAAGTGATTTTATATTTATCTTATTATCGTCGAGTACAATATTATCTTCCTCAAAAACAAGGAAAGTGCTCCGGATATTAATAAGCGGGTCGTTTAATATCCCCGACTGACCATCAATGACCCAGCTGTATCTGGATTCTCCATTCCGGTCTTCAATAACTGTGAGATATGTGCGATTTAAATCTTCTGCAAAATGATTAGCGGTTGTTTCCTGATTGACATATCTGGTTATAAGTATTACACATCCCAGACTTACGGCCAGACCTGTGATGTTGATTATAGTATATAACCGTGAGTTGAGAATTGAACGAAACAGACCCTTTAATAAATTCATTTTGTATTAGTTTACTTAATCAGAAGCTCTTCCGCGTCGCCAAAATTGGCATACCCGCTGACGACTACTTTGTCGCCCGGTTCAAGCCCGCTCAACACCTCGTACTGCACGGGATTCTGGCGGCCAATAGCGATGGGCACTCGTATGGCTTTATCCCCCGAGTTGCTTAGCTTGTAGATCCATTGCCCGCCGGTAGTCTGGAAGAAATCGCCCCGCGGGATAACAATTCCCGTTTCGGGTTGCCCCAACTCTACTTGTACCCGGAAGCTGCGGCCAATGCGTACGTTCTCCGGCAATTCTCCCGTGAACACGAAATCCACGTCGAACTGGCGCTCCTTCACCTCGGGCACCACCTTGGATACCCGCAACGGGTACTTTTTTCCCTGGTAGTTCACGGAGGCGGGCAAGCCCACCTGAACGCGGTCTATGTAGTACTCGCTCAACCGGGTATGTATCTTGAAGTTGTCCATCACTTTTATCTCGCCGATATTCTCGGATTGTCCCATGCGCTGGCCAAGCGTTACATTCAGGTAACTCAACTGCCCGTTGGCCGGGGACCGCACCACCAGGTTCTCTATACGCGAGCGGACGTGCACCGTGTTTCGCCGGGCGCGCTCCAAATCATTATCCATCAACTCGCGACGAAGGAAGGTGGCCGCGCTGTCGTGCCTGAGTCCTTCCAGTTGCAGTGTCGTGCTTTTGGTTTTATAATCGTATTCTTCCCGCTGTAAATCGAGTTGTGCTTTGCTTTTCACTCCCATGTTAAATTCTTCTTCACCCAAGGCGAAGTCCTTTTCGAGACGGCTTAGTTCGTAACGTGCTTGTAATGATTGCTGGCGTAAAAGTATCGATTTTTGTTCCATTTCCACCTTTTTTTCCTCGTAAAGAATGCGTTGTTTTTCCCATTCATCTTGCTGCTCCTCGATGACCCGTTCCAGTTCAGGATTCTGAAGCTCCAGGATAATATCATCCTGTTGGAGCATCGACCCCTCCTCGGCAACGATCCGCTTTACCGTACCCGATTCCAGCGCGTTGAGCTTGATGGTGAGGTAAGGCTGCACGATTCCCTCGGCATCCACGTAATCGAGGAAAGGCGCTTGGGAAACGTCGGCAATCACGATCCGGTCGCTATCCACCCTCAGCTTGCGGGCTCCCGACACGCTTGCAAGGACGTACACCAAAAAGGCCAGAAAGGCGGTCCCGCCCAGCAGGTGGAACTTGTACTTCTGCAAGAAGCTTTTTTTTGGCAATTGCTTATCCATTGTTGAATCGCGCGATTCGTGGAACAGGTTCTCTTTTTCTGTATTTCGAGTATCATTCATATTTCTATCTTGAACGTTAAATATTCATGCAAGAGCAATTTTCAACTTTAGATATTCATGAAAAAACAAAGTTGCACTTTAGATATTCACGAAAATGATTGTATCTTTGTATGAGAAAACTATAATTACCCACGAAAAGAAACAGGTATGTTATCGCGAAAAATCAATCTCCAAGATGCCGAAAACGACAGTATCTTTCTTTGGGGCGCCCGGCAAACCGGAAAAAGCACGTTGCTGAAAATGCAATTTCCCGACAGCCACTACATCGACTTGCTGAAATCGGATGAATTTGAACGATACAACCGTCGCCCGGCATTCTTACGAGAAGAACTGAGTTTACTTCCCAAAGGCGAACTGGTGATCATCGACGAAATTCAAAAGATTCCGGCATTACTCGACGAGGTACATTGGCTAATGAGCAATCACAACCTTCGTTTCATTCTGAGTGGCTCCAGCGCGCGCAAGTTGCGAAGAAGCGGTGTCAACCTGCTCGGTGGAAGAGCTATTCGAAAGCATCTCTATCCGTTCGTGAGCGCTGAAATTCCGGATTTTGATCTCGTGAAAGCGTGTAATGACGGCATGCTGCCCCGACATTATCTCGTGGAAAACGCGAGTGAACGACTTCACGCTTACGTGGGAGATTACCTTCAGCAAGAAATCAAAGCCGAGGCACTTACTCGAAACCTGAACACCTTTTCCCGATTCATGGAAGTAGCAGCACTGAGTAACGGTGAAATGGTTAATTATAACAACATAGCATCGGAATGCGGCGTTAGTGCACCCACCGTTAAAGAGTATTTTTCTATTCTTGAAGAAACGCTTATCGGCTACACGATCCCAGGGTTTACCCGAAACATAAAACGAAGGGTTATTCAATCGCCCAAGTTTTATTATTTCGATGTGGGCATCGCCAATTTTCTGCTCAAAAGAACTGCTCTAAACCCGGGTTCACCAGAATTTGGGCATGCTTTCGAGCATTTTATCATGCAAGAAATCATTGCTTACCTCGGGTATTTCAGGCCGCGGCTCAGCTTGTCGTACTGGCGTACCACGTCCGGTTACGAAGTGGATGCCATTATTGGCAATGCCGAAACAGCCATCGAGATTAAATCTTCCGGAGAAGTACAGTCTCATCACACCAAAGGATTAAAGGCATTCTCGGAAGAATTTCCCGATGCCCGGCTCATCGTCGTTTCACTGGATAAATACCCGCGACGGACGAACAATATAGAAATTTACCCTGCTTTACAATTCCTTTCAATGCTGTGGAATGACGATTTCTTTTAATCAAGAAGTTTTCGCTTACAAAATTTCAATCATGGGAATAGGCAACGCTTTACCATCCCTATATCATACAATTATCCTAACATCATTTCTGCCCCTTCTATTCACGCCTTCTATACCTATCTTATTATCAGATAAATAAAGACTCGGACGCATCCGGCACTAAAAACTTTCCATCGGGGAGTTTAGCGGGCTGTTTCTTTCGAAATCCCAGCCGGTGATGCTCCTGATCCCGTAATAGAGGCTCCAATAGCTCTGCAGCTCGTTGATATACGCGCGCCGTGACCGGTCCTTCTCCTTGATGGCGGCGTTCAGGTCGAGCAGCGTGGATTTCCCTAACAAGTAGAGCCGGTAAGCCACCTCGTTCCGCCGCGAGGCACGCGAAGTGGTACGATGGGCGATATCCACCTTGTCGGCCTGCAGGTTGAACTGCTTCACCAGCTTGATGACATTGGCATCAAAGTCGGTTCTTGCTTGCGCGATATCCACCTTCACTTTTTCGAGGTTGCTCTTGGCCACCTCCACCCGTCCCCGCCCCACTCCCCAGTCGAGGATGGGTACGCGGATGCCCAGGCTCACCAGTTGCGAGTTGAGCGGATCGGTATAGAGATTTCTAAAACGGGCATCGGTCTGCGACAAACCAAACTGCACGTACAGGTCCGCCTTGAACCCGCGGCTCGCGTTAGCTTGGGCCACCACGCTCTCGCTTTGCAGTTTCTGCAAGTGGAACAGCTCCATGTCGGGACTGTTATCGCGGGCCATCTGGAGGGCCTCACCCAGCGGGACAATAAAGTCCGGCACCTCGGGACTCACCACCGCCACGATCTCCACGTTGGAGGTGATTCCCAAAAAGCTGCGAAGACTCAATATCCGGTCGTCCATCTCGATGCGGGCGTTCAGCCGGTTGGTCTGCTCGGTCAGGTAGTTGATCTCCAGCTGCAGCATCTCGTTCTCGGTAATAGTACCAATCTCGTAGCGCCCCCGCACGTATTGATAAAGGGTATCCGCGTTGGCGTAATTGTAGTCGGCCGACTGCCAGTTGCTCTGCGCCGTGGCCAGTTGGAAAAACCGCGTGGCCGCCCCCGAGGAAACCAGCTCGAGCGTTTCCGCGTAAAGTTTCCGGGAATAGGAATACCTGATTGGTTCTATTCGCTTGTTCCACTTCAGGTGGTTATAGCCGAAAAGATTCTGCGAATATCCCACCACCACGGGGGTGGATTGATACGAGACTTGGTTGTCTGAAAACACATCCAGTCGCTGCAGCCCGGTTTGCATGTATATGCTTCCGCCAAGAGGAGCGATGTTCTGGTTCACGGTAAGCACGCCATCATTAAGCAGTTGGTTGCGCTGCACGAAGCTGTCACTCCCGTCGGGCATGGTAACCGCGCTGATGGAGCGGTTCAACTGGCTGTTTGATGAAAACGTCAAGCTCGGCAGGTAGTCCGCCTTGAACGACCGCCAGTTCCAGTACGCTGCCCGGTACTGGTGACGGGCGGCGACTGCCTGGGGCGATTGGCGACGGGCCAGCGCGACCGCTTCGTCCAACGTGAGACGAAGCGTGTTTTGCGCCTTGAGTTGCCCTATGAACACAGAGAGAAATAGTATAAAATATGCTGATTTCATTATCCTCGACAGTTTCTGCTAATTCTAATAACAAAAGCTATACCACAAACGCAAACGACTGACAAACAAAATAATACACTTGCACCCTGCTTATAAACACGTGCTATATCGCACGAGACAAGTTCGATTCCGCACATGGGTTGTATTGTTTTTACGCGTATCTTTGGAAATTAGAAAACGGGTTGCTTACTCCCGGGGGGAGTCATGTTGCGCTCGGCCTTGGACAACACGGAACAGTTTGCAATTTTAGCGAGCGCTTGCTGTTTCCAAGTTCACCGCGGCTGTTATTTCAAAGTTAGCAGTCTGTTACTTCAAAGTTAATGACCTGTTACTTCAAAGTTAATGACCTGTTATTTCAAAGTTAATGACCTGTTATTTCAAAGTTAATGACCTGTTATTTCAAAGTTAATGACCTGTTATTTCAAAGTTAATGTATATATTTGCACTTGAATCAATGTAAAATCAAGGCATTATGATTGTAAATCGAGAAATAGAACAGCCTGTAAAAAAGCTCAAAGACAAATACCCGATTATCGCGGTTACGGGACCGCGACAGTCGGGAAAAACGACCTTGTTGAAAAATATATTCAAGGAGTACGATTACGTGAACTTGGAAAACCCCGACATGAGGGAATTCGCGGAGACAGACCCGCGGGAGTTCTTGAAGCAGTTTTCGGCACACGTCATTTTCGATGAAGTGCAACGTGTTCCACGTCTCTTTTCCTATTTACAAGATTGGGTCGATCGCTCGAATAAAATGGGGCAATTTATTCTTTCCGGATCACAGAATTTTCATTTGATGCAAAGCATCACCCAAAGCTTGGCTGGAAGAGTTGCTATTTTCAGATTGATGCCTTTTGATTTTCAGGAACTAAAATCGGCCAACTTGCTTCACGAAGAGTATGTATCACAGATCATCAACGGATTCTATCCCGCGATTTACGACAGGAATATTCCACCCGAAACATTCTATCCCAATTACGTGGAAACGTATGTACAAAGAGATGTAAGCCAATTGGTTGCCATAAAAGACTTGCACTCTTTTCAACATTTCATTGCTCTTTGTGCCACGCGAGCTGGACAACTCCTCAATCTTAACGGCTTAGCGAACGAGTGTGGAATATCACAGCCCACGGCAAAATCGTGGTTATCCGCGTTGGAAAACAGTTATATTGTTTTTCTGCTTTACCCGTTTCATAAAAATTTCAGTAAACGAATCGTGAAAACGCCTAAACTCTATTTTTATGATACAGGACTCCTTAGTTATTTATTGAAGATAAATGATGATGCACAACTTCTTAATCAATCGATAAAGGGAGCCTTATTTGAAAACATGATCATCGCTGAACAGGTAAAACGGATGTATCACAAGGACGAAAGACAAACCGATATATGGTTTTGGCGGGATTCGGAAGGCAATGAAGTGGATTTGCTTATCCAAAAACCGGTAAGTTCCGAAATCGTGGAAATCAAAGCAACCCGGACAATTACTTCTAACCTGTTTGAAGGATTAAGCCATTACGAGGCTTTGGACAAGGAGAATCAGTTGATCAAGACACTGGTGTACGGGGGTACGAGGCATCAGCAACGCTCGGCCGGGAACGTGATTCCCTGGAGTGAATTTGGTAAGTAATAAGCGGGAATCGGGATCAAGATATTTAGCTGTAAATAAAGCGTAAACGAAATTCGAGTTAGCTACATACGCGGTCTCACGCGAAACAACAAGTTTAAAAAGATGACCAAACGCGGGAAAATACTTATCGTGGACGATAACGAGGATATTCTCTTCGCCCTCAACCTGCTTTTACAGCCCCGGGTGGAGAAGGTGAAGGTAACCACGCGCCCGGAGCGGGTGGAACACTTCATGGAGACGTTCCAGCCCGACGTGATCCTGCTGGACATGAACTTCACGAAGGACGCGGATAGCGGGCAGGAGGGGTTCCATTGGCTCGAAACCATTAAAAAGAAGGATCCCGACGCGGTGGTGGTATTCATCACCGCGTATGCCGACACCGAGAAGGCGGTGAACGCCATCAAGGCGGGAGCCACCGACTTCATCCCCAAGCCGTGGGAGAAAGAGAAGCTGCTGGCCACGGTCTCCTCCGCCATCGAGCTGCGGGAACGGCGTACCGAGGTGACGATGCTCAAGCAGAAGGTGGCCGCCTACGAGAGCAACCGTACCATGCCGGAGATCATCGGCGAAAGCGAACC
>LSQX01041792.1_pt1 | contig 12397 bp, 10 predicted proteins | sample 654561 | NCBI WGS metagenome assembly LSQX01 (sample SAMN04489861, study PRJNA283612) | anaerobic digester metagenome | isolation source: 4 biogas reactors fed with cattle manure at either 37C or 55C with and... | place: Denmark: Kongens Lyngby | collected 2014 | reverse complement strand
TCTTTAGGCTATCCCTCCCATCTCCGTAAAGATGGACGGTCAACTCCGGGTTGCTCACATGTTTCTGTGATAAAGGAATTTCAGCTGGGGACTCTTTCCAATCCTCCCTAAAGAATTGTGATGGGCGATAAGCCTCCTGGGCCATCATCGATACAGAACCCGCTAACAATAGAAAAACAAATAGTGATCTCATTATACTTTTTTTAGTAATTCAAGTTTGACTTAGCTTGCACTTATAGATAAATACCTTTAAATATAGCACGGGGGCGATCCCTGCCGCGCGACATAAACAAAGGTAATAAAAAAAGGCTTACTACTGGTTTATAGATGTAATTTGATTAATTTTGATGTTTAACAATAAAAAAATGCAAAGATATGTTCGATAGAAAGTTTTATAGTATCAAAATACCATTAGCGGCAATTCTATGTTTTATCCTGCTCTCTGGTTGTTCTGGGGAAGCAGCGCGATTACCCGGGATAACCCCCAATCAATTTACCGGGAGCGATACCGAGCGCATCCAGGCAGCAGTTGATAAAGCTAAGCTGTCGACCGGCATGATGGTCATCCCTGCTAGCAATTCAAATGGCAGGCAGGTATGGATGATTGATAGTGCTATTTTGCTCCCGAGCGGTATGACGGTTATACTAGATAATTGCACCATCCAGCTATCGGACAGTTGCCGCGATAACATGTTTAGGAGTGATAATATTGGTGTTGGCATCACCGATCCCGAATGGGCCAACGATATAAGTATCATCGGTGTTGGTGATGTGCTGTTAAAAGGTGCCAACAACCCGAGGGCTACCGGCGATGGCAACAGGACACTTGTCTTGGAGAACCAGCCGGGAAGGGTTAGCTACGGCAGTGATGCCGGGAGAGAGGGTGCCAAACAGAAAGGGGATTGGCGCAATATCATGATACTGATGGGGTATGTTGACGGTTTCAAGCTGAAGAACGTCAACATAGAAAATGCCCATGCTTGGGCAGTTAGTTTCGAGCGTACGGTGAACGCTCGTATTTCGGATATCACCTTCAACTGCCCCAGCTCCCAGCTCGTGAACGGGAAAGAGGTATTTATCAGGAACAGGGATGGTATCAATCTACGCCACGGTTGTAAAAACTTCAGGATACATAATATCTCGGGTAGGACCGAGGATGACTTTATTGCCTTGTCCACTCTTGGTATATACTCCGAGAATAGTGAAGGGGGAACGGTCAACTCCACTATGGCCACCTCCAGGAGTTGGAGAGGCCCGGAGGATGACACTGAACAAGTGTATATAACTAACATTGTATGCGAGAGCTTGACACGTGCAGTGGCTATACGGGCAAACGATATCGCTAGCATCAACAATGTCTATATCAACGGAATAATCTTTAACGGGGGTTACAACGCGATGCTGGTTGGCGGTAAAGGTTACGGGGATGACTCCCAACCCGGTAAGATCAACAATATCCATGCAATGAACATCATGGGCGACGGCCGTTCGTTAATCCAAATAGAGGAAGCCATTGCAGATTGCAGCTTTATTAACGGGCTTTACCGGGGTGATGGTGATCAGGTTATCCTCTATAACACAGGAACCTCCCGACCCCGGAATATTATTACCCGCGATTTGGTAAAATTGAATGAGTAAAAAATGCAGGGACTACTTGTACCGGGCCTCTACTGTGAATCCGTGAGGCTAGAAATAGGGGTAAGTTCCAGTTTCCTGAACTCAACCTCAGCCCCCTCTGCTTGCAAGGCTATTTGCCCCTTGCTTGCTGTACAGTTATAGCCATGATTTACAAAGTCGCCGTTCACCCACACTTTTATTTCATTTTCAACACACTCAATTATCATGTTGTTCCATTCACCTACCGGATTTTCGGAGCCATCCGTTAAATTAAGTATTCGGCGCCTTTTACTTCCCGAAGTGCCCCATTCCTCTTTTGGCCCACGCCGCTCTTCCATGTCCGGCACTGTTATATCTTCATGAATACACCAGAAGTCGCCCGCGTTCTCATGCATCATCTGCACCTCTATTGATTGGGGAAACATTTTAGCCAATGCACGTGGAGTGGAAGAGTGTACCAGCACGCCACAGTTGCCCGGCTCACCTGCAAAGCGGTACTCTACCTCTAACCGGTAATTTTGAAACACCGAGTCGGTAATCAGGTGCCCTCTTGGATTTCCAAGGCTCACCAAAACCCCATCTCTCGCTATAAATGGATTGATAGTGTCCGGGTTAATATCCATTGCAGGTACATCCGCGTGCCATCCAGATAGGTCGGTGCCATTAAACAGGCTTACTGGCTTAGTTGCCGAATTTGTACAGGATAATGCTGCAAAAACTAAGATTAATACGATTAGATAATTTCTCATAACAAATGATTATCAATTAAAATTAATACTATTTCTTTTTTAATTGGATATTCCGCAAAGCGGAGGTTGTCCTCCAAGAGCAGATTCCAAAAGGTTTCGAAAGGTTGACATCATTACGGAGGGAAAGCTCTTTACCTTCGGTGGAGAAATCTATAAGTTTCTCACCATCAACCCACGCTTCAATCTTTCCAGGTGATACTTTCAGGTGGATTGGATACCACCTATCATGGTCAAATTTTTCCAAGAAACGGGTTTCATTCTCCGAGGCATCAGCCCCGTCGATGTTGCTAAGCCCCACTACAGCACCGCCCCATCCTCCTACAATCAACGTGCAAAACGAATCTTCCACCGGAAAAGTCATCCCGCAAAAAAAATCGTTGCCGGAAACTTTTTGTGCTTCCAGCTTCACCTCGTAATCCATCTTAGGGAAATCACCCTCCCAAGTAACGCCAGTGCAACCATCTCCCATCCCAAGGATAATCTCACCATCTGTAACCTTAACCGGGCCTTGCGTACCAAAATTCGTGATGCTCCAGCCATCCAGTGTTTCGTGATCAAACAGCAGTACCCACCCCGGATCAGCATTTTTGGGCTTCTCTTCAGTTTTAGTACTGCTTTCGTTTTTTGAATTACCAGTACAGGCAACTATCACGATCAAAAGCACGGTAGCGAGTTTTTTCATCGAGCAAAAGAATTTTCCCTAATTATTCAAAAGTTATAAAGAGATAGGAGCTTAGCCACGATATCTATATTCTCGTATATGCCGGCAAACTTTTCTGATCCTGCACCGTAAGAAAACACGGGCACCATTATGGCACTATGCCCTGTTGTACCCCATTTTGCTTCCACCTCTCCACTCTCGATGTTCCCACCGGTAAGTGCCATGCCCCCGGTCTCGTGATCGGCAGTTATAACAACCAGGGTTCCCGGGTTCCTGTCTGCAAAATCGAAAGCTACTTTTATAGCACGGTCAAAGTCGGCCATCTCATTTATCACGCCGGCAACATCATTGCTATGGCCTGCCCAATCAATCTGCGAACCTTCTACCATCAAGAAGAACCCTTTCGAATTATTGTCAAGGATATTCAGGGCAGCCTGTACACTTTCGGGAAGAAACTCGCCTCTTTCGGGATAAGGTGCCGGGTGCTCATCAGCTACAAGCCCTGCCAACTTCCCGGTTGTTACCCTCTTAACGGATTCCATATCGAGGGCTACCTCAAATCCTTTACCTTTAAGCTCATCCAACAGGTTTTTATTATCAGCACGGTCAGCAAAATACTTCTTGCCTCCCCCGATAAAAAGGGTTATATTGGAGTTTATAAAATCTTCCGCTATCTCCTCCTGCATGCTTCTATTTGGCTGATGCGCTACAAAAGAGGCAGGTGTAGCATGAGTAATAGCACAGCTTGCTACCACTCCTGTTGATAGCCCGTTTTCGGCAGCATGTTCCAGTATGGACTTCACCTTATTTCCATCCGGGTCCATGCCAATAACACCGTTGTTTGTTTTTGTTCCCGTGGCAAGAGCCGTACCCCCAGCAGCCGAGTCAGTGATATAGCTGCTTGCAGAGTATGTTTTAGAGAGTCCTACATATTCTGACTTCTCAAGGTTAAGCCCCTTGTTGGCGGTCATACCCGCGTATACCTGGCTAACGCCCATGCCATCGCCAATCATCAGGATAACGTTTTTCACTTCGGGTGTTGTGGCCTGCGCGACTTTGCTCGTGGATGAACATTGCACGAGAAGAAGTGATAAGATAATGAGTAGCGGTAAATGAATCTTTTTCATATTTCTATTCTTATTATTAATTTAATAACCAGTATATTTATATTATGTAATACGTAGAAAAACATTGTTTTTACAAATGTAAATAAAATATACAATTAATACTTCTTTTTTTGATATTTTTACTTTTCATGCCGGTGACCCTATTATCTAAACCCTTTCATATAGTTCTTATGAGTGAGTTTTCAATATTTATTCAATAAAAATTGGGTAAAATCATTTAGTTGACCTTATCTTTGCTGTTCAAATAATAATAATATTTATCTGGATATAATTTTTCAATTGGAATGGAAAACACTCTTGAAAAAAAGCAGCAGAGCGGACGGCTAAAATCGCTGGATGCGTTGAGAGGATTTGATATGTTTTGGANNGCTCGGGACCCTCACTGGTTGGCCTGCATTAGAATGGTGGGCTAACCAGATGACTCATGTTGAGTGGCATGGCTTCCACGCGTATGATATGATATTTCCCCTTTTCCTTTTTATTGCCGGGGTATCCTTCCCTTTCTCCGTTTCAAAACGGATGGCAGTTGAGGGGGGGAGGAAGTCTCTCTACCGCCATATTTTTAAAAGGGGGCTTATCCTTGTCCTTCTTGGTATTATCTATAATAACGGTATTAGCTTCGACTTTAGTAACATGCGCTACGCTAGCGTACTTGGGCGCATCGGGTTAGCGTGGATGTTTGCTGCTCTTATCTTCATGAATAGCAAGAGCTGGAAATCACGAGTCGTATGGTTTTGGGGGATTCTCCTCTTTTATTGGTTGTTATTCCTACTTTTTAAAGCCCCCGACTTGGGCAATCCTGATCGCTATTCAATGGAGGGTAATATTTCGAGCTATATTGATAGGCTATTGTTGCCCGGGAGGTTTTGCTGTTATGAAGTTGGAGATAACGAAGGATTGTTGCCCACTATTGCAGCGATTGGAACCGGGTTACTAGGAATGTTAACAGGCGAATTCCTTAAGAGTGGCTTTAAACCGATGAAAAAGGTGCTTTACTTGGTGATCGGATCGGTTATCCTGATCATCATCGGCCAGGTATGGAACTTGGCGTTCCCGATTAATAAAAACCTCTGGTCAAGCTCGTTTGTATGCTATGTTGGCGGGTTAAGCATGCTCCTACTGGCTATTTTCTACTTGATCATTGATGTGTGGAAATATCAGAAATGGGCGTTTTTCTTCGTGGTTATCGGTGTGAACCCGATTACCATCTATTTAGCAAATAGAATTATCGGTTTCGGGAAAGCAACAGATCTCCTGTTCGGTGGATTTGCCGCGCTCGTGCCAGAAAACTGGTCTGCTTTAGTCATTGCTATCGGCTACGTGGCTATAGGTTGGCTATTCCTCTATTTCCTATACAAAAAGAAAATTTTCCTAAAAGTATAATTTTGAGTTATGTTCCCCTCGAAACATCTATAGGCCTCATCTATAGTTGTATACGTTTTGGATTCACACGCGAAACTTGAATAGTTCAAGATTCAAGGTTCAAGATTCATAGTTTTAAACAATATATATGTCTGGCGATAAGAAGATTATTTTTTCGATGGTGGGAGTGAGCAAAATATATCCACCCCACAAACAGGTATTAAAAGATATTTACCTCTCCTTTTTTTATGGGGCCAAGATAGGCATTATTGGCCTCAATGGTTCCGGAAAATCCACCCTGCTAAAGATAATCGCGGGAGTAGAGAAAGAGTACCAGGGAGAGGTGGTTTCTGATAAGAGCTTCACGGTTGGTTATTTAGAGCAAGATCCGAAGCTCGATCCGGATAAAACGGTTATTGAAATTGTTCGCGAGGGAGTACAGCCAATCATGGATTCGCTGGCGGAGTATGAGGATGTCAACCTGAAGTTTGGACTTCCTGAATATTACGAGAATGAGGATAAGATGAATGCTCTTTTTGCCCGCCAAGCAGAATTGCAGGATAAGCTGGATGCCTCTGATGCTTGGAATATTGACAACAGGCTTGATCGCGCGATGGATGCCTTACGATGCCCTCCCGAAGAACAGCCGGTACGTGAGCTGTCGGGGGGTGAACGCCGCCGGGTTGCTCTCTGCAGGCTTTTGCTTCAGGAACCGGATGTGCTGCTGCTGGATGAGCCCACTAACCACTTGGATGCGGAGTCGATCGACTGGTTAGAGCAGCATCTACAGCAATACAAGGGGACGGTGATATGTATCACGCACGACCGCTATTTCCTTGACCATGTGGCAGGGTGGATACTGGAGCTTGACAGGGGAGAGGGGATTCCCTGGAAAGGTAACTACACCTCATGGTTGGAACAGAAAACCAAGCGGATGGAGCAGGAGGAGAAGCAGGTAAGCAAACGGCGTAAAACACTTGAGCGTGAGCTGGAATGGATCAATATGGCCCCTAAGGCACGACATGCTAAAGGAAAAGCCCGCCTTAACTCCTACGAGAGGCTACTAAACGAAGATCAGAAAGAGCGTGAGGAAAAACTGGAGATTTTTATTCCTAACGGCCCACGCCTCGGGAACAAGGTGATCGAGGCACATGGAGTAGCCAAGGCATATGGTGATAAACTACTGTTTGATGATCTCAACTTCATGTTGCCCCCCAACGGCATTGTAGGGGTCATCGGCCCAAATGGTGCAGGTAAAACAACCCTTTTCCGCCTTATACAAGGGATGGAAACTCCCGATGCAGGAAAATTTGAGGTTGGCGAAACAGTGGTTACAGCCTATGTGGATCAATCCCACGAAGGGATAGATCCTAACAAAACGGTTTATCAAGTGGTTTCGGCCGGCTCCGAGTTCGTGAAGCTTGGTGGAAGAGATGTGAACGCGCGTGCCTATTTGTCGCGGTTTAACTTCTCTGGAGCAGATCAAGAGAAATTATGCGGCGTGCTCTCCGGGGGAGAACGAAATCGACTTCACTTGGCACTTACTCTCAAGGCTGGAGCGAACGTGCTACTGCTCGACGAGCCGACTAACGATATTGATGTGAACACGCTCCGTGCATTGGAGGAGGGGTTGGAAAACTTTGCCGGCTGTGCCGTGGTAATCTCCCACGATCGCTGGTTTCTTGATCGTATTTGCACACATATACTTGCTTTCGAGGGGAATTCGGAGGTGTTCTATTTCGAAGGATCTTATAGCGAGTATGAGGATAATAAGAAAATGCGGCTCGGGAATGTTGAACCTAAACGGATCAGGTACAGGAAATTGTAAATTCATTATACTGTATTGTTTTGTTGGGATATAGGCCAAATAGGCGGCCCTGCCGTGATGTAACATGAAAATGAAAAAAGCGATATCTCTCGCGGTAGCTTTTATACTGCACGCTATCCTGTATGGCCAAAACAGCCTCTACGAGGATGCTCGCTATGTTGTTTCGCGGGATGATAAGGCTGTGGAGCAGCCTAAAGATAGTAGTTTCCTAATCAGGGCTGTTGAGTGGGTGATAGACGACTGGATCCCTCTTGGTAACCCCGAAACGAACAGGGTTGATTTCGGGCGTATCCAAACTTTTCCAACCTATAATCCTATAGAGGGGGTGAGGCTAAGAGTTGGCCTGGCGACTAATACCAGGTTTAGCAAGCACTTTTTTCTGAAAGGGTATGTTGCTTACGGGTTTGGTGATCAAAAAACCAAGTATCGCGGCGAGGTTAACTACTCTTTTAATAAGAATGTATATCACGAAGGGGAGTTCCCAAGGAATACCCTTAGCCTTATATATGAAAACGATCTCTACTCACCGGGTGAGATGCACCCCCGTTCCCCGAACGACCTGCTACTGATAACCTATCTAAGGTCGGAGAACGAGGCGTTATACCGAAGTTTTGCGGAGGTTAACTGGGAGAGAGAGTATGGCAACGGGATCGCTAACACGGCCTGGCTACGCCGATCAAGGATGGTTCCGCAGGGTACGTTGCAGTTCGAGTATCAAGCAGGCGGCAAAACCTTTGTAGAGGATGCCCTTAACACCGCGGAGGCTGGGTTACAACTGCGCTACTCTATGAGTGAAGCCTACGTGGAGCGAAAACGCAAAAGAGCACCCCTTAACTTGGATAGCCCGGTTTTTTTTCTTTCACACACCATAGGGATGGGAAACTTTCCCGAAGGGGAAGCATTATATCACCGGTCGGGTTTCTCCGCTCAGAAACGGTTTCTACTGGGTACCGCGGGGCGATTAGATGTTGTAGGCGAGGTTGAGAAGGTGTGGAACAGCGTTCCGTTTCCTCTACTTGTTTATCCTAACCAGCGCCACCGCTATTATTTTGAAAATGGTGCCTTCTTCTTAAGCCGGGCAATGGAGTTTGTTGCTGACGAACAAGTTACGCTACGGGCAACCATGGTGGGGAATGATATGCTGTTGGCTAAAGTACCCCTTTTTAATGTTCTGCAGGCAAGAGAACTGATCTCTTTCAGGGCATCTTACGGGCGATTAAGCGAAAAAAACAATCCAGGCAATTTCGCCGGGTATATATTTCCTGCTATTTCGCATCAGTATGAGCAGGCTCCCTATGTAGAGGGTACCGTTGGAATCACTAATATCCTGGGACTACTTCGCGTGGAGTATGTACACCGTTTTACATACAGGGATCATCCGGATGCTCTCCTCGGGAAAATCAGGGTTGATATTACTTTATAATGTAGAAATCTATAATGTCCGGTTAATACTAATTGAAATTTCTCTATAAAAGAAAGGAGTGAATCATTTGATAAACATGGCGAGAAAGCGGGTAGGTAAGATATGGTCTCATGTCTTCTGGAGCAACCCGAATCATTTGTGGGCGTTGAAAGTGACACTTTCCATTGCTTTTTTACTGATTCCCGCGGTGATGTTATTCAAAGATTCTTTTATAGGTACTACCATGGCACTTGGTGTGGTTGCTATGGCATTGGGTGAGACCGATGTGCACCCAAAAGGAAGGGCTAAGTCTGCCGCTATCGCCTTGATACTATTCTTTATTACCAGTAGTTTAGTGGAACTGCTATATCCTTTTCCACGTTACTTTGCCCTCTTGATCTTTTTTGCTTCATTTTCATTAACCTTGATGGGTGGGCTTAACTCAAGGATGCAGGGGGCCACTTTTGGTACGCTGCTGATTTTTGTCTATACCATGCTGGGGGGAGCATCAACTAGCGTATGGTATTATCAACCCGTGCTCTACACGATAGGTGCTTTGGCCTACTCAATGGTATCTGTCCTGCTGTTGCGCAACAAACCCTACCGGCTACTAAAGGAACAGCTTGCCCGCGGGTTTCAATACCTCGCGGAATATATCGACCTAAAAGCCGATCTCTTTCCCAGTGAGCAACAATCACAAACAATTTTTAGGAGCCAGTTAGCACAGAAGAATATTGAGCTGGCACAACAGATAGAAAGCTGTAAAAATCATCTCTACAGCTATTCGGCCGAGAGTAGTGATGAGGATCGCCACGTGGTGAACCGGTACTATCAAAAGTGGTTCCTGCTTCAGGAGATGCAGGAGAGAGCCATCTCCAGCCATGAGCAGTACGACCTGTTAAGCCGAGAGGTAAGCAATATTGAACTGGTGGAGGGATTCGGGTATTTGATGAAGGAGATAGCTAAGGCTATGCATCAATATGCAGGCTCTCTTCTGACGGGCCAGCCATACAAGCATCCTCTTTCGCTCGAGTGGACCCTCTCGGCCGTGCAAAAGATGTTGGAAGAGGAGAGAGGAAAGCCACATCACCTCACCCTTTCACTGTTGATGAAAAACCTGGATGGGCTTGTGAAGAACCTAAGAGAGGATGAAACATTAACTGCACAGATTGATGTTTCAATGTTTGCTAATCGCCAACCACCGAGCAGCCGCTTCACGGAAATGCTGTCCACTAAACACCCGCGGTTCAGGTCGGCAGTTCGGCTTAGCTTGAGCTGGTTGTTGGGGTACGCGATCATCCAACTCTTTCATATCGAAAAGGGTTCATGGATACTATTAACCTCGCTCATCGTGTTTCAGCAGACATATAGTGCCACCCGTGTACGCCTTTTTCATCGTATTTTTGGTACACTTATTGGCGTAGTGTTAGGAGTATTGCTGGCTCAACTTCTCCCTACTATCCCCGGGCAGATTGTTCTTCTTCTCACCTCGATCTACCTTTTCTTCTACTGGGTAAAGAAAAACTACGTGATAGCAGTGATTTTTATTACCACCTATGTACTTGCTTCTTTCAATATCCTGTCGGATCAGGGTGTGGCCATGATGCTTCCCCGGGTTGTGGATACACTTATTGGTGGTTTCCTCGCTTTCTTGGTGGTGAGGACGGTATGGCCCGACTGGCAGTACAAACAGCTCCCGGGCTTATTGCAGAATGCATTAGTGAAAAACAAGTGCTACTTCGAAAGTATTTACGAGGGCTCCGTTACCGAAGAGGAATATCTCTACAACCGCAGATCAGCCTATAATGCCGACAACGAGTTAACCTCAGCCTGGAAAGGGATGCGGCTGGAACCTAAAAATTCCAGGCAGTACGAGGAGAGTGCTTTTACCATCACTAACCTGAACCACGCGTTGCTTTCTTATATCTCGGCTTTCGGGGTACATAAACAGGCAGTAAGCCTTACGCCCGAAGAGCATTCGTTTTGCTTGGATGTAAGCCTCGTGCTCCAGTATGTCTCTGATCTGCTTAACAACACCTCCGATGAGTCGCTGTTAGATTCGCTGCAACATCCTGTTGACTGCTGGGAAGAGTGCCTTGAGGAACTTCAGGAAAATCCTGCTAATAGCCGTGCCGGGCTGATCTACAATATCGCTCACGTGTCACGAGAATTATTAACAGAGGCGAAATGGATTGCAGGGCGTAAATAATAAGGTTTATTTGTATTATCTTTGTAGTAATTATTGAAGTGTAATTATTGTAACCTGTTTAAACGCAACTATTCTTATTTGGTTTGCAGGAGATAGGAGATAAAGTAGGGAATGATCACTATATTAGGTATTGAGTCGTCTTGCGACGATACTTCCGCCGCGGTGATCCGCAACGGTATAATACTATCTAACGTCATTGCTGGGCAGCAGGTACATCAGCGATACGGGGGAGTAGTGCCGGAGCTGGCATCGCGTGCACACCAACAAAATATTATCCCGGTGGTGGATGATGCGCTAAAGCAGGCAGGAGTCACCAAAGAGGAGGTTTCGGCAGTAGCCTTTACTCGCGGGCCGGGCTTGCTGGGTTCGCTGCTGGTTGGAACATCCTTTGCTAAAGGTTTTTCTTCCGCACTAAATATACCCCTGATAGAGGTAAACCACCTGCAGGCACATGTGCTGGCACATTTTATAAAGGAAGATGAAGATGATGTTGATCAACCTGCATTTCCATTCCTTTGCCTCTTGGTATCGGGGGGAAACTCCCAAATTATACTGGCTAAAGCATATAACGATATGGAAATTATCGGGAAGACCATCGATGATGCTGCCGGCGAGGCTTTTGATAAGTGCGCCAAGGTGATGGGATTAGGTTACCCCGGTGGGCCGGTGGTCGACCGCCTTGCACGGATGGGCAACCCCGATAGGTTCACTTTTAGCAAACCCCGTATCGAAGGGTATGATTATAGCTTTAGCGGGTTAAAAACTTCATTTCTCTATTTTTTGAGAGATGAGCTTAAATTCGACCCCAACTTTATAGAAAATAACAAGAATGACCTCTGTGCATCACTGCAAAAGGATATCGTGGATATCCTTATGGAGAAGCTTTACCAGGCCGCGGAGGGAACGGGGATTAAAGAGGTGGCCCTGGCAGGGGGCGTATCAGCAAACTCGGGATTAAGGAGCACCTTTGAAGCCTATAGCAAAGAGTATAGTTGGAAGATCCATATCCCTAAATTAGCCTACACCACTGATAATGCCGCTATGGTGGCTATTTCAGGATATTATAAATTTCTTGATAAAGATTTTGCATCACCGGATGTGGTACCCTATGCAAGGGTATCAATCTAAACCAGCATAAATTTAGCACAAGAGATTGTAAATTGATAAGATATTTAATTTGAAATGTCAGAAACAGGAAGCCCTAAAGGGGAGAAGAGTAAGAAGAGCCTCAATTTTATTGAGCAGATTGTAGTGAATGACTTGAAAGAGGGGAAAAATGGCGGGAGGGTACAGACCCGATTCCCACCTGAGCCCAATGGTTATTTACATATAGGCCACGCTAAAGCGATTTGCCTTGATTTTGGTATCGCGGAACAGTACGGGGGCATTTGCAACCTCCGGTTCGACGATACTAACCCCGTGAAAGAGGATGTGGAGTATGT
>LSQX01299184.1_pt1 | contig 12399 bp, 11 predicted proteins | sample 654561 | NCBI WGS metagenome assembly LSQX01 (sample SAMN04489861, study PRJNA283612) | anaerobic digester metagenome | isolation source: 4 biogas reactors fed with cattle manure at either 37C or 55C with and... | place: Denmark: Kongens Lyngby | collected 2014 | reverse complement strand
CTGGGCAAGTACAAGCAGTTCCGCAAGGCGCTCGAGCAGCTCGATTCCGAGGGCGTCGTGCAGATCCTGCGTAACGACGCCCGCGGCGAGGCCAACCCCGTCATGGCCGCCGTCGGCCCCATGCAGTTCGAGGTCATGCAGGCCCGCATGGAGGTCGAGTACAACGTCGAGACCGTCACCGACCCGGTCCCCTACTCCGTCGCCCGCCGCACCGACGCCGAGTCCGCCGCGGAACTGGGCCGCCAGCGCGGCGTCGAGGTGTTCACCCGCACCGACGGCGAGCTCATCGCGCTCTTCGGTGACAAGTGGAAGCTCGCCTTCATCGAGAAGGAGCACCCGCACCTCACCATGGAACCGCTGGTGGCTGATTAACATGGCGCTCTTCCGTCGTAAAGAGCTTGTCGACGTCCCCGCCGACCTCAAGCGCCACGCCGTGCCCGGCCTGGCCGTGCACACCGCCGAGTCGATCGTCGTGCTCACCATCCCGGTAGTCAGCGTCGGAGCGCTTATCGACGCCGCCTCCTCCCGCGTCCCCACCGCCCTGGAGGACGGCGAGCTGGTGGTCAACCTGGTGCCGGTGAAGGACGAACGCCTCGTCCCCGCCCACGACCCCAAGCGCGGCTGGATCATCCCGCTGACCTCTGAGGTCGCGGCGGACCTTGCTGCTCAGGCCGCCGACGGCGCGGGTGCCTACGAGATCGAGGGGCTCAACCTCGGGGTTGTTGTGGAGTAGCCTGGCTCGCCAGAGCCTGAGGCGAGGCACTGTCCGCCGCTGCGGACTCATCCCGCACTGTCCGCCGCTGCGGACTCCCAGACGTTTTGCACCCCAAACGCAAACTTGCACCGACTGTGCAACTTTCCATATTCTGAGGGCATGGCATCCTTCCTCTATCGCCTGGGTAGCACCGCCTACCGCAGGTCCTGGCCGTTCCTCGCGTTCTGGCTCATCCTTCTTCTCGCGGTCGGCGGCCTCGCCGGTGCCTTCGCCCAGAAGCCCTCCTCCACTTTCACCATCCCGGGACTCGACTCCGTGGTCACGGTGGAGAAGTTGCAGGAGATCTTCCCTGCTGCGGAGGACCCGACCAATGCTCCGACGGGCAACATCGTCATCAAGTCGCCGGACGGTGCCACCCTCACCGATCCGGCCGTCAACGCCGAGGTCAACGAGATGCTCGCGGAGGTCCGCGACACCGGGCTGCTGAGCAACCCGGAGACCATCGTCGACCCGGTCATGGCCTCCCAGGGCCTGCAGGCGCAGATGGTGCCCGAGATGGAGGCCCAGGGCATGCCGCCGGAGAAGATCGCCGCGGACGTCGCCACCGTCAGCCCGCTGAGCCGGGACGAGACGACCGGCATCGTCAGCGTGCGTTTCGACGAGCCGTCCATGATGGATGTCCCCGCCGACGACATCGCCACCGTCACCGACATCCTCGACCGCTACAACGAGGGCGACCTCACGGTCATGTACAACGGCAACACCTTCGGCGCGACCTCCGGCGAGATCAACATGACCTCGGAGATCATCGGTCTGGGTGTGGCGGCGTTGGTGCTCATCATCACCTTCGGTTCCGTCGTGGCCGCGGGTATGCCGCTCATCTCCGCGATCATCGGCGTGGGCATCGGCTTCCTCGGCATCCAGCTCACCACCGCGGTGAGTGACGACATTTCCGACATGACCCCGGTCCTGGCCACCATGATCGGCCTGGCCGTCGGCATCGACTACGCCCTGTTCATCGTCTCCCGTTTCCGCACCGAGCTCATCAAGGCCACCGGTGCTAATGACCTGGAGCCGAAGGACCTGGCCGAGCGGCTGCGGAACATGGACAAGGAGACCCGCGCCCACGCGATGGGCATGGCCGTGGGCACGGCCGGATCCGCAGTCATCTTCGCCGGCCTCACGGTACTCATCGCCCTGGCGGCGCTGTCGATCATCAACATCCCCTTCCTCACCGCCATGGCACTCGGTGCCGCCGCCACCGTCGCGCTCGCCGTCCTCATCGCGCTCACCTTCCTGCCGGCGCTCGTCGGCCTGCTGGGCACCCGCGTGTTCGCCGCCCGCGTGCCGGGAGTCAAGGCCCCGGACCCGGAGGATGACCACCCGACGATGGGTCTGCGCTGGGTGCGTCGCGTGCGTCAGCGCCCCGTCGCCCACCTGCTCGTCGGCGTCATCCTCCTCGGCCTGCTGGCCATCCCGGCCGCCAACATGCGCCTGGCCATGCCCACCGACGGCACCGCCACCCCGGGCACCCCGCCGCGTATCGCGCACGAGATCACCGCGGACGCGTTCGGCCCCGGCCGTGATGCCCCGATGATCGCCCTCCTCGACCTCGCGGACGTCGACCCGCAGGAGCGACCGATGGTGATGGGCGCGGGCGTCGAGAAGTTCATCGCCACCGACGGCGTCGTCAATGCGCAGGTGGTCGGCACGACCGACACCCTCGACGCGGCACAGATCCTCATCACCCCGGAGTTCGGCGCGACGAACCCGCGCACCTCCGAGACCCTGGAGGACCTGCGCGCCACCGACGTCGGCGTGCCCTTCGGCATCACCGGTGCGACCGCCATCTTCGACGACATCTCCGACCGCCTACGGGAGGTGCTGCTCCCCTACGTCGGCATCGTGCTGGCGCTGGCGTTCCTGGTGCTCCTGCTGGTGTTCCGCTCGATCTGGGTGCCTCTCATCGCGGCCCTCGGATTCGGACTCTCCGTTGCCGCTACCTTCGGCATCACCGTCGCGATCTTCCAGGAGGGCTGGCTGGGCATCATCGGTGACCCGCAGCCGCTGCTGAGCTTCCTGCCGATCATGCTCATCGGCCTCGTTTTCGGCCTCGCGATGGACTACCAGGTCTTCCTCGTCACCCGCATGCGCGAGGGCTGGTCCCACGGCAAGACCGCGGGCAACGCCACCTCCAACGGCTTCAAGCACGGCGCGCGTGTGGTCACGGCGGCCGCGCTCATCATGATCTCCGTGTTCGCGGCGTTCATGGCGCAGGACATGGTGTTCATCAAGACGATGGGCTTCGCCCTCGCCGTCGCCGTCGCGCTCGACGCCTTCGTCGTCCGCATGATGATCATCCCGGCGACGATGTTCCTTCTCGACGAGCGCGCCTGGTGGATCCCCCGCTGGCTCGACCGTATCCTGCCCACAGTTGACGTGGAAGGGGAAGGACTCAAGGATGTCCGGACTGCGTGAGTCCAAGAAGGCGGCCACCCGCGCCCAGATCGCCCGCGCCGCCGCCGGCCTGGCGCTCGAGCACGGCGCTGAGGCGCTGACGGTCGCGGCGGTCTCGGAGGCCGCGGGCGTCTCGACGCGCACGTTCCACAACTACTTCACCGCCATGGACGAGGCACTGCTGGAGTTCATGGTCGGCCGCGTCACCGAGCTCATCAACCAGCTTCACGACGCCCCCGCCGACGCCGGACTCCTCGATGCCATCCGCTGGGTCATCATCGAGGGCCTGCGGGGGGAGGCGGGCGTCGATACGCATCTCGACTCCTTCGCCACCTTGTTCCGCATCTCCGACCTGCTGCTCACCATGCGTGGCGCCGACGCGATCCACGACCTCGACGCGCAGCTGCGCCCCCTCTTCGACAAGCTGCAGGCGCGGACCCCCGACCTCGACCCCTTCGAGTCGGAGGTGTCCGTCCGCGCCGCCGCCACCGTCGCCCAGACCGCCCTCGAGCACTACTTCGCACTGCCGGAACCGAAGGATCCGACAGCCGCCGAGGAGCTGGTCCGCCGGGCCTTCGCGGTCGTGCGATTGGCCTGACTCAGGCCGCGTCAAAGGATCGAGACCCGTCATTCGCCTATCGAATGACGGGTCTCACCCATTCTGTGTGTCAATCCGGTCGTTAGGCCGGAGACTCGATCGGCTCCTCCGTGACGACGATGCCGTCGGCGTCAGCGTAGAGGATGTGACCCGGGACGAAGTCGACGCCGCCGAAGGAGACGGTGATGTCCTTCTCACCCGCGGCGTCCTTGGCCGACTTGCGCGGGTTGGTGCCCAGCGCCTTGGTGCCGAACTGCATCTCACCGACCACCGCGGAGTCGCGGATCGCGCCGAGGATGACCACGCCGGCCCAGCCGTTGTCCACGCCGGCCTGGGCGATCATGTCGCCCATGAGGGCGGTGTGGACGGAGGAGTCACCGTCGACGACCAGCACACCGCCGTTGCCGGGGCTGTTGAGGGTCTGCTTCACCAGGCCGTTGTCCTGGAAGCACTTGATGGTGGTGATGGGGCCGCAGTACTCGGTGACGCCGCCGAAATTCTGGAACTGGGTGTCGCAGGAGCGGACGATCTTCTCGCCGATGATGTCGACCAGGTCGGCGGTGGGGATGAAGGTGATGGTCATGGGTGAAGTCCTATCGTCAGGGGTGGGGTGGAACCGGGTCGAATTCAGGCGGTCGAAAGGAGTGCCCCGGAACGTGTCGGGCATTGGTCTCGACGGGGTGAATTCGACGGGGCGGAGCGGGAGAAGCACGAAGCGGCGTGCGCCGTGATTTCTCACGATGCACGCCGCTTACGGGGTATGAGCCGGTAGCTCAGCAGCTAGTTCCTAGTGGAACTGGCCCTCCTCGGTGGAGCCCTTGAGGGCGGTGGTGGAGGACTCCGGGTCAACGGTGGTGGCGATGGTGTCGAAGTAGCCGGCGCCAACCTCACGCTGGTGCTTGACGGCGGTGAAGCCGCGCTCCTCGGCAGCCTTGAACTCGCGGTTCTGCAGGTCGACGAAGGCGGTCATGCCCTCGCGAGCGTAGCCGTGGGCCAGGTCGAACATGCCGTAGTTGAGAGCGTGGAAGCCGGCCAGGGTGATGAACTGGAAGGTGAAGCCCATCGCGCCCAGCTCCTTCTGGAACTTGGCGATCTCGTCGGCATCCAGGTGTGCGGACCAGTTGAAGGACGGGGAGCAGTTGTAGGACAGCAGCTGGTCCGGGAACTCCTCGTGGACGCCGTCAGCGAACTTCTTGGCGAGCTCGAGGTCCGGGGTGCCGGTCTCCATCCAGATCATGTCGGCGTACGGAGCGTAGGACTTCGCACGGGCGATGCAGGGCTCGAGGCCGTTCTTGATCTTGTAGAAGCCCTCAGCGGTGCGCTCACCGGTGATGAACGGCTTGTCGCGGTCATCAACGTCGGAGGTGATGAGGGTTGCGGCCTCAGCGTCGGTACGGGCGATGACGACGGTCGGGGTGTTGGCGACGTCGGCAGCCAGGCGAGCGGAGGTCAGGGTGCGGATGTGCTGCTGGGTCGGGATGAGGACCTTGCCGCCGAGGTGGCCACACTTCTTCTCGGAAGCGAGCTGATCCTCCCAGTGGGTGCCTGCGGCGCCAGCGGCGATCATGGCCTTCTGGAGCTCGTAGACGTTGAGGGCGCCACCGAAGCCGGCCTCGCCGTCAGCGACGATCGGGAGCAGCCAGTCCTCGACGGAGGTGTCACCCTCGACGCGGGCGATCTCGTCGGNNCGGCACGGAGTTGGCCGGGTACAGGGACTGGTCCGGGTAGGTGTGGCCGGAGAGGTTGGCGTCACCGGCGACCTGCCAGCCGGAGAGGTAGACAGCCTGCAGGCCGGCGCGGGCCTGCTGGACAGCCATGTTGCCGGTGAGGGCACCGAGGGAGTTGATGTAGGAGCCGTCGCGCTTGGAGACCTTCTCCCAGAGGATCTCAGCACCGCGGCGTGCGAGGGTGTGCTCCTCGATCACGTTGCCCTGGAGCTGCTCCACCTGCTCTGCGGTGTAGTCGCGCTGGATACCCTCCCAGCGGGGGTTCTCGTCCCAATCCTTCTGGATCTCAGCTGCAGTACGTGCCTGGCCGGTAGTGGTCATAGAGAGGACTCACTTTCCTGTCTTAATCGCCGGGTTTCCTTCTTGTCGGACATCCGGCAGGGGGATGGAGGAGGATCCACCGTCGGGCGTGTTAAACCGTTATCGGTGGCATGACTCACAGCGTGCCCGCAAAAGTGCCTGCCGTCAATGGGTTGGGGGGTCCAAATTGTGTGCGGGGGTAGCGGGGGATTTTGCTAATTTTGCAAATGCCACAAGTAAAGGTGGCCCGATGCCCGATTCACCCCCAGCCCTGTGGCCTGCACAAACGAAAGAAAAACAAAACTGCAGGTACCGGCCATGAGAGCCGGTTTCACGCCCGAATCCCATGGTGAGACGGCTGCCACCGCAGGGGTAGCGCGCGGCGAAATCCGCGAAACCATTTACCCCGTGACTGGAATCACTTAGGGTGGAGGCATCGCCTTGCCCGCGACTGACTTCCGCATTCCCTCACCATCCAAGGAGCATTCAGATGACCCAGACTGAGCCGAAGGACACCACCGAGCGCATTGACGTTGCCGGCCTCCAGGTCGCCAAGGTCCTGCACGACTTCCTCGCCAACGACGTCCTTCCGGCCGTGGGCGTCGACGCCGACGAGTTCTGGTCCGGCTTCGCACAGATCGTCAAGGATTTCACCCCGCGGAACAAGGAGCTCCTCGCCCGCCGTGACGAGCTGCAGTCCCAGCTCGACGAGTACTACAAGGCCAACCCGGGTCAGCCGGATCCGGCCGAGCACGAGGCCTTCCTGCGCGAGATCGGCTACCTGGTCGACGCGCCGGAGGAGGGCGAGATCCGCACCCGCGGCATCGACGACGAGATCGCCCTGACCGGTGGCCCGCAGCTGGTCGTCCCGATCCTCAACGCCCGCTTCGCCCTCAACGCCGCCAACGCCCGCTGGGGCTCCCTGTACGACGCACTTTACGGCACCAACGCCATCTCCGAGGAGGACGGCGCCGAGAAGGGCAAGGGCTACAACCCGGTCCGTGGCAAGAAGGTCATCGCCTGGGGCCGTGACTTCCTGGACAAGGCTCTCCCGATCGACGGTGCCTCCCACGCGGACGTCGACAAGTACTCCGTCATCGACGGCTACCTGGCCGTCCACGTCGGCGACCAGGAGTACCGCCTGCAGGACAAGACCGCCTACCGCGGTTTCACCGGCTCCCTCGAGGACCCGGCCTCCATCCTGCTGCGCAACAACGGCCTGCACATCGAGATCCAGATCGACCCGTCCACCCCGGTCGGCAAGGACGACAAGGCCGGCGTCAAGGACATCATCCTCGAGGCCGCCGTCACCAACATCATGGACTTCGAGGACTCCGTCGCCGCCGTCGACGCCGAGGACAAGGTCGTCGGCTACCGCAACTGGTTCGGCCTCAACACCGGTGACCTGCAGGTCGAGGTCTCCCGCGGCGACAAGACCTTCACCCGTAAGCTCAACGAGGACCGCACCTACATCGGCCGCAACGGCACCGAGATCCGCCTCCACGGCCGCTCCCTGCAGTTCGTCCGCAACGTCGGTCACCTCATGCAGAACCCGGCCATCCTGGTCGACGGCGAAGAGGTCTTCGAGGGCATCATGGACGCCGTCGTCACCGTCGTCTGCGCCATCCCGGGCCTGGACGTCCGCAACCCGATGCGCAATTCCCGCACCGGCTCCATCTACATCGTGAAGCCGAAGCAGCACGGCCCGGACGAGGTCGCCTTCACCAACGAGCTGTTCGGCCGCGTCGAGGATCTGCTCGGCCTGCCGCGCTACACCCTCAAGGTCGGCGTCATGGACGAGGAGCGTCGCACCTCCGTCAACCTGGACGCCTGCATCATGGCCGTCGCCGACCGCCTGGCCTTCATCAACACCGGCTTCCTCGACCGCACCGGCGATGAGATCCACACCTCCATGTACGCCGGCCCGATGGTCCGCAAGGCCGACATGCAGAAGGAGACCTGGAAGCAGTCCTACGAGGACTCCAACGTCGACGCCGGCCTGGCCCGCGGCCTGTCCGGCAAGGCCCAGATCGGTAAGGGCATGTGGGCCATGACCGAGCTCATGGGCGAGATGCTCGAGGCCAAGATCGGTCAGCCGCGGGAGGGTGCCACCACCGGCTGGGTCCCGTCCCCGACCGGCGCTGTCCTGCACGCCACCCACTACCACGAGGTCGACATCTTCGAGGTCCAGGAGAAGCTGAAGGAGGCCGGCCGCCGCGACACCTTCCACGGTGTCCTCACCGTCCCGGTGTCCCCGACCACCGACTGGACCGACGAGGAGAAGAAGGAGGAGCTGGACAACAACTGCCAGGGCATCCTCGGCTACGTCGTCCGCTGGGTCGAGCAGGGTGTCGGCTGCTCCAAGGTCCCGGACATCCACGACATCGACCTTATGGAGGACCGCGCCACCCTGCGCATCTCCTCCCAGATGGTCTGCAACTGGCTGGTCCACGGCATCGTCACCGAGGAGGAGGTCATGGACTCCCTCAAGCGCATGGCCGAGGTCGTCGACCGCCAGAACGAGGGTGACCCGGCGTACCTGCCGATGGCGATCGACTTCGAGCACTCCATCGGTTTCCAGTCCGCCAAGGACCTCATCTTCAAGGGCACCGAGTCCCCGTCCGGCTACACCGAGCCGATCCTGCACGCCAAGCGTCGTGAGTTCAAGGAGCGCCAGGGCATCAAGTAGTCCCCGGCACCCCTGAAGGACCCCGGTCACCGTTCGCGGTGGCCGGGGTCCTCCGCTTATCGACGCCCCGCCTATCCTGGTGGGCATGCATCTTCCCTCCCCCACCTCCCTCGACGATCTGCGCGCCGACGGCGCCCTCATCCAGGCCGATGTCGACGCCACCTGGTCGAGTGTCATGGGGACGGTGCAGGGCGTGGAGTACACGGCCGACACCGCGCGCGTGCACACCCGCTCCGGCGCCCGCGACCTCCCGGCCGCGGAGGTGGCCCGGCTCGTCGACGGTGAGTGGGTGTGGTCGCGGGAGCATGACCTGGACATCCCGGAGCTGCACTCCCCGCAGCCGGCCTCCGACGGGCTGCTGCGGGCGGCCCGGACCCTGCACGGCAACGTCCCGGTCTTCCTCGCCCCCTTCCCCGACGGGCAGCGCGCGATGGCGGTGGAGTTCCGCCCCTCGCCAGGCCCCCTCCGCAGCGCGCTCACCCTGGGGCTGGCGCAGCTGCCCGCGGAGCTTGACGCCCGCCGCTCCCTCCTCGCCTTCGCCGCCGCCCGCGGTCTCGGCGTGCGGGAGACCGCGGACGCCTTCGAGTTCTCCGACGGCACCGCGGTGACGCTCCGGGGCGGGCGCCCCACGTCCGTGTCCGGCGGCCTGCAGGTGGAGGATGTCCTGGCGGACGCCCATTACTTCTCCGCCGAACACCAGCTGCTTCTCGACGGCCGCTTCCCCGACCCCGACATCCGCCTCGACATCGCCGGTGGCCACGCCACGCTCGACGGGCATGTCCACGCGGGGGCGATCATCGTCGCCACCGTCACCGGGGAGACGTGGACGTGGGGGTGGGCGGATCCGTACCTGCCGCCCTCCCCTGCCGCCAACCTGCGGCGTTTCGGCGTCGACCACGGCATCCTCGACCTCGTCCGACCCCGGGTCCCGGCCCGCGCGGAGCTCATCGACGTGTGCAAGCCGATTCTCGACGTGTGGACCCACGCCCTGGTGCCCCTCAACGCCGACACCCGGGCCGTGGTGCTGCTCTCCGCCCCGGAACTCACCCTCCCGGAGCCGCAGGCCCCGACGACGGGGCAGGCGGTGGAGGTGACGCTGGCGACGGTGCCGGGAGCGGGCGTCGACAAGCAACGGGCCCGGGCAGCCTACGCGCAGCGGCGCGGGGTCACCCTGCCACCGACACCAGCACGATGAGCAGGGCGGGCACGACGAGCAGGCCGGCGAGGATCGCCCACGCCGCGGGGCGCGCGAGGTTGAGGGCCGTGTTCATCCCGTTCTCCAGTGACACGAGCACCTCGGGATTGTCGCGGTCGTAGTAGAAACCCCAGCGCCCGCGGCGGTCCTTCTCCGAAGGCGGGTACGCGGCGTCGACACGGCGGTGCACCTGCACCATCTGACGGGCGAAGACCACCGTCACCAACACCAGCGACCCGACCATGAACAGTGAGCTCAAGGGCCCGTGGTGGCCCAGCAGGGAGCCGGTGACGCCGACCGCGATGACGGTGGCGATCCAGAACAGCCACGCGGCCAGGGGCGGCATGATCTCCCGGGAAAGCATCTGCTGTCGCTCCCCCGCGTCCTGCGCGACGGCGTGGGTGAGCCCGGCGCTGGCGGCACCGGTGAGCAGCACGATCCCCGGCCCCAGGGCGACGAGCGCCACGGCCGACCCGAAGGACTTCGTCGCCCAGCCGTCCGGTTCACCCCGGGGACCGAAGTGGACGGGCATGGGGTCGGGCACCAGGTGGAAGTTCACCCACAGGTAGACCAGGCACACCGCCACGGCGGCGGGAATGCCCAGGTACCAGGTGCGGGCGCTCATCGCAGGACGGCCCGGTACTCCTCCGGGTCGTGCGGGTCGGTCCACTGCGCGTCCTGCGTCTTGTCCACCAGCACGGCACGGATGCCCTCGACGAAGTCGGGCTGGCGGCGGACGAGCTCGCCGAGACGCTCCTCGTTGTCGAGGCCGTCGCGCAGGGTGGGGGCGTCGCGGTTGGCCAGGTAGAGCTCGGCGGCGGCGACGGTGGCGGACGGGGAGGCCTTCGCCATGAGGTCGCGGACGGTGTCGACGAACTCGCGGTTCGGGTGGGCATCGAGCGCCGCGTCGATGTCCGCCCACGTACCCGCGCCGAAGGTGGCCTCGATGTCGTCCCGCCACGCCGCGACCTGGGACAGCTCGTCGGTGGTGGTGGCGTGCTTCTCCAGAGCCCCGTCGACGCCGAGTCCGATGACGTCCTCCGCGAAGGCGGCGGCGTCCTCCACGAGGTGGGTGGCCAGGCCGAGGTGGAGCATGTCGGCGGCGGTCATGCGGTAGGCGGTCAGGCCGATGAACGTGCCGATCGCCGGGGTGGAGTTCGGCCACCGCTGCGAGGACCAGGAGATGCCGACGTCGGTGATGTAGCCGATGGCCATCTCCGGCATCGACGCCCACGCCTTCGCCGTGGTGACGCGGTGGCTACCGTGGGAGGACACGCCCAGGCCACCGCCCATGACGATGCCGTCCCACACCGCGATGTACGGCTTGGGGTAGGTGCCGATGAGGTTGTCCATCGCGTACTCGTCGGAGAGGAACTGATCCACCGGGCCGTGGTCCCCGGCGAGGATGCCGTCGCGGGCCTGGCGCACGTCACCGCCGGCGCAGAAGGCCTTCGGCGAGGCGGAGACGATGAGCACCTGCTCGATGTCCGGATCCTCGCGCCACCCCTCGAGGGCGTCGGTGATGATGCGGATCATCTCGTGGTTGAGGCTGTTGAGCGCCTTCGGACGGTCCAGTTCGAGGACACCGGTACGCTGGCGGACGCTGACATTCACGGGCTGTTCATTCATGCCCGACAGCCTACCGACGCGAAAGGTCACAGTAATGGAGTTCCGGATCATCGCCCTCGACATGGACGGCACGCTGCTCGACGCCGCCGGTCAGATCCCCGACTCCTTCTGGCCCGTCCTCGACGAGCTGCGCGCCCGCGACGTCGCCGTGGCACCCGCCTCCGGCCGCCAGCTGGCGACCCTGCAGGCGATCTTCCCCGGCGACACGTTCATCGCCGAGAACGGCACGTGCGTCTTCCACGACGGGGAGATCGTGTCCACCACGCTTCTCGACGACGCCACCGTCCACGCCGTCATCGATGTCGCCCTCGCCGCGGACATGGACCTCGTGGTGTGCACCCCCACCGTCGCCTACCACCGCCCGGGCATCTCGGCGGAGACGGAGGCCGAGCTGCAGAAGTACTACCATTCCCTCCACGCGACGGAGGACCTGCACGCGGTGACCGACGTCATCAAGCTGGCGGTCTTCACCACCGACATCGCCGAGGACACCATCTACCCCGTGCTTCTCGACGCCGCCCCCGAGGCCAACGTCGTCGTCTCCGGCGCCCACTGGGTGGACATCATGCACGCCGACGCGGGCAAGGGCCGGGCGCTGACGGCGCTCGCGGAGGCGATGGGCGTCGATAAGCGGCAGACCGCCGCCTTCGGCGACTATCTCAACGATCTCGAGCTGCTGGAGGCGGCGGGCACGGCGTGGGCGATGGACAACGCCCACCCCGACATCAAGGCGATCGCCGACCACATCGCACCGCCGAACACGGAGGCCGGCGTGGTCACCGTCCTCCGTACACTGCTGGACTAACTACTTCCTGTCCTTCTTGGCCTTGTCCTTCTTGCGCTTCGGCTGCGCCAGCTTCGACGCGACATCAGGGACGTAGCGGAACTCGGCGCGCGGCGGGCGCTCGTAGCCGTTGTCGGATTCCGGGCGCTCCGGGATCTGCGGCAGGGGGCGCTCGATCTTCTCGTAGGGGATCGTCGACAGCAGGTGGTTGATGACGTTGATGCGCGAACGCTTCTTGTCCTCGCTCTCCACGGTGTACCAGGGTGCCGAGGGGATGTCCGTGTGGATGAACATCTCGTCCTTCG
>LSQX01330805.1_pt1 | contig 12401 bp, 11 predicted proteins | sample 654561 | NCBI WGS metagenome assembly LSQX01 (sample SAMN04489861, study PRJNA283612) | anaerobic digester metagenome | isolation source: 4 biogas reactors fed with cattle manure at either 37C or 55C with and... | place: Denmark: Kongens Lyngby | collected 2014 | reverse complement strand
CTCTTGGCAAATCAAAGCGACACCTCGGTTTCTCCGGAGAGCCTTGCCACAGCTTTGGAAGAAGACATCCCCATTATCATAGATATCCGCACTGCCACCAAAGAGGAGCTGATCCTCTTGCCGGGCATTGGCGAAAAGCGGGCTCAGGATATCCTGGATCACCGTAAGGCACATCCCTTTCAAAACGTAAATGAAATCATGCTGATCAAGGGGATTGGCATCAAAACCTATGACAAGATGCTGCCGATGCTGCTTGTATTTGGCAATAGCGATCCCATCGATAAGAACGCCTCCCAAGCCCCATCTGCCACGACAGGCAAGAAACAGGATACCAAGAAAGCTGCCGTGGATAATACCTCCGTTATCGACCTCAATACTGCCTCCCTGGAAGAGCTATGCACGCTGAGTGGCATTGGAGCGGTTAAAGCACAGGCTATCATCGATTACCGCACGGAGCATGGTCCTTTCGAAAGCATCGAGGATATCACCAAGGTTAAGGGCATCGGCCCTGCCACCCTGGAAAAGAACAGAGCCAGACTGAAGGTATCGAGCACGCAATAGCTAATTTGTTAGTGTTTCTAAGCATTACACCGCCTTTTATAAAGTATTAGTAAAAATAAGACTTGACAAGGAGGGGACTTTAATTAGTTTTGCTTCAGATGACAGCAAAAGATAAAAGCAATACTAATTCCATGTTTTATGTATTCGAGGAGGAATCATGACTGGAGACAGACTAAAGACCGTCCGCAAATACCTGAAGATGAACCAACAGGAGATGGGCGATGCCCTCAAGGTGAATGCCAGCGCCATCTCGCAGATGGAAAACAACCATATCAAGCCTTCCCTGGATACCCTCATCCAGCTTACCAAAACCTTTGATGTAGACCTGCACTGGCTGCTCACCGGCAAGGGGGATATGTTTATGAAGATGAGCAGCAAGCGTTCTAGTGACCCCTCCAAAAACCTGCGCAAGCTGAAAGCCTTTATCAATGATGAATTGATGAGCTTGGTGGACGTGAAAGAAAGCAACCTGATGGCAGAAGCTTATGACATCCCGGTGATGGGTGAAATAGCCGCCGGACCGGCTGTGGAGACCACGGATTCCGTGTTGGACGTGGTGAGCGTTCGCCGCAGCATGCTTCATGGCACCATTGCCGATTATATCTGCCTGAGGGTAAACGGACACAGCATGGAGCCGGATGTGCTGCACAACGACGTGGTGATCATCCGCAAAAGCAGCGATTGGGAACGCCTCAACGGTGCCGTCTGTGCCATCCGCATCGATGGTTCCATCACCCTCAAAAAGCTGAGTATGGACAATCGTCGCAAGCTCATCCTGCTCTTGCCCATCAATGAAGATTATGCCCCCATCGTGGTGGATCCCAACGATCACGAAGATGTGAGCCTCATCGGCTCCCTCCACTATCTATACCGCAAAATGAATTGACCCTTTCCCCGCTGGCTTTTGCAGCCGGGATTGATCTATAATTTAAGGAGGAAATGACTTGTTAGAGATCATTTTAATCGTAATATCCGGCGTCAACCTGATGATCTTGGCGCTACTGTATGCCTTGGCAATCAGAGGCAACCCCAAAGAGGACAATCTGAACGCCCAGATATTGGATTTGCAAAACAGGATGGAGAGCCTGGGCAAGCTGTACAAAGAAGAAGGCGGGCAACAGCGCAGCGAGCAGGAAAACCTGAACAGAGGCCTGCGCATGGAGCTCAACAACAGCATTACCGGGCTATCCGATAACTTGAACAAAGAAAACCGCAGCAATCGCGAGGAGCTCTCCAAGACCCTGAGTAACCTCACCGAATCCCTCACCCGCAGGATGCAGGACAGCATCAATACCCAGCAAACCAGCATGGATACCCTCAAAAACGCCATGGATGCCAAGATGGAGCAGATTCGTAAAAACAACGAAACCAAGCTGGAAGAGATGCGCAAAACCGTGGATGAAAAGCTGCATGAGACCCTGGAAAAGCGCTTGGATAATTCCTTCAAGATAGTAAGTGAACGCCTGGAGGAGGTGCACAAGGGCCTGGGCGAGATGAAGATCCTTGCCAGCAACGTGGGTGATCTTAAAAAAGTATTGAGCAACGTAAAAACCATTGGCATCTTGGGCGAGGTGCAGCTGGCAAACATCCTGGAAGAGATGCTTACCCCAGAGCAATATGAGGCAAACTTCAAGCCCAACAAACGCCGCAACGAGGTGGTGGAATTTGCCATCCGCCTGCCCGGTCGCTCAGACGATCAGGAAGCCGTGTATCTGCCCATAGATTCCAAATTTCCCATTGCCGATTACCAGCGGATGCTGCAGGCCAGCGAGGAAGGCAACTTGGCAGCTATGGAGACCCACCGCAAGGCACTGGCGGCACGTCTCAAAAGCTTTGCCCGGGATATCCGGGATAAATATCTCAATCCCCCCATCACCACAGATTTTGCCCTGCTCTTTTTGCCCTTGGAAGGCTTGTATGCAGAGGTGCTAAAGGACCCCGAACTCTTTGAAACCATGCGCAGAGACTATCAGATCATCGTGGTGGGACCCAGCACCACAGCCGCCATCCTCAACAGCCTGCAGATGGGCTTTCGCACCCTGGCAATCGAAAAGCGTTCCTCCGAAGTGTGGAAGCTATTGGGCGCCATCAAGCTTGATTTTGGCAGGTTTGGCAAAGTATTGGAAGCCACGCAAAAGAAGCTGGATGAGGCTTCCAAGCAGATTGGCAATGCCCAGCATCGCAGCCGCCAGATCACCAAAAAGCTGAACAGAGTGCAGGATTTGCCCACCACAGAACCCCAGCCCGCCTTGCCCATAGAAGCCGAGCTGGTGGATGATGATGACTATGATGAGGATGAAAGCCTTGTTTGATCATGAGGCGAGAAATCCCTTGCCGCATCAATAGATTTGAGATAGAATAGTTATAGATGAATATCTAATGACACCGCCTGCTGTATATATGGCAGTGACGGCAAAAGATAAACCCACAGTTTTAATAATAACGTATCCCGATAGGAGGTATCACAATGTTTCTTTCAGGAAAGCAATTGGGGGAAGTATTCCTCAAAGCCAAGCGCGAACGCTTTGGCATCATCGCTTCCAACGTGGTTTTTGACACACAAATCCGCGCCCTCACCCAGGGCTATGCGGCGGCACGTTCCGATGGCCTCTTGCAGATGAGCGCAGGTGCCGTAAAGTATGCCGCAGGCACCTCTCAAGACCTGCACACCGGTGCCCGCTTTATCTCCAACATGGTGCAAAACTTTGCCAGCCAATTCCCCCATTCCGGCATCGGCCTGCATATAGACCATGCCACGCCCAACTACTTTGATTTCCTCGTCTTTTGCATCGAAAACAAGCTGGTCACCTCCGTGATGATGGATGCATCCAAAGAGGATTTGGCAGAGAATATCCGCGTTACCCGCGAGGTGGTGGAGCTGGCTCATCGCCACGGCGTATTGGTGGAGGGAGAGATAGGCCACATCAAGGGCACGGAAGATGAAATCGTCTCCGATACAGAGCTTTACACCCATCCGGAAGAAGCCTTGGAATTTGTGCAAAAGACCAATGTGGATCTCTTTGCCGCCTCCGTGGGCACCAATCACGGTGTCTCCAAGGGGGAGAATATCGTGCTGCGCCTGGATCTCATCAAAGAGATAGACGACCTCCTCATCGCCCACAACGTGGAGCGTGGCTTGGTGCTGCACGGCGCCTCCGGCCTCACTGATGAACAGCAGCGCACCGCCATCGCCAACGGGGTGGTGAAAATCAACAAAGACACCCACTATCAGATGGATATGGCAGAGGCTATCCAAGCATACTGGGAAAAGGAAAAGTATGCCATCGTGCCCCCACCGGATACAGACCCGGCGCAGTTCCTGCCCAACAAATCCAAGTTTGACCCCCGCAAGTGGTTGATCAAAGGCGAAGAGAAGATGCAAAAGACGCTGGAAGAATTCTGCGTGGTGAGCGGCAGCGCAAACCAAAGCATCCTCCTCTGACGCCATTATTTTAAGGAGTAATATCATGATAAACATTGCCATCAATGGCTTTGGCCGCATTGGACGCCTGGTCCTGCGTGCCATCATCAAGCACCATCCCGAAATGAGGGTGGTGGCTATCAACGACCTTACAGATGCCAAAACCCTGGCATACCTATTCAAATACGACAGCGTCCACGGCATCTTCCCCGGTGATGTATCCCACACGGAAGACAGCATCATCGTGGATGGACGCACCATCCGCATCTTTGCCGAGAAAGACCCCGAAACCCTGCCTTGGCGGGATTTGGGAGTGAAATATGTGGTGGAAGCCACAGGAGTATTCAACACACGGGAAAAGGCAGCCAAACACCTCATCGCCGGAGCAGACAAAGTGATCCTCACAGCTCCTGCCAAAGACGAGGTGGATGCCACCGTGGTGATGGGCGTGAACCACCTCAACCTGCGCCCCCAGCACCAGATCATCTCCAACGCCTCCTGCACCACAAACTGCCTGGCGCCCGTTGCCAAGGTATTGCACGACAATTTTGGAATCACAGGCGGCCTCATGACCACCATCCACGCCTATACAAACGACCAGCGCATCCTGGATCTACCCCACAAAGACTTGCGCCGCGCCCGTGCCGCAGCCGTTAGCATGATCCCCACCACCACAGGCGCCGCCAAAGCCATAGGACTGGTGATTCCGGAACTGATGGGCAAACTGGATGGCATGGCAGTGCGCGTGCCCATTCCCAATGGCTCTCTGGTGGACCTCAGCGTGAATCTGGAGCGGGAAACCACCCGCGAAGCCGTCAACGCCGCCATGAAAGCCGCAGCCACAGGACCCATGAAAGGCATCCTGGAATATGTGGATGAACCCATCGTGAGCATAGACATCGTGGGCAACCCCCATTCCGCCATCTTCGACAGCAGCGCCACACAGGTGAAAGGCAATATGCTGAAAATCTTCACATGGTACGACAACGAATGGGGCTACTCCTGCCGAACTGCTGATCTGGCAGCCATGATGGCAAAATCCCTCTAATTCGGAAGGCGAAGCTAAAAAAGCAAATAGCGTACTGTGCAGCATGTTCTGCACACTACGCTATTTTTTAAAGGAGATGGATAAATGTTCAACAAGAAAATGTTAACGGATCTCGGTGTGAAGGATAAAAAAGTTCTTGTGCGTGTCGATTTCAATGTACCCCTCAGTGAGGGAGCGGTTGGGGATGACACACGTATTCAAGCAGCGCTGCCCACCATCAATTATCTGCTTGAAAACGGAGCGGCTGTCATCCTGTGTTCGCACCTCGGCAGACCCAAGGATGCGCCTGATCCAGCTTTCAGCCTGCGGCCGGTGGCGGAATATCTTGCTACGCTGGTCGAGGCTGAGGTGAAGTTTGCAGAAGATTGCATTGGTGAAGCCGCCAAAAAAGCAGCAGACAAACTTGAGCCGGGCCAGGTGCTGGTATTGGAAAACACACGTTTCCATGCCGGGGAGAAGAAGAATGAACCGGAAATGGCGAAACAACTTGCTTCTCTGGCAGATCTTTATGTCAATGACGCCTTCGGGAGCGCCCACCGTGCCCATGCATCAACGGCGGGCGTGGCGGATTACCTGCCGTCGGCGGCTGGCTTTTTACTTGAGAAGGAAATTAAATACCTGGGCAATGCGATTGCAGAGCCCGAACGGCCTTTTGTGGCGATTTTGGGCGGCGCAAAGGTCAGCGACAAAATCGGTGTGATCGAAAACCTGTTAACAAAAGCGGATCAAATTTTGATCGGCGGTGGGATGGCGAACACCTTTTTTAAAGCGCAGGGCTACGAGATGGGTGATTCCCTGGTGGAAGAGGATGTCCTGGATACGGCGCGAGCATTACTTGACACTGCAGCGGGGAAATTGATCCTCCCTGTGGACATGGTGATTGCTGATGCCTTTGAAGCGGATGCGGACGCCCAGGTTTTGCCCGTGGGGGATGTGCCGGCAGGATGGCGCGTTCTGGATATTGGCCCGCGATCCGTTGAGATCTTTGGCGAGGTGATCCAGCAGGCAAAGACGATCGTTTGGAACGGACCGATGGGCGTTTTTGAGTTTGAGAAGTTTGCCAGGGGTACCTTTGAGGTTGCCAGGCTGGTAGCAGAAAGCGGCGCCACAAGTATCGTGGGCGGCGGCGACTCTGTTTCAGCGATTAAAAAATCCGGTCTTGAGGACAGGATCACTCATATTTCAACGGGCGGGGGCGCCTCGCTGGAGATGCTAGAAGGCAGGATTTTGCCCGGCCTTGCCGTGCTGGATGATAAGTAGAAATCGGGAGTGGGGAGTAGTGAATAGGGAGCAGGAATAAGTGAGCAGGATTTAGGGGATCGCTGGACAGGAGGCGGTCTCGCGGTATCTCTTGTTTGTCCTATTAATCCTGAAATTTTTTCCATACCTGTAAATACTATTCAGGATGTGTCACTATTCCCTATTTCCTTTGTATCTTCGACGAGCGATATACGGGACTATGTTTCGGATTCTTTTCCCTCAAATCAAATTTGCAGGTAAAATCAGGTAAGAAAACTTTACATTATAAATTGGAGATATGATGCGAAAATTTTTTATTGCTGGAAACTGGAAAATGAACAAAACCATCGCTGAGGCGGAAGCGTTGGTGAAAGAGATGCTGCCTGAGCTTGAAAAATTTGAAAAAGTTGACAGCGCGGTTTGTCCCTCCTACCTGGCGGTGCCTGCTGTGGCAGCGCTTTGCAAAGGGACCAGCCTGAAGGTGGGTGCACAAAACCTGTATTGGGAGGGGTCAGGTGCGTTCACGGGTGAGGTTGCACCCCAAATGGTGGCTGAGGTGTGCGATTACGTGATTGTTGGGCACTCCGAGAGGCGCGCCCTGTTTGGTGAAACCGATGAAACGGTCAATAAACGCTTGAAAGCAGCCCTGACAGCAGGTTTACAGGTTATCGTCTGTGTGGGTGAAACTCTGGAGGAAAACGAAGCCGGGCAAACGGGTGCAGTCGTTACGCGTCAGATGACGGAAGGTCTGGCAGGAATCACACCTGAACAAGCAGCCAGCATCACCATCGCTTATGAACCCGTTTGGGCAATCGGCACGGGAAGGGCAGCCACACCGGAAGATGCCAACAATGTCCATAAGAATGTGATCAGACCGCTGCTTGCCTCACAATTCGGCACAGAACGCGCCCAATCCATGCGCATTCAATATGGCGGATCAATCAACCCCGGAAACGCGGCTGAGCTGTTCTCGATGTCAGATATTGATGGCGGACTGGTGGGTGGCGCCAGCCTCAAAGCAGATTCCTTCGTTGAAATCGTTAAGGCGGCGGAGATGGTCGCGATCATTGCTGCTGAGGCTGAGGGATAGCGCCTGATTTCTTCCGATCGTAAAAGGCAATACCTTAAAAATAACGTAGAGGTAACTTATCGGTTGCCTCTACGTTTGTCTTTCTATATCTATCCATTTTTCAGGTTCAGGTTCCAAACAATCTGTCTCCTGCATCGCCTAAACCGGGCAAAATATAACCAACCTCATTCAACCTTTCATCAATCGCCGCAATGTGGATGGGGACATCCGGGTGGGCAGTGTGCAATTTTTGAATGCCCTCAGGCGCCGCGATCAGCCCGACGAATTTGATCTTGTCGACGCCCCATTTTTTGAGGATGTCCACAGTTGCCACAGCAGACCCGCCTGTTGCCAGCATGGGATCGAGGATCAGGCAAACAGCGACCGTTGGCGCGACGGGCAGGCGGTTGTAATAGGCGACCGGCTTGAGTGTCTGTTCGTCGCGATACAGGCCGATATGCCAGACCTCTGCTGAGGGCATCAATTCCCAAACGCCTTCCACCATACCCAGACCTGCCCTCAAAATGGGCACCAGGCCGATTTTGTCTTTCAGGTCGTCTCCTTCCGTTTTTGCCATGGGCGTTTCAACCTGAATGCGTTCGGTGGCAAGATCGAGCGTCGCTTCATAGGTTAGCAGGGCAGCAAGTTCCCGCACCAGTTCACGGAATTTCTTCGGTTCGGTTTGTTTATCTCTCAGACGGGTTAATTTATGCCGTACCAGAGGGTGGGTGGATTCAAAGACATTTTTCATTGTTCCTCGCATAATGTTTTAACATTGAAGTGGTTTTTCTCTCGGAGGCTGCGGTTACGCTTTCCTCCTCGATAGGAATTCTTTTTTTGCAGTGGTGTATCGGTCAATAATAACCAATCAACATTCTAAACTCATTTATTGGCTAAGTGTAACACCAGAATCTTTTTCACGAAAAGCATAGCGGCTGTAGATAAATAAGATCAGCCACCCAGACCACAGGAGCATGGTGATTGTGAGGAGGATGTAGAAGCGCGGCAAATCTCGTGAGAGACGGTAATACATGGAAAACCCAAATGTTCCCCAGGAACCCGTCTGGAGCATGCGCGCCAGCCCCAATCCGCCGCGCCAGCCTTTCGTTTCAATTCTCAGCCAGCGCACGCCCAGCCAGGGAAAAACGGTCCCGACGAATGACAGGACAATCGCGATGGTCATCAGCCAGAGCGAAAGCTCGATTCCATTTTCAGCCAGGGCAAGGGCGCTTCCCGGCAGATACAGCAAAAAAGATAAGATCTGGATTAATTCAGCCGCTGTAATTTCGAATCGGAATTTATTCATCCAGCCTCCTTGCGTGCAATTAAAATAAAGCGATGGGCTGTTGTATTGAACTGACCCAGCGTTTCAATCACATGGTGAATTTTTGCAAGCCCTTCAGCGTGAGTTTTCGGGCTGAACCCGCGCACCTGCCAGGGGATTGCTTTGAGGTAATAGATAACCGCGCCGATGTCTTTAAACACGGTGGGAAGGGCTGCCTGCTGCGCCCTTTCAATTTTAAAGCCTGCGCTGGTAAGCGCCGTGAATGCTTCAGACAAACCAAATTTCAGATAGGGGAAATGGATTGTTTCCTCTAAGACCTGGTTTAATTCCAGGTTGTCCAGTCCGCCTACCTGCTGGGTGATAAATTTCTTGCCCGGCTTCAGAACCCGATAGACCTCCTCAGAATCAAAGCTTTCATGGCAGTTGATAATAAGATCAAAGTAATTCCCATCAAAGGGAAGCGGGGTTGAGGCTTGTGTTTTGTGCACGGTGACGCCCAAAGGCGCCAGGCGGGATTGGGCAATGGTTTGATTGGGCGGGTAGGATTCGGTGGCATGGGTTTCTATGGGCAGGGGAGCCAGGGATGCCAGCAGTTCTCCGCCACCCGTTCCCAGGTCCAGCAAGGTCTTCATGTTTTTAAAATGAGTTTTAACAATGGCGGGATAATCCCAGGGCGGCTCCTGTTGAGTCATGCGGTCGTCATCAAGCCAGCTGAAATCCCAGCCGGAAAAATGCGCCTTCTCAGCTTCGGCTACGAGTTGGTGATATCGTTTTGGATTTAGGATCTTCATTATATTGATCACAGTTCTGTCGAGGTGAATAGGCGCTTGCTTTTGCTATGGATGGGCTGTTTCGTCGGGGTAGTTACGCCAATTTCAGCGATCCGCATGAAACACCTTTTAATTGTATCGCATCCAGTGTGGGTGTGAAATCAGTTTATTGAAAGCGTTGAAAATTGGTTGGATCGCTGTTCAGTATCTTATGTGGGGATAGACCTTCGTGAAGCGCTCCCTGTGCCCTGCAAGGGTATCGAGCCGTGTCCGCCCACGATATAAACGTCATTCAGGTCAGGGCAACCACTGAGGGTTGCCCCTACTGGCGAATGTAGGTCAGGCATGGTTGCTCCAGCAACCTGCCTGACAAAAAAGAGTCTAACAAGCAATTGTAGAGGCAGGTCTTGCGTAGCGCTCCCTGTCCCCTGTCCTCTGTCCCCCATCCCCTGTCCATAGGGAAGCTGTTAACGCACTAACAACGAAATTACAAACCTATTTCCTGATTTGCAACCTTCTTATCCATTTTTGATATGCCAGCGCTTGCCAGGTGCGATAGAATAAGATGATGACGATGATTATTGATGGACACAATCTGATTCCTAAATTAGATGGTTTGAGCCTGTCGGATCCCGACGATGAATTGCATTTGATCCGCTTGCTACAGGATTACTCCCGTGTGCGGCGTAAACACGTCGAGGTGTATTTTGATGGTGCGCCGGCAGGTGAAGCAGGGGATCGGCGGTTTGGACAGGTGAGAGCCCGTTTTGTGCGTCTTGGGATGACAGCCGACGATGCCATCATGGCACGCCTGAGACAATTGGGCAAACGGGCGAAAAACTTCACCGTGGTCAGCTCAGATCGCCAGGTGCAGCGGGCTGCGCGGGCACTTCATGCCAGGGTCATGTCGTCTGAAGAATTTGCAAAAGATTGGCGCAAACTGATCGAAACTGAACCTGAAATAGACCCTCGCAACAGACCCCCCTCGGAATCTGAGGTTGAAAAGTGGGAACGAATCTTTCGCAAAGGGCATCATGAATAGAGAGTGTGAAAACAAAACAGATAAGATCTTTTTATATAACGCTAATATAAAATTAATGTTTTTAGTTCAATAATGAAGTAAAGTAGAAAAAAAGGCACAAAATATTATTGGTGTTGGGCGTGTCTTCCATCCTCTTTTCATCAGAACCCAGTGTTCTACCGAAATTATAGGTGGTTTTATCCAAAAACTGCCAGGCATGTCCCTTCATGCCTGGCAGTTGGGTTAAGAAGCTTTTATTTTGTGAAGTTATTTATCCTTTCGACAACGCAAAGCGTTTTTTCTAAATCACGAGCAAGGATTTCTAAATTTTCTAAAGGCTTTAATCCAAGAAAAGGTGAATGATCATGAAAAAAGAATCTTCACAATCGGAACGAACCCTGCTGACGGTGCTTGCCCACCCTGATGATGAAACCTTTGGCATGGGCGGCACGCTGGCATATTACGCACAGCAGGGCGTGGATGTGCACCTGATCTGCGCCACACGCGGCGAGGTGGGTGAGATCGACCCTGAGTTTACGGAAGCGATCAAAAGCCCCGCCTGCCTCAGGACTCAGGAACTGCGCTGTGCAGCCCAGATTTTGGGGATTCGCGAGGTTCATTTCCTGAACTATCGTGATTCTGGTATGCCTGGGGCGGAAGCGAACCATCATCCGAAAGCGCTGGCAGCGCAGCCGATTGATGAAGTGGCAATGAAGATTTCTCACATCATACGCCAGATCAGACCCGACATCGTTCTGACTTTTGATCCGATTGGAGGCTATCGACACCCCGATCATATCGCTGTCCACCTGGCGACCGTCCGTGCATTTGACCTGGCTTCCGATGAAAATCACCCTGACCCTGACGGACTTCCCCCCTTTCAACCCCGTAAATTATATTTCCATGTGATGAATCGTGCCTATTTGCGCGTGATGGTCTGGCTGATGCGTTTGATCGGCAAGAACCCACGCAAGTATGGGCAAAACGAGGATATTGACCTGGTTTCAATCAGCGAGGTCAGGTTTCCCACACACGCTCGAGTCAATTATCGCCCTGTGAGAAAACTGCGGGACAAGGCTGCTGCCTGTCATGCCAGTCAGGGCGGTGAGAAAATGAATAAGGGATTTCGCGGTTTTGTTGTCAAGCTGTTCAGCGACCCCTCAGACACTTATATGCAGGCTTATCCCGAACCACAGATGGGCGCGAGGATCAGTCGGGATTTATTTGGATAGGAACAGGGAGTAGGGCGTAGGAAGTGGGGAGCAGGAAGTGGGAAACAATATTGCCCGCCACGGCCATTCTTGCCTGGCTCTCGTATAACTCGTTTGTTTTTTGTTGATCTCGCTGGTGTCTCACCGGCGAGAAAATATTGCCAAGGGGTGTTGACGGGTTGGCGTCGCCATCAATACCCTGTCGCCCATTTGGAGTCGTGCGGCATCTCCTGCCAACCCATCCTACGAATGCTATGATAGGCCGTTCTCGCTGGTGTCTCGCTAGCGAAAAACACATATTGCCAGAGTGTTGACGGGTTGGCGAGTTATGATTTTCAATACCCTGTCGCCCATTTGGGGTCGTGTGGCATCTCCTGCCAACCTATCCTACGAAGGATCTGATAGCGTAGACGGTCACATTAAATTTCTGAGTTTCTAATTGTCTCAAAGATCAGCCGATCATCACCGGCTGTGACCTTAATCGTATCCCCTTCACCGATTTCACCGCTGACGACTTTCAGCGCCAGGGGGTCCTGAACCTCACGCTGGATCGTTCGCTTGAGGGGACGGGCGCCGAAGTCAGGGTCGTAACCCTTTTCAGCCAGGTATTCACGGGCGCTTGCATCTACCTCCAGGATCAGGTTGCGCTGCTTCATCAGATCAGCCACCCGATCCAGCTGGAGATCGACGATGTGTTTCAGATCTTCTTTGCTGAGCGTATGGAAGACAACGATCTCATCCACGCGGTTGAGGAATTCGGGTCGGAAATGTCCCTG
>LSQX01202708.1_pt1 | contig 12402 bp, 10 predicted proteins | sample 654561 | NCBI WGS metagenome assembly LSQX01 (sample SAMN04489861, study PRJNA283612) | anaerobic digester metagenome | isolation source: 4 biogas reactors fed with cattle manure at either 37C or 55C with and... | place: Denmark: Kongens Lyngby | collected 2014 | reverse complement strand
TGAAATGTAAAGCAAAATAGGCGGAGCAATGTTTAATCACGGTGTGATTGTGACCATTTCTCATACGTATAGCGACCCTTGTTTAAGGTCGATCTACCGTATTGGATCGCTTCCACCGGGCAGGTATGAAGACACTTTAAACACATCTGACAGGTCGACTTGACCCATACCGGTTTCCCGTCCACCATCTCGATCGCATGGACAGGACATTCGTCGGCACACATTGAACAAGAGATACATTGTTCCTGCACATAGAACGGTTTGGTTGTCCTGGCAAACCGTTGAAACATCGTTCCGGCAAACGAGCCAAAATATTGTGCAAACCGGCCTTTGTTGATCCGTTCGACCCGGAGTCCCTGTCGGATATCTTCGGCGATTTGATCAACTTGACCTCGAGCGGCCAAAATCTTTGCCGTCTGTTCCAGCTCAGGGTCAACATCAAACCCGATGACATAATTGTTGGGCATGGCGATCGAATAAGCCCCGTCCAGCCGAACTTCTCGCTTCAACCGGTCGATTGCCCGGCCGACATTGTCTCCGCAGGTCACCACCAGATAGAGTGATTGATGGCTTTGCAGATTTAGATTTCGCATAAAATCCATCACGATTTCCGGCACCAGCCAGGAATAAATCGGGCAGACCACAACGATGGTCTTATCCAGCGAGAGTTGTTCTACCTCTACCAGGTTCATCACCTTGTCGTCCAGCTCGTGAGCCAGCTTTTCGGCGACATATTGACTGTTCCCGGTACCGCTAAAATAATATATCATCTATACTCCTGAGAGGCGGATAATGATGGTGGCCCAGATGGGGATCGTTATCAAACTCAAAATAGTGCTGATGATCACCAACCGGGTGGCTTCACGAAAGTCTTTCTTATAGTAACTGGCCAAAATAGCACCATATGTTGCAATCGGTGTCGCCATCAGCATCACCGGTACCGCCAGTTTTAAGCCGCGCAGACCGATCAGCCAATAGACTGCCAGCGCGAGCGCCGGAACGAGGACCAAGCGATAAGCCGAGATCATAAACGGTTTAATATCGTTGATCATGTCTTTCAAGTGAACCTCAGCCAGCATCATCCCAACCACAATCATTGAAAGAGGTGTGGCTGTCCGACCGACCAGTTCGATCCCGTTCGCCAACACCTCAGGCCAACGGAAATTCAACAGAAAAAGAATCAAACCGGTTGCCAATGCCACCAGGTTGGGGGTGATCAAGTTCTTAAAGCTTATTTTACCTTTTTGAAAGACCCATACACCATAGGTCCAAATGAATGTTTCAAAACCAATGTTAAAAATAGCAGTATAAAAGACTGCCTCTGCACCGAACAGTCCGGCGATCAGAGGATATCCCATAAAACCGACATTGCTGAACACCATCCCAAACTGATAGGCCGGCAACTTGTCCGGCGGTAGTTTTGATCGCTTGGCATATAAAACAGATGCCAATGTCATCACGATATATGTCCCGACAGACATTCCCAATACTGCCAGACTGTTGATCAAAATCTGCCGGTCAAAGTCAAAGTTCATATTATGCAAAATAAAAAGCGGCAGTGCCAGATTGATGACATATGAAGTCAGCGGTCCCCGTATGTCAGCCGATAAAAGTTTGGTTTTCTGAGCGACATAGCCCAATCCGATCATGAAAAATAAAATCAGTACCGGTTGCAAAACAACCATATTCACCTCATCATATGAATGATGCCGAAGAATCCTCCGGCATCATTTTGACAGTCCGATCTTACCGGACGAGTAATTGACCTAGGTATCTAAGAGTTCGTTCAGTTCAAACTCTGACTCTCTTAAGTTAAAGTTGGCTCTCTGGATGCTATCCCCCGTGACTCCGACATAGATCTTCAGTTTGGGCTCTGTACCGCTGGGGCGCATCGCGACCCAATAATCATCCTCAAAGATCCATTTGACACTATTTTCTTTGGGAAGACCGGTCTCATCCGTCAAGTAGTCGATCTTACGAACCAGTGGTTTCCCATGAAGAGAAGCCAGCCCCTGTTGTCTGAACTGATCCATCATCTGACCGATCTTGGCTTGCCCTTCACTACCTTCAAGTGTTAACACGATTTGATCTTCTAAGTAATAACCGGTTCGCTCAAAGATAGCATACAATTTATCTAGTAAGGTCTGACCCTCTGCTTTGGCAGCGATCGCCATCTCACAAATCAAACAGGCAGCATTGATAGCATCTTTATCCCGGACATGAGGGAAATTGAGATAGCCATAACTTTCTTCAAAACCGAGCAGGAAAGGATTGCCCTGATTCATTTGTTCACCGATATACTTAAATCCTGTCAAAGTGCGAATGACCGGTTGAGCATAATCTTCAGCGATCCTATCCACGATCTGACTCGATACGATCGTCGTGATGATTTCACCGCGATAACCCTTTTGGACCAGATAGTCGAGCATGATCGCCCCCATCTGATTGCCATCGATCAAGACATAATCGTCACCTTGTCGAACCATGGCTCCGATACGATCAGCATCGGGATCGGTCGCGATCAACAGATCGGCCCCGACTTCATCACCCAGATCACGTGCCTTGTCAAACACAGCCGGGTCTTCCGGATTTGGCACCGACACTTCAGGGAAATCGCCATCCGGTTCAAATTGGGATTCTACAGGATAAATATCTTTGACACCAAAACCTTCCAGAGCCCGGACAACTCCCCGTCCACCGGATCCATGTAATGGAGTAAAGACGACCTTCAAGTTCGAGGCCTTTTCACGTATGGTGGGATCTTTTATGGCTTGTTGAATCATATCATCATAAGCCCCGGTAACATCTTCCGGCGTCCATTCGATCTTTCGTTGCATCAACAGATTTTCAAATGATTGAACCTTAACGGCAAAAATATCGTCGACCTGATCATAATAATTCAAGATGACATCGGCCTCTTCTTGCAACACCTGTCTGCCAGTGCTGTGATAAACTTTGTAACCATTATAATCTTTCGGGTTATGTGAAGCTGTGATCACAATGCCGGCAGTCGCTTTGAGATAACGGACGGCAAATGACAGTTCCGGTGTGCTCGTTACTGAAGCAAACAAGAATACCTTGACGCCTTGCGAAGCAAGTGTGGCAGCTGCTTCGCGGGAAAACTCAACAGAATTATGACGCGAGTCAAACGCAATCACGATACTTGGTTCATTTGATTGGTCCAAACAGTATTTGGCAACCGCTTGGCTGACCCGTCGAATCGTGTATTTATGAAGCCTGTTAGGGCCTACTCCCATCTTCCCCCGAATGCCGGCAGTTCCGAATGACAGATCGGTGTAAAAAGAATTCTCCCGTTCGGCATCAGACAGACCGGTCAGCTTGGCCTTGTATGCCTCATCATATCCCGGGTTATTTAATTCCAGTTCATAACGCTCCCGGCTATCCATCATTACCTCCTAACAGTTGAGACGTAATTGTCCCGATGATCTCTAGTGAGTCGCTCCAATTGAGCCGTACCGTTTTTGCTAAAAACAGATTGAGTCGTTCGATCAAACCGATATGCACTTCAGGTTCGTGACCCGTGAGTGTTCGTTTAATTTCTTTTTCAAAGTCTTGGAAGTCAAGAATTCGATAGCGTTCAATTCCCTGCTCAATCGCATAGCGCTCAAACAATTCCAGGCCTATCTCTTCGTAACCCTTATGTCGCAGATCGAGTATCTTTTCCAAGGCAGGAATGAAGATCTCAAATAAGTAGCGTTTAGGATGAGTGACATCGTTTTCCCCCAGGCTGTGGGCTAACTGAATGATCCTGTCATCGCTCAGGCCGGTAAACAGTTGGAAAAAATAGTCTTCCGGGACATGATTCAGGTAGTAACGCTGTCCTTTTAGCCCTTTCACCTGACGTAAGGTGTCAAAATATCCCATGCGGATATTTTCATGAATCCGTTCTTTATTGATCAGCAATCCGGGCCCCAGAGACACCGATGGTGAGATGACCGTCATCGGAACATCTCGCTCAAGCGATTGATGGCGTCCCATCGCCATCGTTCGGATAATGTAGACATGCTCCATTTCACCCGCACGTAAAAGCAGATCAAGCGGCAGGTTATTAGCGAAACCACCATCCAAAAATAACCGCTTGTCGGCTTTAAAAACTGGCAAGTAGGCGCTGGCAATGATATATTCCACCAACTCCCCTTCGGGGATCTCTGGCAGGAGCAGTTCCCTGGCTTTATAATCCTGCAAATCAACTGTCACTAAGCCAAATTCAACCTTACCTTGGCGCAGTGCCTGTTCATTGATATTTTCTTCTAGTAGTTTTCGCAGTGGTGTGATGTCAAATCCACCGCTACGCAACGTATCGGTCAGAACCCGTCCGTAATCAGCCAACTGCTTCGGAGAAAAATCCTGTATGCTTAAGTAATTATAGATAACTTCTGAGGCCTCGATCACTTGTCGTGGCTCGATGTTCATGTAAAGATCCTTCAGCAAATCAAATTGACCGCCGGCCAGCATAGCACCATTGATCGCTCCGATCGATGTGCCTGTTATCACATCAAACGAAATTCCTTGCTCCAACAGCGCCTGAATCGCGCCAATCTGATACGCACCGCGGGTACCGCCGCCTTCGAGAACCAGACCAATCATACCGTCACCTCATTTCATATATTTATACCACATTTCTCGACTGTGGGAACAAGTCTCCCGTGCTATTTCATGCAGTTTTAACCTATTGAAAAGCAGAGATGATCATCTCTGCTCGGATAACTTATTGGAATGTTCGTCACCGGGAAGTCTCGTGTCGGATTATTCCCGCCAGATCTTGGCACCGACTCCCTGGAGTTTTTTCTCGATCGAGACAAAGCCCCGGTTGATATGATCCGGTTCGTAGATTTCCGTTCGCCCGGCAGCTACCAGACCGGCAATCACCAAAGCAGCTCCGGCTCTCAGATCAGTCGCTTTGACCTGAGCTCCTTCCAGCTCCTTGACCCCTTGGATCAAAGCAGACGATCCGTCGAGTTTGATATTCGCCCCCATCCGCATCAGTTCATTGACATGCATAAAGCGGTTTTCGAAGATGGTCTCTTTAACGACACTCATACCATCAGATAAGGCTAAAAGAACCATAAATTGGGCCTGCATGTCAGTTGGAAACCCGGGATAAGGCAATGTAGTGATATCGACTTTATGATAGCCATCAGTCGCATCAACCAAAATCGAGTCATCGTATTCTGTTAGTTTGATCCCGGCTTCATCCAGTTTGGAGATGACCGGGCGTAAATGTGTCGTTAGGACGTTTTTGATCAGAACTTTGCCTTTGGTGACGGCCGTTGCCAGCATATACGTCCCGGCTTCGATCCGATCAGGTATCACCTGATGATACACCCCTTTGAGGTGGGATACCCCTTTGATCCGGATGGTCGACGTTCCGGCACCCGATATTTTGGCCCCCATCTTGACTAAAAATGATGCCAGGTCAGTGATTTCCGGTTCTTGAGCGGCATTTTCCAATATAGTGGTCCCTTCGGCCAAAACAGCCGCCATCATAATATTCACAGTCGCTCCGACACTTGGAAAGTCAAGATAAATATGAGAACCGTGCATTCGATCAGGCACCCGGCCTTCAACAAAACCATGCTCCATTGTGACATTGACACCAAGTGATGTGAACCCCTTGATATGCAAATCGATCGGGCGGGCTCCAATGGCACAGCCACCCGGCAGTGCTACCTGGGCCTGGTTAGACCGAGCCAGAAGCGCTCCCATGACCACGATAGACGCTCGCATTTTAGCGGTCAGATCATATGATACCGAATGTTTTGTTTTATCGACCACCAGGGTCTTGAGCTGACCTTTCTCCTTGTCATATTCGACATCACTGCCCAGCTCACGTAAAATGTCGATCATCACATGTACGTCAAGCAGATCAGGTACATCATCGATCGTGCATTCGCCTTCGGCCAGCAAGGTGGCAGCCATGATTTTTAAGACGGAGTTTTTTGCTCCGCTGACGGTAATTTCACCCATCAGTGGCGGGCTTTGCTCTATTATAAATTTTTTCATTAGATTCCTCCGGTAATTTCAATAAGTATTATATCACGGTCGTCGCCTTAGCGACGGGCCAGTTTGTTTCTCAGGTTGATTGCCTTCACCAAGCCTCGATAAATCAGAGGTTTCACCGGATAATCCAGTTCCCCGATCGTCTCGACAAAATGGGGGCTGAAGCTGGCTTTGAATTTGGTCAGACCATCATCGAGCGTACCCGGGACTCCGCCGGTTGACACCGAAGTCATGCCGCGCTCAAATGCCTCTTGCATCGACATAACGTAGATGCTGTCCTGAGCCGGAATACGGCCCCAGACGGTATTTCGTCCGGCATAGAGCAGCTCGAAAACATGCCCATACTCGACACCGAGTGCGCCGGCAACGATCTGATGTTGTCCATCTTCAGCCAATCGTTCATTAATAAATTCAATTTGTTTCTGATAAGATTCCTGTTGAATCACCAGCTGACGTCTTTTCTTGGGTGTATTTGGCGGCAAATCTTCAAGCTTTTGATTGACTTCTGCCAATTGCTGTTGCATTTGCTCTAAAGCATAGACAACATCGATTCGGGCCATATATAAATAAGTGTCATCACCAAAAGCATCCCAGATAGCTTCAAAATAAGCCTGATCCCGCAAAGTAATATCCTTGTTTTCTTCTGTTTGTCGGATCAGGAAAGCGAAATCCTCCAATCCCTCTCGGCCTTCTCGCGAGACTGTGACAAATCGATTTTCCGTGTCACGAATGAATCGTTTGGTCCGTTTGGGCAATTGTTCATAAAAGTCAGCGGTGTTGTAAGTGATTGCACTAAAACGCGGCTGAATGGTCGATTCCAGGTCAAGCGATAATCCCTGATGGATATACCCGAGAGCTTCCATCGCCTCAATTTGTTCCTGAGCCCGTGGATCCGTGGTGCCGGGATAATCTTCCAGCATCAGTGAACGCCTGACGATCGGTGGATCGATCTTAACAAGGGTGACTCGTTTCTTTTCAGCAAAAGCGATCAATCCCTTAAGATACGCATCGCGAACTGCATGATTGTCATAGTCAAGTACCGGTCCTTTGGGTAAATACCACATCGATTGTCCCAGCGGAAAGCTACGCGCTAAAACAAGTCCGGCTGCTACGATGTCTCCCTCTTCATTTTCAAGCGCAGTCAAATAAGGGGTCCAATTAGATTTTACTTCACCCCATCCGGCTGATTGAAGCAAATGACAGTGCTTGTGTTTTTTTACAAAAGTGTCATATAATAACGGCGGTAATGCCTCAATAAATTTATATTCCATGATTATCCTTCTGGTTCTGGTGCATATGTCTAAAGTATAGCATACTGAACGAACTCAAATGATGATATACTAATCATGTTTGGAGGAGTATAGCATGCTAGAACAAATTGCTTTCGGTTTTCAACTCGTCGTCCCACTATTTCTGGTCATGCTAGTCGGCGGTCTATTTCGTCAACGAAAAATTGTCTCAGACACCGGCTTTCGTGATCTTAATTATATGGTTTTTCATCTGTTTTTGCCCAGCAATGTGTTTTATTCGATTGCAACGGCTGATCGCAGCCACCTGTTCGAACCGGTGTTTGGTATATTGATTCTAGCCGGTTTATTGATACCGTTCTTCCTCGGTCTCTACCTGGTACCCAAATTGATTTCAACCCCAGCAAAACGTGGCGTCGTGGTCCAGAGTCTGGTGCGGGGAAACTTCGTTATTATCGGTCTGTCCCTATTGCAGCGTTTATATGGTGACTCCGGTCTGGAATTGGTCGGAATCATATTACTGATTTCCATGCCGATCTACAATATCACAAGCATCTATGCCCTAGAAGGGATCGGTGCTAAGCGGGCATCGAGCTGGACATTGGTCAAAACAATAGTCCAAAACCCGATTATCGTAGCCACCTTTCTCGGAATGTTGACATTTTTCATCCCGGTCCCGGATATTTTGATGTCTGCGATCCGGATGTTTGCTGCCGCTTCATCAACCATTGCGATCTTTGCCCTGGGTGGACTTTTGGAACTGAAAACCATGGGCTCAAATCGCAAGATCTTGAACGCCATCACACTGATCCGTTTGGTGCTTTATCCGATCATAGCGATTGCTTTGGCCTACCTGCTTCAACTACCCGAGAAGGCAACCATGACATTAATGATCTTTTTCGGTTCACCCGTTGCCATCATAACATACGCCATGGTGCAAAAAAGCGGTGGAGATGAAGACCTGGCAGGTCAGATCATCCTCTACACCACGGCCTTCAGCCTGTTCAGTTATGCTTTTTGGATCGGAATCGTTCGCTATTTGTTCCAAATNNTTTTTCTTCAGCGGTCGGACATGCTTGAACACATCCTGGTCTGATTGGATTTTGGCTTCATTACCAAACACCATCAGATTGTTTTGCGCCATGACTTGAGTGAACATATCAGCATATTGTTTGAGCGATTCCGGGGTGCTGGCCAACGCCTGATTCAATCGTTGGTTGATAAGGTCTGTTGTCATACCTGTGATTTCCCGGCTTAAGCTGATCCCACCGATACTTGATGCACTCCATACCGGATCAAACTCCATGACAGAACCGACAATTGCCGCCGTAACATCAGCTTGATCAAGTTGAAGATTGGCCAGATGTTGACTTAAGCCGTCAAATACTTCGAGTGTTTTCGTCAGATTGGGGTCTCGATAGCTGGTGGCTGCCACCTCACCGTGAGAGTCGATCCGAAGTCCGGCCCCGTAAGCTCCGCCTTGAGCTCGAATCAGGTTATGGAGATAATCACGGCTCAGGATATTTTTCAACACCACCATCTCCCCGGAATATTCCATACCGAATTGCTTAAAGTTACCTGCTTTTGCGACATATTGAACACCGCTGGCCGTCGTGATGCCTTCGTTGAGCCGGGCAGCTTCGAAAGGCCGTGTGACAGATGGATTGTCCAACAATGGCAAGTTTTGTATCAGTCGTTCAACTTCAACTACAAAATCCACCCGGTCAGTCGGATCCATTGTCAACGAACCGATCAGACCTTTGGAAGTGAAAATTCGTCGATACAATGACTGCAGATGTTCCATCAGTTCCGTTTGACGGTTTTCATAATCGCTCAGCAGCTCTTGCAGGTGATCGAACAAATCGATCCCGCCCAGTTGTTCGTTGATTTTTGCAGTCGGACTGAAATAACTCAAGGCCCGATTCGCGGCCAGACTGTTGCCCGATTGTTCAAAGCCCATCTCAAGATCCGAGCGCATGTTCTGCAGGATATCTTTGATCCGATTGCCATCGGTCAGCCGGGTCTGGGTCAGGACTTCAGTCAGGACATCGATCATCTTGTCTGACTGACTGGATAAGGCTGAAGTTGATACGATCATTTTCAGCTTATACGCAGATCCGTCGACCGGCCGCAGCACGGTCGGTGAAAATCCAAAGCCTGAGCTAACCTGATAAATTTGATTGTTTAGTTCACTGTAACCTGTTTTTTCGGTATCCACGATACCTAAGAGGCGACTGAGGTATGCCAGGTAAGGCAGCTCCTGGTTGGTCACAAAATCGAGGTCAAAAGCCAACTGAAGATAGCGTATCCCCATGCTGGGATATTCCTGGATCAACAGTCTGCTCGGACCAATGGTTTGTTTGTCTGAATGGATCTCAGCCACTTCACTCTGAATATCATTTAAACTCAACCGCGGAATGGTCGCTTTATCTTCAGGGGAATCTTCCGTCTGCTGGTACTTCAGCAGTTTTTGATTAGCCCGGATCAGCTGATCGATCTGTTCTTGTGTCAGACTGTCTTTATAGTGTTTGAGCTCTGCTTGCATTTGAGCATCGAGTTGTTTAAATTGTCCCGGCTGTGGCCGGTGCAGTGTCATCACCTTGGCCGGATTGTCTAAGATTCTGTCCTGAACATACTTTTCGAAGCCGCCATTTTCCAAATCTTTGCGAATTTGATCAAAGGTTTGGTTAAAATTGAGTGCTTCCATCGGATTGACGCCGTAGCGATGCGCACCCATAGCCCGAATAAAGAAATAGATCCCCTTTAATGCTCCACCTGATTCCCTCAGACTCATTTCAGTCCGGTTGAGCGCTGCCAACAGAGCAGCTTTATCGACTCCATCATTGACCATCTTCTGTATGAGAGATTCCGTCAGCTCGATAAATTCATCAAATCTGGCAGAATCGGCTCCTTTGACCACAAAGCCGAATTCCTGGAAGAACCCATCCGCGCCTGCCGGAAAGATGGCTTGGCCGAATTTTTTCTCCAACAAAGCCTGTTTCAACGGTGATGATTCGCTTGAGATCAGAACCTCTGTCACCAGCGGTTGCATAAAAGCGTCATATAAATTGACCGATTCACCCAGGATGACATTATAACCAAAGTAGGATTCGGCCGTTTCATCCGCCCCGCTGGCCGCATTGTAATAATGTTCGGCTTTTTTCGGGCTGGACAGGACCGTGCCGGGATCGACTTGGGAGTCGGGATCGGTCTGTTCAAAAAGGCTGAGATATTCTATGTCAAGCAGATCGAATGTCTCCTGAAGTGGAATATCACCATATAAATAGATCAAGGCATTTGACGGATGATAAAACCGTTTATGGAAAGCCAAAAATGCTTCCGGAGTCAACTTCGGTACATCGTACGGGAAACCACCGGATTCATGACTGTATGTGCCATCCGGATGAAGAGTTTGTGTCATTTGCTTGAGGACTTGTCGTTCCGGATTGCCATACGCCCCGCGCATTTCATTGTAAACCACCCCTTTATAAGTGACAGGTTCGTCGGGGTCGGACAGTTCATGATGCCAGCCTTCCTGCATGAAGATTTCCGGTTTGTCGTAGATCCCGGGGAAAAACACCGCATCAAGATACACATCCGTCAGATTTAGGAAGTCCTGATTGTTTTTGCTTGAGATCGGATACAGAGTCATATCGGAAAAGGTCATGGCATTCAGGAAGGTCTGCATGGAGCTTTTATACATTTCCATAAAAGGCTCACGGCCTTTGAACTTTCTTGAACCGCTCAGGACCGAATGCTCAACAATATGAGCCACTCCGGTTGAATCGGCTGGTGGTGTTCGAAAGCCGACACCAAAGGCCTTGTTTTCATCATCGTTTTTCAACCATAAAATCTCGGCTCCTGATGCTTTATGTTGATAACGAAAGCCGATCGAGCCTGTCTCAGGAGAATCTACGGTTTCAATCAGTTGGTAGCGCGGGTCGTTGTACATCATTCCTCCATTCCCATAAAGGTAAGTCGTTGTAACAGTGATTGCTTCGTGGCTGCTTTGCCATCATCGCCACCCTGGACAAAAAACGATACCGGAAATCCGGTAAAGGTTTCAAAGCTTGCCAGGTATTCTTCATAAGGTGCCGATAGAGGCACATGGATCAGCACCGGTTTGATCGATGCCAGCAGGTAGACGATGGCCTGTTCATTGATATAGTCAAATTCATACCTTGAGTCGATCAAGTAGAATGTTTTTTTCGCTTTTTGGACATCATAAACTGTCAGATCAGAAGGATACTCCTCGATCCGATAGCCTAAACCCTCGAGCAAATGAGTGGGATCTATCATTCCATATCACAGATCAGATCGACCCGTCGGGCATGGCGATCTCCCTCAAAGGAGGAGTTCAAAAACACTTCGACAATGCTTTTGGCTAATTCCACCCCGGTAGTCCGGCCCCCCAGAGCTAATATATTGGCATCATTATGCTGACGAGCCATTCGGGCTGAGAATTCCTCACTGCAAAGTGCCGCCCGAACGCCTTTGACCTTATTGGCTGCTATACTTATGCCGATGCCGGTGCCGCAAATAACGATCCCGAGCGAACCTTTATCAGCCACGACCGCCTGGCCAACCTTTTTGGCATAATTTGGATAATCGACACTGGCCGAAGAATCGGTCCCCTGGTCATCCACTTCATGACCGAGGTCTATCAAAAAGGGCACCAGGGCCTGTTTCAATTCAAAGCCTCCGTGATCACTTCCGATATAAATTTTCATGTTCATCCTCCAAGTTGATGATATTTCCCTGAGCAGCCCGCATCAATCGATCCATCAAAGCTCTTCCGATGCCGATTTCCTCCAGCACCGGTATATAAATCGCATCTGCCTTACCGTCGACCCGGCGCAAGTCATCGTACAGCTGACGAGAAGCTTCTTCCAGCGAACCCTCGGGCAGGAAACGAATCTGGTTCGGTTGGTCTTGCCAAAGTTCATCCGGGACAAAAAAGATGCCTTCCGGGTGTTGTTGCATAAATACCTCAAATAAAGGTAATCTACCTTTGATCAAAAAAACCGGTGTATTTGGTGCATAATGACGATACCTTGTTCCGGGTGATGCCGACTTATCGGTTCCGAGGTAGATGACGACATCGGGTATATAGGGCACCAGGTCTTCATACGAC
>LSQX01119284.1_pt2 | contig 12403 bp, 13 predicted proteins | sample 654561 | NCBI WGS metagenome assembly LSQX01 (sample SAMN04489861, study PRJNA283612) | anaerobic digester metagenome | isolation source: 4 biogas reactors fed with cattle manure at either 37C or 55C with and... | place: Denmark: Kongens Lyngby | collected 2014 | reverse complement strand
ATCGAGATAATCTCCGCCAAGTCCGCGGAGGCGGTGGAATGGCTGCTCAGCCACGGAGCAAAAGTTCCTGCCAAGTACGGCGTTCCCGGCCTCACTGCGGGAGGCTTTGAAAACTTGTATGAACATATAACCCCGGCGAGAACCAGAAGCCACTGGGTGGAAGGCGGCGGACCGGGACTGTTCGCTGCTTTCAAGAACGCGGTTGACTCCAGGGGCATCAGGGTGCAGTTCAACACCCGCGCCACCAGGCTCATCCGCAACCCGGCAACCGGGGACATCGTCGGCGTTCGCGCCGTCGCCCAAAACGGCAAGGAAATGGCCATCAAGGCCCGGAAGGGCGTTGTTCTGGCCACCGGCGGTTTTGTTCACAACAAGGACCTGCTGAAGGGCTATGCTCCCGGCGGCGATGGCTATCCCGGCGCCAAGGGCAGCCCGGGCGCAACTGGCGACGGCATCTTGATGGCCCAGGAAATGGGGGCCGCTCTGTGGGCGATGCATGAAATCCTCGAATCCCTGGGGATCAATGGTGTGGGCACGGCCTACTTCACTCCCTTCATGGAGTACACTGTCATCGTCAACAAGGAAGGGAACAGGTTCATCAGGGAAGATGCCTGGACGGAGCCGATCACCGAAGAAGCCCTCAAGCAGCCTGGCGCTGTTGCCTTCCTGGTGTTTGACTCCAAGCTGAGGGCCCGCGATGAGGTCAACACGACTGTTGGCGTCGCAATTCCGGAGGACAAAGTCATCGAAGCAGCTTCCATTCCGGAGCTGGCCGAAAAGCTAGGGGTAGATCCCGATGCTTTGCAGGCTACCGTCGATGAGTACAACACCTACTGTGAGACTGGTGAAGACCCGTTGGGCAAGGGCAAGAAAGCGCTCTTCCCCTGCACAGAGGCTCCTTTCTACGGCATCATCGCCGATCCCCTGCCGGTGATCACCACTGGCGGGCTGCTGACGAGCGTCGAGGCTGAAGTGCTCAATCCCTTCAACGAGCCCATCAGCCGGCTGTACGCCGCTGGCGAGGTCACCGGGGGCAAATGTGTGGGCTATCCCGGCTGCGGCACGGCCATCGCCGAGTGCATCATCTTTGGCCGCATCGCCGGCAGGAATGCAGCTCAACTGCCTGACTGGTAGAGAATAAAGCAGGATAGGGCACTGGGGGTTGCGCCTCCAGTGCCTTTTTTGATCCGCGGGGGAAATATCAAAAGAAAGCGCTTTATTGCCAAACCCAGCTGCAGTTGGCAGGTTTTTAGCTAGACCCGGGCGAACCCTTGTTGAAAAGGATGCCTGGGGAGATACTAAGCCACGGAATGGAAAGGAGATGATCGTGATGAGTATGAGCCATGAAGATGAGCGGCACCGTCAACGGGTGGAGGCCCTCCGGAGAGTAGTCGAGGAGCTGCACCGGGGGAAGACGGTTGATGAGGTCAAGGCCAAGTTTGCCGAAATCATCCGGGATGTATCGCCCCAGGAGATTTCGGCGATGGAGCAGGCCTTGATCGACGGGGGCATTCCCGTCGAAGAAGTCCAAAGACTCTGCGATGTGCACGCAGCATTGTTCAAGGATGCCCTCGAGATTCACCCCGAACCGAAAACTCAGCCAGGCCATCCCTTGCATACCTTCCTCAAAGAAAACAGGGCCATCGAGGCGTTGATTGATGAGATAGAAGGGATCTTGACGAAGTTCGAACAAGGCGAGGAGCAGGCTTTAGCCTTGGTCGAGAAGATCAATTTGCTGTCCGATGTGGACAAACACTACAAGCGGAAAGAAGAAGTTTTCTTCCCTATCCTGGAGAAGCATGGAATAATGGGGCCCACCCAGGTCATGTGGGGAGTGGACGATGAGATCCGGGCCGGACTGAAGCACGTGCGGGAAGAGCTCCTGTCCTTTAGAGATGCAGACCGGGCCAAGGTAGTGGACGCGGTGAAGACGGTTCTGGCAAGGATTAGGGACATGGTCTTTAAGGAAGAGAAGATCCTGTTGCCGATGATGGAAGAGCGCTTTACCGATGAGGAATGGCGGCAGGTATACCGAGGCTCCGCCGAGATCGGCTATTGCCTGGTTGATCCCGACTCGGGCTGGATGCCGGAGCTGGACGAGGAAGAGCTCAGAACCGGGGACGGCCTTGTTCGCCTTCCCACCGGGGTGCTGAGCCCGAAGCAGCTTGAGTTGATCTTGAACAGCCTCCCCATCGACATCACCTTTGTGGACGAGAACGATGAAGTCCGCTATTTTTCCGAGTCACCGGATCGGATTTTCACCCGGCCCCGGACCATCATCGGGCGCAAGGTGCAAAACTGCCATCCGCCGACTAGCGTCCATGTGGTGGAGGAGATCATCAACAGCTTCCGGGAAGGCAGGCGGGACGAAGCCGAGTTTTGGATCAAGATGGGGGGCAAGTTTGTCCACATTCGCTATTTTGCCCTGCGGGACGGGGACGGCCTCTACAAAGGCACCCTTGAAGTCAGCCAGGAGATAAGCCGCATCAAAGCCCTCGAAGGGGAGAGGCGGCTCTTGGACGACGAGTCGCGGGGCGGATGAGCCCAACTGACATTTCCGTGGCATGCTGAGTTTTGCCGCAAGAATAGACAGCCCGAGACTATCCGAGTGGATTTCGGGCTGTTTTATCATGTTCCTATATATAGGAAAGCTTCCTTCCTGGCAGTGGCCGCATCTCTTGCCGGGGCCTCTCGTTGGCGACCGCAGCGCCCAGCCTTTTGCCAAGCAGTTGAATCCCTGCTGTAATCCCATCCCCTTCACCGTATGGAAGACGGAATACAGATTATACTAAGGATTCCAATATCGGCGTTGACAGGAATATAGTAACAATTATATAATTATTTCGGAATAGCATTCCGCGATTTGGAACCTGGGGGCTTTTCCAATGAACAATCAGAGCGACAATCTGGTGCAGTCCTTAGATCGGGGCCTGCAGCTGCTCCTCGTCTTTGAAGACCAGGGACCTGACCTTAGCCTGGGGCAGTTGAGCCAGGCCCTTGATCTTCCCAAGAGCACCGTCCATCGGCTGATAACCACCTTATGCGCCAGGGGCTTCATGGAGCAGGTCAAGGGCACAGGCAACTACCGGCTGGGGTTGAGGCTCCACGGGCTTGGCGCTAGGACCGTTGTGGCCAGGACCTTAACCTCTGAAGCTGAGCCCTTTCTGAAGAGCCTGTTGGAAAAACACGGGGAAACGGTAAGCATCTCCGTCCTCGATGGCCTTGAGGCAGTCATCGTCGACAAGATGGAGTCCCAACAGGCCATGAGGGTGACGAGCCAGATCGGCAAGCGAAACCCGGTTCACTGTTCAGCAAGCGGCAAGGTGTTGCTGGCTTTTGCCCATCCGGAGGCGATGGAGAAGATCCTTGCCCGGGTTTCCCTCGATCGATACACCGACAAGACCATTACCTGCCGGGAAGCTTTGCGCAGACATCTAGAAGAGGTTCAAAGGCGCGGCTACGCGGTGGATGATGAGGAGATCCAGGAGGACCAGGTTTGTCTCTCGGCTCCGGTGTGGGATCACGAGGGCGCAGTCTGTGCAGCCATCACCATCTCCGGCCCCGCGGGGAGGATTCGGGCTAAGGGCTTAGCAGCTATTGCGGCATCCATCGTTGATGCCGCGTGGGAGCTGTCGGGAAGACTAGGTGCGCCCATGACCGGGCGCGAAAAAGGAGGAGGGGTAAAGAATGAAGGGGTTCCTTAAAATTCTGGCTGTGGCTGTCTTGGTTCTCATGGTCTTGGCGGGGACGCTCTCGGCGCAGAATCTGCGCATCGTCTGCATCGTCACGGCACTTACGGGTTCTGTCGCCCAAAATGGCGAGTACATCACTCGGGGCATCAACATGGCCCTCGATGAGGTCAACGCCAAGGGCGGAGTGCGGGGTCAGAAGCTGGAGGTCGTCTTCCTCGACGATCAGGCCAAAGCATCGGAGGCCATCAACGCGGTCAAGAAGGCCATCTACGACTTGAATACCCCGGTCATCCTCGGCTCCGACTGGAGCGGATTGGTCCTCGCCAGCATGCAGATTGCGGCCGATGAAGGCATCCCGCAGCTGGTCACAGCTACGAATGTTCAAATCACCTCCCAGGGCATTCCCACTATCTTCCGTCTGCGGGCCAACGACTCGGTGGCCGCCGAGATCCTGGCCAAGTACGTCAACGACCAGGGCTACAAAAAGATCGGCATCATGTTCACCAACGAGGACTACGGGCGGGGCTTTGCCGATGAGACAAGCAACTACCTGGCCAAGCTCGACAACAAGCCCGCGGTGATTGAAAGCTGCAACCTGGGCGACTCGGACTTCACGGCGCAAATCCTCAGCTTCAAGAATAGCGGCGTGGATGTCATCTTGGCCCTGGGCAAAGAGATCGAGCTGGCCAAGTTCCTGCGGCAGACCAGGGAGCTGGGGGTCGACACCCCCGTGTTTGGCGGATCGCCCATGGGCCTCGACTATGTTGTCGAACTGGCCGGGGGCGCGATGGAAGGAGTCCGCATCGTCACCCACTTCCTGCCGACGGACCCCGAACCCAGGATCCAAGACTGGGTGCAGCGCTATGAGGCCCTCTACAACGGCCAAGAGCCTACCACCCATGCCCTGGCCTATTACGACGCCGTCCATCTAGTGGCCAAGGTGATGGAGGAGTGTGGAACCAGTCCCCAGGACATCGCCCGCGGCCTCAGGGAGGTCAATTATCAGGGAGTCCAAAGCTGGTTTAGGGGGAGCCCCACCGGGGATCTTGTGAACAAGCAGGTCATCGGGGAGTTTAAGGATGGCAAGTGGCACGTCGTTGCGGTCCTGGGCGACTGACGCCGGCTGGAACTAGCGCATCCGGAACCATTTAGGCTGGGCGGCGCTCGGGTCTCCCGAGGCGTCGCCCTTTGCCGAAGGGGGCTTTGGGATTGAATCTAGCAACTTTCATTCAGCTCCTGGTCGGGGGCATCTCCATCGGGGCCTTGTATGCCCTCCCCGCGCTCGGCATCAGCCTCATCTGGAATGCGGCCGGGGTTTTCAACTTCGCCAACGGCGAATTTGTCATGATCAGCTCTTACCTGATGTATTCCATGTTAGTTGGCCGCAAGATGCCCTTCCTGGCGGCCCTGCCCATCACCCTCTGCATCATGTTCTTCCTCGGGGTGGCCACCGAAAAGACCATCGTCTACACGTTGCGGCGGCAGAATGCCTCTCCGGTCAAAGCCCTCGTCTCCTTCATTGCCCTGTCCATTTTCCTGCGCAATGCCGCCCGGTTTGTCTGGGGCACCGCCCCCCGAACCATCCCCAACCCCTTTGGGGCCAAGCCCATCGAGATGCTGCCGGAGGTTTTCATCATGCCTCATGCCTTGTGGATTCTGGGCATCAGCCTGTTGATGATGGCGGGGCTCTTAGTCTTGTTCAGATGGACCAAGATCGGCGTGGCCATGAGGGCGACCACCCAAAACCGCACTGTAGCCGCGTTGATGGGGGTGAATACCAACCGGATGGTGAGTCTGGTCTTTGGGCTTTCATCCATGGTAGCGGCGCTGGCGGGGGCTCTTTCGGGAGCAGTGTTCTTCATCACGTTGGAGATGAGCGTGATGTTTGGGTTGAAGGCCTTTACTTCCAATATCATCGGGGGGTTCGGCAATCCCCTTGGGGCCATCGTCGGGGGCTTGCTCCTCGGCGTGGTGGAGACCTTGGGGGCTAGCTTCGTTTCCTCCCATTACAAGGACGTGATCACCTTCTCCCTGTTGTTGTTCTTCCTGCTGTTTAGGCCCAAGGGTCTGTTCAAACTGGAAATAGCAGAGAAATTGTAGGTGATTGCCATGCGACCGGAAAGACTCAAAGCGATTGCCATTGTGTTTGGCCTCTTGGCTGCCGCGCCATTGTTTCTCCCCAACCGCTATTACGTCTACATCTTCAACAGGGGATTTGCCAACGCCCTGGCCGTCATCGGTCTAGTCATCCTCTTCGGCATGGGCGGGCAGATAAGCCTCGGCCACATCGCCTTCTTTACCCTCGGGGCGTACACTTCCGCCATTTTTTCCGTCAGGCTTGGCTGGCCCTCGGCGGCGGCAGTCTTAGCCGGGGTGGCCCTGGCCTCCATCTGGGGCGCCTTTCTGAGTGTACCCGCCTTTAAACTGAGCGGGCCCTTCTTGTCCATCTGCACCGTCGCCTTTGGCGAGGTCGTCAGGCTGCTGACCATCAATTTAGTCTCCCTGACCAACGGCCCCTACGGGTTTTACGGCATTCCCTCCCTCATCCTCTTCGGCCGGCGGATCGGCAGCGAAAAGGCTTGGTACTTTCTTCTTTGGAGCCTGTTGGTCTTTGCGATCCTGGCCGCTGCCAGGCTGAAGCGCTCCTACATCGGCCGGGCTCTGGCCGCCATCAGGGAGGATGAGACCGCCGCGGAGGTGATGGGGATCAACGTGCGGGCCATGAAGACACTAGCCTTCGTCTGTGCCGCCTTTTGTGCAGGGCTGGCCGGGGCTCTTTACGCCCACATGTCCGGGTTCCTATCGCCCGAGAGCTTCACCGGTGAGCAGTCCTTCAGCCTGTTTAGCATGACGGTGGTGGGGGGGCAGGAGTCCGTCCTCGGGGGAGTTGCCGCGGGCGTTGCCTTGACGCTGCTCCCGGAACTGATGCGGTTCTTGCAGGAGTACTACATCATGATCTTCAGCCTTATCGTCCTGCTCATTGTCCTGTTGCCCTTGGAGTCCATGATGGAGCGGGCAAAGATGTGGATGGCCGGCTTGGCCCGGGAAGGAGGCAAAGTCCCATGGGGGCGGTGCTCCAAGTAAGGGGGCTGTCCAAGTCTTTCGGGGGGATCGTTGCCCTCCGGGATGTATCCTTGCATGCGGAAGAAAAGGAAGTCTTGGCCATCATCGGCCCTAACGGCTCGGGCAAGACCACCTTGCTCAACGTGATCACGGGCGTCTACCGGCCCGATGCGGGCGGAGTATGGCTGAATGGCGAGCAGCTAGTTGGACTTACCCCGGCGCAAATATGTATTAAGGGCGTTGCCCGCACCTTCCAGAACATCAGGCTGTTTAAACGACTCACCGTCCTAGACAACGTCATGATCGGGCAGCATCATCGTTTCGGGGCCGGACTGGCCAGGGTTCTACTGGCAAGCAGGGCGTCAAGGGGGGAGGAGGCCGAGTTCGAAGTGGAGGCTCGGGCTCTGCTTGCCAAGGTGGGGCTGGCGGGGCTTGAAGATGCCGCGGCCCAAAGTCTCCCTTATGCCAAGCAAAGGCTCCTTGAGATCGCTCGGGCTCTGGCGGCGGCTCCAAAGGCATTGCTTCTGGATGAGCCCGCTGCGGGGATGAACAGCGAGGAGATAGTCCATTTGGAGGCCCTGGTCAGATCCCTCCGCGAAGAGGGCCTGACGGTGATCATGATCGAGCATGTGATGGACCTGGTCCGAGAGGTGGCGGACAGGGTGGTGGTTCTCAACTACGGGGCGAAGATCGCGGAAGGGTCTTTCGCCGAGATTGAAGCTGATCCCGAAGTCATCGAGGCCTATTTGGGAAAGGGGGCCGGTTCATGCTCGGCGTAAGCAGCTTGAAGGCCTATTATGGCAAGGCCCAGGCCCTGTTTGACCTATCCTTTACCGTGCCGCCGGGCTCCATGGTGGCCCTCCTGGGGGCCAATGGCGCCGGGAAAACGACTACGTTAATGGCTATTTCCGGGCTGTGCAGGAAATCTCCTGACGCCCGGATCGAGTTTGACGGAAGTCCCATCCAAGATCTTAGGCCCGAGGAAATCGTCGCCCGGGGAGTCATCCACGTCCCCCAGGGCCGGGGCATTTTTCCGGGTCTTACCGTCCGGGAGAACCTAGCTATGGGCGCCTACCTGCGGACAGACAGACTGGCCGTTGAGGAAGATATGGACCGCGTTCTTGAGCTTTTCCCCCAGCTCAAGGAACGCATCGGCCAGGCCGCTGGCACCTTGTCGGGGGGCGAACAACAGATGCTGGCCATCATGAGGGGCATGATGGCCAGGCCGAAGCTGTTGATGCTGGATGAGCCCTCCATGGGTCTGGCGCCCAGGATCGTGGAGCAGGTCTACGAGGTCCTCCAGGAGATCAATAGGGCGGGGACCACCATCTTGCTGGTCGAGCAAAACACCCATATGGCCTTGACCGTCTCCCATTACGCCTACATCCTGTCTGTCGGCCGGATAGTCTTGGAGGGTTCAGCTGCGGACTTGTTGGCCAAGGAGGATATGCTCAAAACCTACTTTCGTGGTCAGGGGGAAGGAGGTCCAGCAGGATTTCAGCCCACGGCGTAGTAGAGTTGTAGTGATAATAGAGAGAGTTGCCACGTCCTAATACTATAGCAAACATTGCTTAAAGTATAAATTGCAATGCACAGCATCTGCAACTCAAATACAGCTAGGAGGTTGCCAATGAGGTACAAGGTGCTTGGAACAACGGGCGTTAAAGTCTCTGCCCTTTGCATGGGCACGATGTCCTTCGGCGGGATAGCCGATGAGCAGGAATCGAAGAAGATGTTTCATCGCTGCCGGGATCTTGGGATCAACTTCTTCGATACGGCTTGCAACTACAACCAAGGGCGGTCGGAAGAGATACTGGGGAGGCTCATCAAGGACTGCCGGCAGGAAGTGATCCTTTCGACGAAGGTATATCACGCCACATTTAAGGATGTCAACGCCAAGGGTCTGGCCAGGCGCAGCATCATGAGGGAGGTAGAAGCCAGCCTGCGCAGGCTCGGGACCGACTGGATCGACTTCTACTTTGTTCACAACTTCGATCCGGATGTGGACATGGAAGATGTACTGCGGGCCTTCGATGACCTGCAGCGCCAGGGCAAGATCCTCTATCCTGCAGTCAGCAACTGGGCCGCCTGGCAGATCGCCAAGGCTCTCGGCGTTTCCGAGAGGGAAGGCCTTGCAGCATTCAGGTGCATTCAGCCCATGTACAATCTGGTCAAGCGCCAGGTGGAAGTTGAAATCCTGCCCCTGGCCAGGTCGGAGAAGCTGGGCGTCATCCCTTACAGCCCCCTCGGGGGAGGTCTACTGACGGGCAAGTACCTCGAGCCGGGCGTCAAGGGGCGTCTTGTGGATGATCCAAGGTACCAGGCCCGGTACGGCTCCGAGACATACTATGAAATAGCGGCGCGGTTTGTGGAGTACGCCCGCGCCAAGGGCATCCATCCGGCTACTTTGGCCGTGGCTTGGGTTATGTCCCATCCCGATGTGACAGCACCCCTGGTTGGAGCCCGCAGCCTCGAGCAGCTGGAGCCTTCCTTGGATGCTCTCAATGTCGACATGACGCCCGAATGGCGCGCTGAAATCACAGCTTTGTCCATCGACCCGCCCCCGGCGACGGACCGCAGCGAGGGCGCGGATTTTCAATAGTTGCTGAGGTGCATGGGAGGAGGGATGGTGAACTTTCCGGCGCAGCGTAGATGGGACTAACGACAAAAGGGGATCATCATGAAGCGGTTCTTACTGGTGGTGTTGGCGACTGGATTGATCGCTGCCCTGGCTTGCGGCAGCGCTGCGGCGAATGTCATTAAACTCAAGTACGGCCACGTAGAAAGGATCGAAGACCCCCAGCACATGTTTGCCGAGCGGTTTGCCGAACGGGTCCGGGAGCTGACCGAAGGGCGGGTGATCATCGAAATCTATCCCAACGCCTAGCTCGGTCAAGTGGCAGAGCTAATTGACGGCGTGCAGTTTGGCAGCGTCGATATGGGTCACCACGTCTTCGCGTCCTTGGGACAGGTTCATCAGGACATGCCTTTGTTCGGTTTGCCCTACCTTTTCCGCGATGCGGCCCACGGCCTCCGGGCAACCAATCCGGAGACCTCTCCTTTGATGGTGAGACTAAATCAAGAAATGGCTGAGCGGGCCGGCATGAGGGTCATAGGCTGCTATACCCGGGGATTCAGGCACCTATCGACGAATTTCCCCGTTTACGGCCCCGATGATCTTAAGGGCAAGAAGATCAGAGGTGTTCCTTTGCCCATGTGGACGACGCTCCTTAAAGGCATGGGCGCAATTCCCGTCCCCGTCGCCATTTCCGAGGTTCCCACGGCACTGGTCACCGGGCTCATCGTTGGCCAGGAAAACCCCTTGGGGACCATGTGGTCGGCTAAACTCTATGAGACCCAGTCCCATATCATGCTGACTGGTCATATGATGGACTTGCTGCCCGTGTTCATCAACGAAGCTGTCTGGAACAAGATCTCCGAGAAGGACCGGGCCCTTATCAGCCAGGCCATCAAGGAGACTAGTGATTACACCCTGGCGTGGGCAGAGGAGCAGGACGGGGAGTACATGAGGCTGTTCAGGGAAAAGGGCGTCACCATCATCGGCGAAGAGGACGGCCTGGACAATGAGGCATTCAAGGAAGCAGTGCTGAAGCAGGTTAGAGAAGACTTCCCGGAGTGGGCCGGGTATGTGGATGAACTGCAGAAACTCTGATGTGCAGTAGGCGTTGGCAGGGCAGCCTGTCAACGCCTTCCCGGCTAAAGGAGGCTAGGCATTGAGGTTTTTTCGGTTCCTGCGAAACCTAGATAAGTATCTCGGATCGGCCGTTTTGTGCCTGATGGTCATCGTTGTCGTCGTGCAGGTTGTTCTCCGCTCTCTGTTCGCCATCCCCCTCATCGGGGCCATTGAATGGGCCCAATATTTCCTCATTGTGGTGGTTTTCATCGCCGCTCCATACGCTACTCGGGACGGTGAACACATCCGCATGGCCGAGCTGCAGAAGAAGCTGCCTCCGAAGATGCAGTTCGCCATCGAGCTTGTCACCCGGCTGGCCGGTGCAGTATGCTTTGGTATTGTATCCTACTCCGCCGCTGTCAGCACCATCAGGAATTTCCGCAATGTCACTCCCTTGGGGATGCCCATCCCGGTCTTTTTCCTGCCGACGATCGTCGGCTTTGCTTTATTGTCCCTCGAGTACTGCATCGAGACCGTGCAGATGATAGCGGGCAAAGACCGCAGCATTGGCTTGTAGGAGGGGGAAGCAATGGCTTATGCAGTCATCGCCGGGTTCGTCGTCCTGTTTGTGCTTGGTCTGCCGGCAGTCTTGGCCATCACTATACCCAGCATCATCTATTTTCTGGTCAACGACCTGCCGATAACCATGATCGCTCAACGGTTTCATTATGCGCTAAATTCTTTTCCCTTGGTAGCTGTGCCCGTGTTTATCTTTGCCGGCAATCTAATGAACACCTCAGGCCATACCAACCGGATTTTCAAGTTTGCCGACGATTTGGTCGGCCGGATGCACGGCGGGCTGGCTCAGGTGAACATTTTTGCCAGCCTGATCTTCTCCGGCATCTCCGGCGCCGCCTTGGCCGATGTGGGAGGCCTTGGCGCCATCGAGATCAAGGCCATGGAGGAAAAGGGGTTTAGCAAGGCCTTTGCCGCTGCGGTAACAGTGGCTTCCGCGACGGTCGGCCCCATCTTTCCCCCTAGCATTCCCCTGGTCATTTACGGCGCTGTGACCGGCACTTCTGTGATTAAGCTGCTCCTCGCCGGGATTCTCCCGGCCATTTTCACCGTCATCGTATTGATGATCGTGACGGCTATCCTGTCGATCCTTCGCGGGTACCCGCGGGCGGAAAGCTGGCCGAAGCTGTCAGTGGTGCGAGAATCCTTTCTTCAGGCGCTGCCATCCCTGCTGGCTCCGGCTTTTCTGGTCTTTGGCATGCTGTCGGGCTATTTCACTCCCACAGAAGCCGCTAGCATCGTGGTGGTCTACATCATCTTGGTAAGCGTGTTTGTGTACAAGGATTTTAGTTTACATCACGTCATCAGCTCTGTTTTTGATGCCATCAAGTCGACCGCGGCCATCATGATCATCATCGCCTCCGCCGCGCTGCTCCAGTGGATTTTGGCGGTGGATAAGGTTCCGACAGCATGTCAAGAACTTCTAGCTGGCTTCACCGACAATAAAGTGGTCTTGCTGCTGGTTGTCAATTTGCTGCTGTTCGTCGTCGGCATGATTCTCGACAGCACCACGGCTACCATTCTAGTCATCCCGATGATCGTCCCGGCCCTCCATCGAGCCGGGGTGGATCCAGTCCACTTGGGGGTGGTGATCATCTTCAACCTGATGGTCGGCCTTCTCACGCCACCGATGGGTTTGTCTTTATATCTGGTGAGCGACATTGCCAAGGTGCCTATGGTTGATGTTCTAAGGGAGCTCCGTCCATATTTTGTCGCCCTGGTGCTAGTTCTTGGCATCATCACGTACGTGCCCTGGATATCCACCGTCATACCGAGCTTCGTCGGTTAGCAGCTGGATGCAAATACTAGGACAGGCTCGTTGTCGGGCCTCCTTTTTCCGCAAAAAGGTCATTTCTATTGGGGGAGCCCCCTTGCATCGACGAGGCTTCTATGCTAAAATGAGCAATGCAAAGTTGATGTGCCGAAGTGGTGGAACTGG
>LSQX01106427.1_pt1 | contig 12404 bp, 10 predicted proteins | sample 654561 | NCBI WGS metagenome assembly LSQX01 (sample SAMN04489861, study PRJNA283612) | anaerobic digester metagenome | isolation source: 4 biogas reactors fed with cattle manure at either 37C or 55C with and... | place: Denmark: Kongens Lyngby | collected 2014 | reverse complement strand
CCATAAATTCCCATTAATGAGTGTTTTTTTTGAATTGTTAGTATATTTAAATATCTCATTATCATTTTTATACAATTTCATAATCGCCTCGGCCAATTCTTGATAATTATCACCTGTAACAACTCCAATTTGATTGTTTTCTACAAACCTAGCAGTTTCAAAACAATTGGTGGTTACAATTGGCACGTTGTATGACAGATATTCAAATAGCTTGATTGGAACCGCAAAGCTATTATATTCTGTAATAGGCCTTGGTATAATAGCAATATCTGAGTTCACATACTCATGTGCTAATTCATCAGTAGACAAATGCTTGATTTCCAACCAATTACTATTGGCGTACTTGTCAAACAATTCATCATTATACTCTCTACACACTAAAATTAATTTTATATTTATTTTTTCATTTACATATCTCATCGCATCTAACAGTATGTCAGTTCCAAACTCTTTGCTAGTTCCGCCTACATAAATAACACAATTGCTTAAATGCTCTTTATTAACTTTCGTAATTTCTCCAGCAGGTGGTAATGCTGCTTTATTATCAAATTTAAAATATTTTGCCATGCTGTCACTCGGAAAGAATATTGTCTTAGAGATTATTTTATATATACTCCAATCAAACTTATATCTTATAAGTAATTCCATCTTCTTAATTCCTTTTTTGTTAAATAACTCCGGAAATTTATGGTACATATCTCTGTAAAATAGCCCTACAGGGATATTGAGTGATTTGATGTAAATAAACATTAAATAGTCTATTGGATGACAAGGATATGTAGAAGGCTCAATGTAACAATAATCTATATTTTCTAAATGATTGTTTTTTTTACTATGAATGAACTTTTTTCTTCTTTCTTGTACATTTCCATTAATCAAGATTACTTCATATCCTCTATTAATGAAAGCATTATACATTTTATACGGCCTTACTGCTGATCCTCTATTAATATTATCAAAATCCGTAAAACATATATATAAAACCTTCATTGATTAACCTCCGATTGTTTCTTATTTAATAATTCTAAATAAATATCCGTTAATTGACTCGCAACTGATTCTGGGGAATATTTCATCCTAATTTCACTTGAGATTTTTTCATTGTTATAGATACCGATATTATTTTTCATGTCTTGCATCGCCATAGATAGTTGTCTTTGATTATTTACAGATATTAGAATACCATTATCTCTATTAACAAAATCTTCTGGCCCACCACACTTCGTTGCTATCACAGGAAGACCAGTAGCCATTGCTTCTATATAAACCACACCAAATGTTTCTAGCTTAGATGCTAAAACAAAACAGTGACTTTCTTTCATTTTATTTGCAATTACTTTTCTATCTTTTAACCCCATTAAGAAAACTTGATTTGATAATTTTAACTCATTTATTAAATTTTCAAGATTTTTTCTTTCTGGTCCTTCACCGTATATGAACAACCTTACATCGACTTTATTTTTAAATGCATCATAGAAAGCCTTAATTAGTAAATCCATACCTTTTCTTTTAATCAAGCCGCCTGTAGAAATAAAATTAAAACCGTCACTTTTGCTTTTATTTTTATCATATGAAAAAGACGATGAATCTATAATATTAGGAACGACAATATTTTCCGTTTTGAAGTTCTTTATTATCGAATTTGATAACAAACTACTTACTGTCAGTACTCTGCTTACTTGTGGATATGTTAGTCTACCGATTCTATTTAAGTATGCAGGCAATTCATTTTGATTCATACTTGACAAATGTTCTGTTAAAACAATAGGAATTTCATGTTCTTTTAAGGCATTAATCGAAGCATATCCAATTTCCAAAAAATGAGAATGAATTATATCTGGTTTGCCATATTTTGCCACTACTTTTGAGTATAATCTTCTTAATGCAATTTCTCTAATCTTATTCAATATAAGCTTTGGCACTCGACCACAAGGAATGTTTAGTGCTTCAATATGTACTCCATCTTTGTCTAGATTTACAAATCCCCATTTTCTCCATCTTCTAATTGACCGAACGTCAATGGCTACAAATATGACTTCATTACCAGCTTGAGCTAGCGCTTTTGCTTGATCATACTCAAATATCCCGTTTAAACTATATTTTTCTGTTGGGAAACCCCTTGAAATTATTAGTATACGCATTAATTATCTCTCCGATTGAACGTTTCCATTGACTTATACAAGTCTAACAATGCCTTCTCTTGTGTTTCCCAATTAAATTCATTACAAACTGCCTTCTTACCATTAACACCCATTTCCGATGCTAATTTAGGATTAGTAATAATTTTAGTAATCGCGCTAATTATTTCAGTAATGTTCTCAGGATCTATCGGTATTCCACATTTATTATTCTCAACTATATCTTTCCATATCTTATTTTTTGAACATATTACAGGCAATCCGGCTTCCATAAACTCGAATATCTTGGTATTGCCAAGAGTACCCTCATCACCAACTTGAGTATTGTAGCTGAGTAATGTCATACCTATCATTGACTCATTATAAATCGTGATAACTTCTTCATGTGGTATTCGGCCTAAGTATTTTACTTTGCTCCATCCGTCAAGTTTCTTTAGTTTGTCAATGTATTCTTGTGAGCTACTTCCAGCTAAAATATACTCAACATCTTCTATTGATTCTATGGCTTTAATTATTATCTCATGATTCCATTGTTCACTAATATTTCCAGCAAAACATATGGCCTTTTTCTTAGGCGTATCATCACTATTACCATTTTCTTTCTTTACAATTGGATAATTTGTTACCATTATTGTATTAGGATTAATTTGCTTAAGCCGTTCAACAAATTTTGAAGTCACAGTAATTATGGCATCAAAATTTTTCACTTTATTTTTTTCATATATTTTGTATGCAAAAGAAATAATTTTTCTAATTTTTTGTGGGATCCATTCTTTAAATAAAATCTGTAGTGAAACATCTTCATGAAAGTCAAATATGACCTTTTTCCCTTTGTTCTTTATCCAATCAGCTTCTGGTAATAATTCTGGATCATGAAAATGATATAGATCAGCATCAATCTCAAGCATTAGTTTCTTGATTTTCTTTTTTGATTTGATCATACGTTCATATCGATTCTTAGGTTTCATTTGAGTGGATACAATCTTAACTCCATCTATTGATTCATCTGGGAGATTATCATTAACCAACAATGTAATATCAAAGCCATTATTAGTTAATGATTTGCACTCTTTATGGAATATTCGAACATCATACCTAGGATGAACACTGGTGACATGGCATACTTTTTTCTGAGTAGTTGAATTTTCAATCATTGGCAATGCTCCCATTCATTTTTTTCTATTTCAAATGCTTTTTTATCAATTTCACTACTGCATTAACGTCTTCTTCGTTCATATACGGATGCATCGGTAAAGAAAGAACGGTATCACAAAGCTCATTAGTCACTTCAAAGTCACTGTCATCATAGTCATACTCGGCAAAAGCACCTTGTTTATGCATTGGCTTTGTATAATAGACCATACTTGGAATTCCTTCCGTTTTTAACTTAGCTTGCATTGCATCTCTTTCTTCTTTATTCTTTAACTTTATCGTATATTGGGCAAAGCTTGATACATATCCTTCTGGAATAACTGGTGTATCTACAATACCTTTAAGCTTCTCAGTGTATAGTCTATAAACTCTATTTACATCATCCAGTTCATGTTCAATAAAGGCAGTTAGCTTTACATTAAGAACTGCAGCCTGTATGGAGTCAAGTCTAGAATTAACGCCGATTCTAACATTGTCGTACTTGTTATCACCTTTTCCATGTACTTTCAATGAATTTAGCAGTTCTGCTAACTCGTCATTATTTGTAAAAATTGCGCCACCATCACCATAGCATCCTAATGGTTTCGCAGGGAAGAAAGATGTTGTTGCTGCATCACCAAAGCTACCAGCTTTTTTGTCGTTAATGCTTCCACCAAATCCTTGAGCTGCATCTTCCAGTACTCTCAATTTGTACTTCTTAGCAATTTTCTCTATTTCGATATGATCTGCTGGAAGTCCAAATAAGTCCACCGGAATAATGACCTTCGGTGTAAGCTTACCTTCGTCTAATACCTTTTTTATTGCTTTTTCAAGTTTAGTGGTATCAATATTAAACGTATCCCTATCAACATCCACAAATATTGGTGTAGCTCCTCTAAAGGAAACAATTTCTCCAGTTGAGAAGAACGTAAAATCAGGAACAAAAACTGCGTCTCCTTCTTTTATATCCCATGCCATCATGAGGAGAGTCATGGCCTCAGTTCCATTAGCGCAGGTAATACAATGTTTCACACCAACATATTCAGCCAGTCTTTGTTCTAAGGTGTTCACTTCTTTGCCACCGATGAAATTGGTGTTATTTATAACTTCTTGAATTGCTGAATCAATCTCTTTTTTATATTTATCGTATTGAGCTTTTAAGTCTCTAAATTCCATAGTCAACACTCCCCTCAATTTACTTTTCTTTCAATTCGTTATTTTCTATTGTGTATTCCCTTTCACATTCACTACACTTCAAATTGTCTTTTAAAGGTACTCCACATTCACAAACCCATCCTATCTGTTTTGCAGGAACACCTGCCATTAGTGCATAGGCTGGAACATCTTTTGTTACTACCGCTCCTGAAGCAATCATTGCCCATTCTCCAATGATATTTCCACAAACAATCGTTGCATTTGCTCCAATAGATGCTCCATACTTAACTAAAGTTCTCTTATAACCAGCTGGACCTTTGGGATATTTGCTTCTTGGTGTTAGATCATTGGTAAAAACCATAGACGGGCCACAAAATACATAATCCTCAAGTTCAACGCCTTCATACACTGACACATTGTTTTGAATCTTAACACCGTTACCTATTTTCACGTTATTTGACACATTTACGTTTTGACCTAAGGAACATTTCTCACCAATCTGAGCACCTTTGTGGACATGACAGAAGTGCCATATTTTTGTACCTTCACCAATTGATACATTATCATCTATATAACTGCTTTCATGGACGAAGTAGCTCATCTGTCGAACCTTCCTTTAAAATCTAATGTGCTGCACTTATCCAGTGGAAGTTTTACACTCTTTCCTTCAGCTGCTGACTTGTAAATAGCAAGTACTAGCTCAAGTGCATTTCTTCCATCGACAGCTGTCACATATGGCTGCCTATCATTTTTAATTGCATCAATCACATCTGCATAGAGTGGATTATGACCAAATCCATAAACATTCGGTGGGTTCTCATGATATTTCTCTTTTACTTCTTCTGGATCATCTAGATTATCTGCAAACTGCCATTCTTCAATTAGATTAACAGACTTTCCGCCTGCTTTAACCGTTCCTTTTTCTCCGAAGATATATAAGGTTTCTTCAAGATTCTTTGGATAAATATTGGTAGTCCCCTCAATAATTCCATAGCTTCCATTTGAAAACTTTACCAGGGCCATGCCCAAATCTTCAGCATCAATGAATCCGTGGATTAAATTATCTGTCATACCTACAACTTCTGTTATTTCATCACCCATCATCCATCTTAATAGATCAATATTATGGATGCACTGATTCATTAAAGCACCGCCATCTTGCTCCCAGGTGCCTCTCCAAGGTGCTTGAGTATAATAATCTTCTCCTCTATTCCATCTGATGTGGGCAGTTCCATACATCAATCTTCCAAATCTATCAGCTTCCACAGCTTCTCTAATCTTTTGTACAGATTTGTTGAATCTATTCTGGTGACACGCACTGACTTTTATATTCTTTTCACTAGCTTTCTCTATTATTAAATCTGCTTCTTCTAAAGAAAGTGCTATTGGTTTTTCGATGATAAGATTTGCTCCAGCATCTATACAATCTAAAGCTATCTGGCCATGCTTGCCACTTTCCGTACATATTGCTACAAGTTCAGGTTTCTCATTTTGAAGCATTTCTTTATAGTTAAGATATTTCTTTGTTCCACCTGGTAGTTTGAAATCCTGAATGATTGTATCCATTTTTGATTCTTCAACATCACATAACGCAACAATATCCAAGTTGTTTTCAATTGCAGCCGCTATATGATTGGGTGAAATTCTTCCGCAACCTATAATCGCATATTTTAAACTCAATGTAAGCCCTCCTTATAATAACTCGATATTTTCACGGTTCTCAATGTGCTTCATTGCATTCTTAGTATCAAAAATCGCCTTAGCATGTTTCTGAACAAAATTATAATCAACATTTGTATGAGCAGTAGTTACAATTACAAGGTCCGCACTTTCTAAAAGTTCTACAGTAAGTTCAGGCTCGCTCTTCTTAACGATGCCGTGTTCACGATATTCAGAGACAAATGGATCATAATAAACAACTTCCGCCCCCTCTTTTTCAAGCTCTTCTATTACTCTAATAGCAGGACTTTCTCTGTAATCATCAATGTCTTGCTTATATGCAACACCAAGAATTAAAATCCTAGCACCATTCATTGCTTTCTTAAATCTATTAAGAATCTTGCTTGATCTCTCTGCGCAATATTCAGGCATTCTATCATTGACCATCATTGAAGACTCAATCATCGATGTATGGAATCCATATTCTCTTGCCTTCCATGATAAGTAATAAGGATCTAATGGAATGCAGTGTCCTCCAAGGCCTGGACCTGGATAAAACGCTTGGAAACCGTAAGGTTTTGATTTAGCTGCATCTACAACTTCCCAGAAGTTAATGCCCATTTTATTACTCAAAATAGCTAACTCATTAACAAGTCCGATATTTACATTTCTATAAGTGTTTTCAAGAATTTTTTCCATTTCGGCTACTGCAGGTGAAGATACTCTATGAATAGGTGCTTCTAAGATTGCTTCATACATAGCAGCGGCTACATCTGTACATTCCGGTGTGATTCCTCCAACTACTTTAGGAGTATTTTTCGTTTTATAAATAAGATTGCCTGGGTCTACCCTTTCAGGTGAAAAAGCAAGATGGAAGTCCACCCCACATTTTAATCCAGATTTTTCTAGAATAGGCATCAGCAACTCTTCTGTAGTTCCAGGATATGTAGTTGATTCAAGAACAATTAACATATCTTTATGCATATACGGAACAATGCTTTCAGCTGATGCTTCAATATAGGTGGTATCAGGTTGTTGATATGCATCCAGTGGCGTAGGTACACAGATAGCAACACAATCAGCTGATGCTACTTGTGCAAAGTCAGTTGTTGCAGATAATAATCCTGATTTAACGATTTCTTCTAGATCTTCATTAACAACATCACCAATATAGTTCTTACCTGCATTAACCATTTCAACTTTAGATTCTTGTACATCAAATCCTATTGTCTTAAACCCTGCCTTTGCTTTTTCTACGGCTAATGGTAGCCCCACATATCCTAGCCCTACTACACCGAGAGTTGCTGTTTTGTCCATTAACTTCTTTTTAATACTATTCATTAATTTTCCCTCCATTAATTATTGCGTCACATATTTTTAAAGCAGCATTTCCTTCGCCAAACGATTTAGGCTGTGGATGCTGTAAGCAAGTTAATTCACGTCGAACCTTGGTTTTTATCTCTTCAACATCAATCTGACTTAAGACATTCCATGCGTTTTCCAATGTTTCAATCCATTCAGTTTGATCCCTTAATGTAGTACATGGGGTGTTGAGAAAATATGCTTCTTTTTGCAATCCTCCCGAATCAGTTACTACCATATAAGCGTTAAATGTTAAATAAAGCATTAATAAGTAACCAACTGGTTTAATGATTATGATGTTTCTCATATCAATTTCAAGATTTTCTATTAATTTTTTTGTTCTCGGATGGAGTGGCAACAATACAGGCTTGTCCAACTCGCTAAACGCTTTAAATATATTTGAGAGCTTATCTGGATTATCAGTATTCTCAGCTCTATGAACTGTTGCTAAGTAATATCCATTTTCAGTAAACTTAGTTATATTCCCGTTTTCTCTAACTATTTCATCGAACCATAACCCATTGGAGTATTTTTCATTTGCTATGCCAATATTTCTAAGTACAGTATCATACATAATATCTCCAGTATTTACTACTCCAGCTGTGACACCTTCTTTTTTAAGGTTATCTACTGCAGTTTGAGTAGGGCACAACAACATATCAGAAATATGATCTGTTAAAATTCTGTTCTGCTCTTCTGGCATTAATTTGTTATAGCTACGGAGTCCAGCCTCTACATGATAAACTGGGATGTGAAGCTTACTTGCAGCTAAAGCACCTGCAAGTGTTGAATTAGTATCACCATAAACTAGAAGTCCATCTGGCATTTCTTTTAGCAAGATTTCTTCTATTCCCTCTAGCATACTAGCTGTTTGTTTTCCATGGCTTCCCGATCCAACTCCTAGGTTGTAATCTGGTTTAGGAATTCCTAATTCATCAAAGAATATATCTGACATATTTGCATCATAATGTTGCCCAGTATGCACAAGAATCTCAATATGTTCTTTCCTTAATTCTCTTGAGCCTGCTGCTGCCTTGATAAATTGTGGTCTCGCTCCTACTACTGTTACGATTTTCATAGTTATCCCTTCTAATATATTTCAAGAAATTTTTTTGCTAGTACTGGAAAATTGTAATTCTCAAGAACTGCTTTCTTTCCATTCTTTCCCATTCTTAATCTATCTTCCTCGGACATGCTAAGCAATTCATTTATTCCTTGCGCTAAAGCATCTACGTCTTCTGCCTCAACACTTATTCCGCAGGAATGTTCTTCAATCAAATTATTTGGTGCCTTTACTGCGTATAGTATTGGTTTTCCACCCATCATCGCATCAAATAACTTATTCATGCCTATGCCGAATCTAAACATATCATTCTTAATTGCTCCAACATATGATGCATCGCAGCCCTCAAGAAGCGATGGTATTGCTTGCTTGTTTATCGGAGGGAAAAAACCATAGCAGTCATTCGAGAGCCCTCTATCATTTGCTCTTTTAATAAGATCGCCTTTGTAATTGCCTGCTCCAACAAACATCAAGTATATTCTACTTTGATCACACTTTGTAGCCGCGTCAATTAAATAGTCAAGGGAATACGATCTCGTATGGCTTCCGAAAAAGCCTATTACTAAGCGTCCTTGTTCTTTAGCTTTTATGATTGCTTTGCTGTGTTCTTCAGGTAAGCCCATTGGGTTCTCCCAGTCCGACATGTCTATACCGTTTGACACAAAATGAAACTTGCTATTATCCATGCCATGCTCAACTAGATACTCTCTTGCATTTGGCAAAATTGATACTACGTTATCTGCGTTCTTACAAAAATAGTTTTCACCATATTGCATCACTGCAACAAATGGATGATGCTTGCTCATTCCATACAATTCAATTGGTGTTATCGGCCACATGTCATGTATTTCATGAGTTAAAATGGCAGACTTTGATTTCTTTTTTATTTTTTTTCCTGCAATAATATCTAATGGATATGTTGAAGAAGTAATTATTATATCCGGATTAAGGCTCTCTGTAATCTTTCTTGCGTCTAACCAAAGTTTCCCAACAAACTGAGCCATAGTAATTGCTCGACTTGCACCATTGCCTTCATAGGTTCTAGTATGAATCCAGTGATAGTTGATTCCATCAATGACTTCAACTTCGAAATCTTTTGAAATGACAGGGTTCTTCCTACGAAGATGAGAATAGTCTGCAGCTATGATATCAACCTTGTGTCCCATTTTAACCCATTCTTTAGCAAGATAGTATGGTCTGAATTCCATCCCCATTTCTGGGCTACCAGCATAATGATTAATAAGTAATATGTTCATTTATTCAATAACCGCCTTTAATGTTTTAAATAGTAGCATACAGTCATGCCAAAGATTGAAATGTTTTAACTGCTCAAGATTGTAGTCCATCTTTCGAGGGAGTACCTTCTCGATATATGCAGAATCGACATCCTTCACATCTTTTAATAACTCTGCTTCATCTTTAAACATAATACTAGCTTCTGCTGTAACCCCTGCCGTTAATAGAAGGGTTGCTTTCATCTCATCGCTATATTCACTTACATACTTTGGAACTTCAGGTCTTGTTCCCACAAAAGTCATCTCCCCAAGAAGAATGTTGAAAAGCTGCGGTAATTCATCAATTCTATACTTTCTAAGAAAATTACCTGACTTTGTAATGCGAGGATCATTATGACTTGTAACCTGTGCTCCAATCTTATCAGCATTCATTACCATTGTTCTAAATTTAAAAATTCTGAACTCCTTGCAGTATTGAGTTACCCTGACCTGTCTATAGAACACTGGCCCCGGGTCATCCACTTTAATTCTTATAGCAACAATTGCAAAGATCGGAGATAAAAGGATTATCATTATTGCTGATGCGAATATGTCGAAAACTCGCTTTATAAACAATGAAACTTTCTTCTTCTGAAGATAATCATAATATGGCCTAACAGCCTCTGTTTGAAGTTCTTTAGGAAGTCTGTCCCATTTTTTAAGCATTAATTAATCCTCTTTTATTAAGACATTCAAGAAATTTCTCTATAACGAATTCGTTTTGCTCATCTGTCATAGTTGAGAAAACTGGAATTGAAATTAGGTTTTCAAATTGATGATATGAATTAGGATAATCCTTGATGTCAAACCCCAAGTTCTTATATGCAGTTAGCATAGGAAGCGGCTTGTAGTGTACATTACAAGCAATATCTTCCTTTGCCATATCTTCTATAATCTGGTTTCTCTGCTCGCATGTCATTCCTGGAACACGAACCAGGAAAAGATGTCCTGTCGATTCGTTGACATCTGTATAATGATCCATTGTAATAATGCCAGCTGCGCGAAATGCCTTCTGGTATCTAAGATTTAATTCTTTTCTTCTAGCAAGAAGATCATAATATCTCTCAAGCTGCCCGAGGCCTATTGCAGCGTTAATATTTGTCATATTACATTTATATGCTGGATACTCAATATCGTATTCCCACGCACCCGCTTTGTTCTTGGCAAGTGCATCCTTAGTCTGCCCATGAAGTGAATATAACTGAAGCTCCTTATATATTTCATCATCGGTAATTCCATTGATTCCCTTCCATGTGAGGGCCCCGCCTTCAGCGCAGGTAAGATTCTTTACAGCATGAAAAGAGAATGTTGTAAAGTCTGCAATTGCACCAGCCTTAACACCATCCTTAATTGAGCCAAACGAATGAGCTCCGTCAGCAATTACTGCAACTCTTCCCATTGCTTCTTGCAAGTGTGAATTTGGCTTAAACAAATTTTTCTTAGATTCTGCTATTTTGAACACTTTATCATAATCAGCTACTATTCCACCTAGATCTACTGGTATAATTGCTTTTGTTCTCTCTGTAATTAGATCTTCTAATTTATCATAGTCCATCTCAAAGCTGTCCTTGGCAACATCACACATCTTAAGTGTAGCCCCTACATGTATTACTGGACTTGCTGTTGCTGTATATGTGTAGGCTGGAACAACAACCTCATCCCCAGCTCCTATACCAATAATCCTCAGTGCTCCCTCAAGGGCTGCAGTTGCCGAAGAAAGAGCGACAGCTCTGTTTGTTCCAAGAAATTCACTCATCTTCTCTTCGAATTCTTTTACAGTAGGTCCAGTAGTAATCCATCCAGATTTTAGGACTTCTACTACTCTATTAATTTCATTCTCGCTAATATCTGGCGGTGAAAAAGGTACTTTCATAATGTCATCTCCTTACCTATATTGAGGAGAATATGTTGGGCATACTGCCTTGACATCCTCCCTAATTTCTGCAGGGTTTTCTTCTGCAATTTTAATTAGTTCATGTAAATCATTAAGGAATTTCTTTTCATCAATCTCTATTGGTTTTCCAATATGAATTAACTTGTTAGATGTATTCTGAAGCCCTTCTTCGTCCATTAAAAGTTCCTCATAAAGCTTCTCGCCAGGACGCAACCCCACTATATCTATCTTTATATCGGTCTCTGGTTCATACCCTTTCATCCTAATCAGATTAACTGCGAGATCGTAAATCTTAACAGGTTCTCCCATGTCAAGGACAAAAATCTCTCCGCCCTTTGCCATAAGTCCCGCTTTTAAGACCAGCGATACCGCTTCAGGAATTGTCATAAAGAATCTAGTAATATCTCTATGAGTTAAAGTAAGTGGTCCGCCTGCTTCAATTTGCCTTAAAAATAGTGGTATTACAGAGCCATTACTTCCAAGTACATTGCCAAATCTAACAGCGACAAATTCAGTTTCAGATCTATTGTTATAGGTCTGTACTATCATTTCACATATTCTCTTGGATGCACCCATAATATTAGTTGGGTTTACCGCCTTATCCGTAGAGATTAGTACAAATCTCTCCGTTCCGTACAGGTCCGCTGCTTGAACTGTCTTCCATGTTCCCAGTACATTATTCTTGATAGCTTCATTTGGACTGTCCTCCATAAGAGGTACATGCTTAT
>LSQX01129764.1_pt1 | contig 12405 bp, 11 predicted proteins | sample 654561 | NCBI WGS metagenome assembly LSQX01 (sample SAMN04489861, study PRJNA283612) | anaerobic digester metagenome | isolation source: 4 biogas reactors fed with cattle manure at either 37C or 55C with and... | place: Denmark: Kongens Lyngby | collected 2014 | reverse complement strand
TATTCGCTATATTTTAGCCCATCGTTTTGTGTTGTTTTATGTGGTACGTGATTTTAAGCAAGCCCCGTCAAGAACAGCGCGCAGCTCTTAACCTAAGTAATCAAGGTGGCGAAGTCTATTTGCCAACACTTAGCGTCGAACGTATTAAAAATGGCAAGTTAACCCAAGTGGAAGAGCCGCTATTTCCTGGCTATTTGTTCCTTAAGGTGCAAGAGCAAGGTGAGCTGATGGGTAAGGTTCGTAGCACCTATGGGGTGCGCGGCATACTTAAATTTGGCGAACATTTGGTTACTGTGGCAGAGCAACTGATTGAAGATATTAGGTTGCGTAGCCAACAAAAGGCGATCGAAGAAAGGTTTACGCCAGGCCAGAAGATAAGATTTGTAAGTGGGCCTTTTAAGGATTATGAAGCTATTTTTGCCAACTACAATGGCGAAGAGCGTGCTTTTATTTTTATAAATATGCTTGGTCAGCAGAATAGGTTATTAGTTGAGTTGCAGCAAATAGCTGACGAGTAATGGTTATAGTTATGCTGTCGTTACTAAGGAATGAGCTAGGCGTTGCAGTAATGTGTTGGAAGGGTTGGTAGCTTTTTTAGTGTTTAGCTAAATTGCCGAGCCTCGACTCGGCAATTTTTAACTATTAGTCCTTCACGCCGCGCAAAAGCTCTACCAGAGCGTTAAGTGCATCTGTTGCGGTGAAAAGGCCAAGGAATTCGTCATTTTCACGCACAATTAAACAGCTTATTTTCTTGCTAGACATTATGTAAGCAACTTGGTCTAGTGGAGTGTCTGCTTCAACGGAAATTAGATTTTCCGACATGATATCGCCAGCAGTAAGGTTGTTACGCTCTTCAGCAGGCATGCCAGCAAATAGGCGTACATCACGGTCGCTGATAATCCCAGCCAGTTGATTGTCACGCAATACTGGCAGGTGACGAATTTCATTTTGGTTCATAAGCTTCAGTAGCTCAACAAAGCCCATGCTGACATCAATGCTCATGGGGTCTGGGGTGGTGAACTCTTCAACCGGTACTATTAGTTGCTGCATGTATTGCTCCTTGGGGTGGTTAATTATTGTTTATCTTAGCTGATTTCTTTAGCTACAGAAAATTGCTGACTATGCTACGTTTTCTGGGTGGGTAAATAAATTAAACAGTTTCTCGTGCGCCTCTGCTACGCCTGTTCTTTTCATGGCGGAAAACAGTTGACAGCTAATGTTGCCTTCCTCGTTATCTATAGCTTGATTGACTTGCTGTAAGCTAGTTCTGGCAGCGCTGAATTTAAGCTTATCGGCTTTGTTTAGCAGGATATGTAGAGGCATTTTGCTGGTTTTAGCCCAGTCAATAAACATCTGATCAAATGGAGTTAGTGGGTGTCGAATATCCATCATTAGCACTACTGCGACCAAGCTTTGGCGCTCGCTTAGATAGTTATCTAAGTGCTGCTGCCAGTGTTGTTTTAATGGGATTGGCACTTTGGCGTAACCGTAGCCAGGTAAATCTACTAGTCGGTGCTGCTCATCTAGCTGAAAGAAATTCATCAACTGAGTTCGGCCTGGGGTTTTGGAGGTTCGGGCAAGGTTGGCGCGGGTGAGGCAGTTTATCGCACTAGACTTGCCGGCATTAGAGCGGCCAACAAAGGCGATTTCTTGGCCTTGATCCTCTGGGCATTGATCCAGACGGCTGGCGCTAGTCATAAATTGCGCTTTTTGGCACAAGCTAATAAGCTGATTTGGGCTTTGCATAGGTTTTTGGCTCGCTGGCAATAGTCGGAATCATTTCCGTTTTATGTTGTGCAGTATATAATGACTAGGATTATGTGCATCCTTTGTCATGATTTGCTCTACAAATTTTGATTTGTAGCAGTTATCATGAAGCCCGCATAATTACATAGCCGCGTGCCGTGATTCTTTCTAGAACAAAAGGGGCGCGGTAAAATTTACCTTTTAGCCGTAGTTGGATTGAGCTGATGAACAAAATTATAGCAAGTCTGCTGTTGACACTGGGTATTACTGGTCTGGCCCATGCAGCTGGGGATGCAGAGGCTGGGAAAGGCAAGATTGTCCTTTGTCAGGCCTGCCACGGTCAGGATGGCAATACAGCCTTGATGCCCAATTATCCCAAACTGGCTGGACAGGGTGAGCGTTACTTGCTCAAACAAATGCAAGATATTAAATCTGGCGCCCGTCCTGTAGTTGAAATGACTGGCATGCTCGATGGTTTGAATAAGCAGGATATGGCTGATGTAGCTGCCTGGTACGCTAGCCAGACTTCTACCCTTGGTGAAGCTGACGCCGAGTTGGCTGCCCATGGTGAAGCTATTTATCGCGGCGGTAAGCTAGGTCAGGGTGTGCCTGCTTGTAGTGGCTGTCACTCACCAGATGGTTCAGGACTGGATGATGCTTTTTATCCAAGACTTGGTGCTCAGAACGCAGCCTATGTTGCTAAGCAGTTAGATGAGTTCCGTGAAGGTGTACGCACTAACGACGGTGATGGCATGGTGATGCAGGGCGTTGCCGATAAGCTGAGCAACAAAGATATTAAAGCGCTAGCAAGCTATATACAGGGTTTGCGCTAATAAGGGCTGGCTTGCGAAAGCAAATAGCTTCTTATAAGAACTAGCAGTATTACCAATTAAAACCGCCTCACTTGAGGCGGTTTTTTTGTGGCTGAAAACTGATTTGAGTCAAGTTTTGGGTCTTTTGTTCACCATTTTGAGCTATAGTTGAGCTTATCAGTAGGATAAGCAAGGAGAACCTTATGCAGCTAACAGATCGAAGTAAGGCGTTAAAAATTACCCCTTTTTTACGTTTGGGGTTTCGACCTTTTTTCTTTTTGGGAGTTTTGCTGGCCTTAGTAACTGTCCCGTTATGGGTTATAGCTCTAACTGGCAAGTTCGGTGATTGGCAGCCTTATGGTGGCTGGCTAGCTTGGCATCGTCATGAGCTATTGTTTGGCTTTGTTGGTGCCATAGTAGCTGGGTTTTTATTAACTGCCGTCCAAACTTGGACTGGTGTTCCAGGGCTGGCAGGCAAGCTATTGCTGGGCTTGGTGTTGGTGTGGCTAGCGGCGCGCCTAAGCTGGTTGTTAGAGCTGCCGTCATGGTTATTTGTGTTGCTCAATGCGTCTTTTTATCCGCTAGTGATGCTGCAAATGGCGCGTAGTGTATTTCCGGTACGGCAGGCGCGTAACTATCCCTTAGTGCTTATTTTGCTGGTGCTGTCGGTGGTTAATCTGATGGTACTGCTAGGTGTGGTGCAAAATGATGATGAGCTGCAGCGTCGTGCTGTGTTCGGTGGTATCTGGGCGGTTGGGGCAGTGATGAGTCTAATAGGTGGACGTGTTATTCCGTTTTTTACTCAGCGCGGTTTATTAAGGCTGGAGGGGGTTAAAGCTTGGCCTTGGCTTGAGCAATCTTTGCTCTATGGAACTTTATTGTTAGTAATGGCGTATGTTTTTGGCTTTGCGATGCAGCAGACGTTAGTAATGGCGGGACTGTTTGCACTGCTGGCGTGCGGTCACTTAATCCGCTTGTGGCGCTGGTACGATGTAGGTATTTGGCGAGTGCCTTTGCTGTGGTCGTTGCATTTAGCTTATTTGTGGTTTGTGCTGGCTTATGCAGCCATGGTGCTATGGAATTTAGGCTGGTTAGCCAATGTTAGTTTGGCGGTACATGCTCTGACTGTTGGCGCTATGGCTGGTTTAATTTTGGCTATGATCGCACGAGTAACTCTTGGTCATACAGGTCGTCAGTTGCAGCCGCCTCGTTTGATGGTGTGGGGTTTTGTAATTTTCAACCTAGGTGCTATAGCGCGAGTATTTTTAGTGGAGATTCATTATTTACATGGTTTGGGCACGGCAGCATTACTTTGGGCACTTAGTTTTGCGATTTATTTATACTGCTACGGGCCAATGTTGTGGCAAGCACGAGCCGATGGTGCGCCAGGCTAAATTAGGCGCTCGACCATGGTATAGCTGCCAAAATCCCTAGTACTTTTAGAATGGAAGCAATAATTAGCACGCTTGTCATACAGGTAGTGCTGTAAATTAAGCTGGCATGCACTAGAATTATTTCTTTCGCAGTTATTGCGACAGTGCTATAAGTGCGACAAATTGCAGCAGTCTAGTGCTGTTAGCAAGAACAGAATACCAATCATAGAGGTGATTTCATGACGCAGGATTTGAGCAAGTTTATTCGTAATGCTGATTTTCTTAATAAGGTGGTTTCGGCTGAGGAAGCTGCTTCCTGGATAGAAGATGGCATGACGCTGGGTATGAGTGGCTTTACCCTGTTTGGTGAGCCGAAAGTATTCCCGACTGCTTTAGCCGAGCGCGGTAAGAAAGAAAAATTCAAGGTTAACCTGTTTACTGGTGCTTCCATGGGGCCAGCAGCTGGCGGTTCTATGGCTGAAGCGGGCATCATTAACCTGCGTTTCCCTTACAACGCTAACCCAATTCTGCGTAAGCAAATTAACGAAGGCGAGGCTTTTTATATCGACCAGCACCTATCTCATAACGCCGAATATGTGCGTCAAGGGGTGTTGCCTGCGGTTGACTACGCCATTATTGAAGCTGCGGCCATTACTGAAGATGGCATGATTATTCCTACAGGTTCTGTAGGTAACTCGCCAATTTTCATTGAGACTGCTAAGCACGTAATTATTGAGGTTAACCTCACTGCTCCTGCTGCTTACGAAGGCATGCATGATATTTATGTGCCTGGGCCTGCTGGCGAAAATGCTCGTGGTGAAATTCCAGTAACTGAAATCAGCAAGCGCATTGGTAGTAAGGGCATCAAGGTCGATCCTGCCAAGGTGCGCGGCATCGTACTTTCAACTGAGCCAGATATTCCATCACCTTTGTTTGAGCCAAACGAAGAAACACAAAAAATCGCCGACAACTTGCTGGAGTTCCTCCATGCCGAGGTTAAGAGCGGTCGTTTGCCAAACAACCTAGCGCCGCTACAGTCTGGCGTTGGCTCGGTAGCAAACGCTGTGTTAAACGGTATGCAGAAGTCTGGCTTTAAGGATGTGGTAGTTGCTTCAGAAGTGCTACAAGATGGCGTCTTTGATTTGATTGACGCTGGTGTAGTGAAGTTTGCAGCAGGTACTGCTTTCTCCCTGTCCAAAAAGCGGGTGGATACTCTGGCCGAAGACTTAGAAAAATACGCAGGCAAGGTGATTTTCCGTCCGCAGGAAATTTCTAACCACCCAGAAGTTATCCGCCGTTTAGGTGTTATTTCTTTCAATACCGCGCTGGAAGTGGATATCTACGGTAACGTTAACTCCACCCACGTTAGTGGCACGCACATGATGAACGGTATTGGCGGCTCTGGCGACTTTGCGCGTAACGCCCGTATCACCATCTTTGTTACTGCTTCTACCGCTAAGAATGGCGCGATTTCTTCCATCGTACCTTTCGTCACCCACGTGGATCACACCAACCATGATGTGGATGTAATTATCACCGAGCAAGGCTACGCAGACCTGCGTGGTTTAGCTCCACGTCAAGCCGCTGAAGCTATTATCGAGAACTGTATGCACCCTGAATATCAACAGCAGGCGCGTGATTACTTGGAAGAAGCTAAAGCAAAACGTGGCGGTCATACTCCACACCTGCTTGATAAGGCCTTCTCTTGGCACATTAACTTGGCCGAAAAAGGCACTATGAAGTTCGAATAAGACTTCATCATGCAAATGAAAAGGGCTCCATATTGGAGCCCTTTTTTATAGCAGCTTAGGTGTGTTGCTGGTTATTTCTGCTGCAACAATTCAGCCGCTCGTGCTGCAAAGTAAGTCAGAATGCCATCTGCGCCTGCGCGTTTAAAGCCTAGCAACGACTCTAAAATTACTTCCTCGCTTAGCCAGCCGTTTTGTATAGCAGCCATATGCATAGCGTACTCACCGCTAACCTGATACGCAAAGGTCGGAACTTTAAATTCTTCTTTTACCCGCCACACAATGTCCAGATAGGGCATGCCTGGTTTAACCATTACCATATCGGCACCTTCAGCCAGATCGGCAGCTACTTCATGCAAAGCTTCGTTGCCGTTAGCGGGATCCATTTGATAGGTGAACTTGTTAGCACCGGCGAGATTAGCGGCAGAGCCCACCGCATCGCGGAAAGGCCCGTAGTAGGCGCTGGCATATTTAGCAGAGTAGGCCATGATGCGCACATTGGTGTGGCCAGCATTTTCCAGAGCTTCGCGGATGGCTTGAATGCGGCCGTCCATCATGTCAGATGGCGCAACCACTTGTGCGCCTGCTTCTGCGTGAGATAGCGCTTGGCGCACCAAGGCATCTACGGTTACATCGTTCATAACGTAACCATTATCGTCGATAATGCCGTCTTGACCGTGGGTGGTGAAGGGGTCAAGCGCCACGTCGGTAATCACTCCCAGCTCTGGGAATTTTGCTCTTAGGGCGCGAACTGCACGTTGGGCAATACCATTTGCATCCCAAGCAGCGGCAGCATCTAAGGATTTATGCTCCATTGGTGTAACCGGAAACAGTGCTAATGCTGGAATGCCAAGTTCTACCCAACGCTCGGCTTCTTTAAGGAGCAGATCAATCGACAACCTTTCTACGCCAGGCATAGAAGGCACCTGTTCACGCTGATTTTCACCGTCAAGCACAAATACTGGCAAAATTAGATCATCTACGCTTAGGCTGTGCTCTCGTACCAGACGGCGGGAAAACTCATCGCACCTGTTGCGGCGTAGTCGTGTAGCAGGAAAAATACGGTTAGCGGTATTGGTCACTTTGAGCTCCTTGGTCAAACTATAAAGCAGCTATTGTAATGGGGTAAAAAACCTAATGCACCAATGCAAAAAATGCTGAATAAAATCGCAATCAGATCTTGCATGGTTAATTGGCTCTGGTATGATCGCGCACCTGTTACGTACGGTATTCAACAATAGGGTTGGATGGCGGTACGTTTAATCTTCCTAGAGGTCGCATCATGAAAGATGGCATTCATCCAAATTACACCGACATCGCCGCTACTTGTAGCTGCGGTAACGTAATCAAAACTCGCTCCACCATCGGTCAAGACATCAGTATTGATGTTTGCTCCGAATGTCACCCTTTTTACACTGGTAAGCAGAAAGTGCTTGATGTGGGTGGTCGTATCGATAGATTCAAGCAGCGCTTTGGTGGTTTTGGTACTAAGTAATAACCAGCCTCGCATTGCGATATTGAAAAAGCGCCTAGTGGCGCTTTTTTATTTTACAAATTTAAATACCGTAGTAGTTTGTTTCGCTTGTCGTGACTGATTTTCTTGCGTATGCTCAAGCCTTTGCAAGCTTTTGCTGAAGTTTTAGTGCAACAGGTACACCTCTTTATATCCAGCGGAATTCATTATGTCGTCCGATATCAAAACAGCAGCCCTTGAATATCACGCCCTGCCGCGGCCGGGCAAAATAAGTGTTGAGTTAACCAAGCCAACAGAAACCGCACGCGATTTAGCGCTCGCCTATAGCCCAGGTGTGGCCGAGCCTGTACGTGAAATCGCGCGTGAGCCTAATTTGGCCTATAAGTACACCAGTAAGGGTAATCTGGTTGCTGTAATCTCTGATGGCACTGCTATTTTAGGTTTGGGAAATCTTGGTCCCTTAGCATCTAAGCCAGTAATGGAAGGTAAAGGCGTTTTGTTTAAGCGTTTTGCTGGTATTGATGTATTTGATATCGAGGTGGACGCGGAAAGTCCGCAGGCTTTTATAGATACGGTTAAGCGTATTTCTATTACTTTCGGCGGCATTAACCTTGAGGATATCAAAGCTCCTGAATGTTTTGAGGTTGAGCGCACCTTAATTGAGCAGTGTGATATTCCAGTTTTCCACGACGACCAGCATGGTACGGCCATCGTTGTTTCTGCTGGAATGCTGAATGCGTTAGAGATTGCAGGCAAGCAATTATCTGAAGCGAAAATCGTGGGTATGGGTTCTGGCGCAGCGGCGACATCCTGCATGAAGTTGCTGATTAGCTTAGGCGCGCGTCTTGAAAATATTTATATGATCGATAGGCGCGGTGTTATTCACTCTGGCCGAGATGATCTAAACCAATATAAAGCTGCCTTTGCCCATGACACTGATAAGCGTACATTAGAGCAAGCTATTGATGGTGCAGATGTTTTTCTTGGTTTGGCAGGGCCTAAGCTGCTAAGCGCAGATAATTTAAAGCGCATGGCCGATAACCCTGTTATTTTTGCTTGTTCTAACCCTGACCCAGAAATTAGCCCTGAACTAGCACACGCCACACGTTCGGACATCATTATGGCTACTGGTCGTTCTGATTACCCTAACCAGGTCAATAACGTACTTTGCTTCCCATTTATTTTCCGTGGAGCACTGGATGTACGTGCAACCAGAATTAATGAGGAAATGAAAATTGCTGCGGTGCATGCATTGCGTGATTTAGCCAAGTTACCAGTGCCGAGCGAGGTATGCTCTGCTTATGGATTGGATTCGCTTGAGTTCGGGCGTGGCTATATTATTCCTAAGCCAATGGACCCGCGCTTAATCCAGCTAGTGCCAGATGCGGTTGCTAGGGCGGCTATTGATAGTGGAGTTGCTACTTTGCCTTATCCTAGACACTACCCGTTGCAATCAGTGGCTGATGTATTCAAATAGTTACAGAGCCAGACAAATATAAAGCCCAGCTAACTTATGTTGCTGGGCTTTGTTTTTTGTGCACGAAGATATATTTAGATGCTTTGGAAGTACTCTAAATAGAGGCTGCTCGCTAACGCTACTTAGAATAGATCGATAAAATCTTCGCTGTCAGCGGCTGGTTGTGTCGGCATGCTAAAGCTTGGCAGGTCTAGGTTGTAATTTGGCTCGTCCATCGCAGGCGGCGTATCTTCGTCTTTGAATAGCTCAAAAAAGCTGTCTGGTGTTCCGGGTGGGGCTATTCTGCCGCTGATGGAGTCTATGCGTAACCTGCTAATTCCTGCAGGTTCAGGCATGTTGCTGAGTGGCTTATCGGCCAGTGCCTCCCTAGTGTAGTCAATCCAGATTGGTAGAGCCAAAGTGCTGCCATATTCATGGCGACCTAGGCTGGCAGGCTGATCAAAACCAGCCCACACAGAAGTTAATAAATCATGATTGTAACCAATAAACCAGCTATCTACGGAGTCGTTAGTAGTGCCGGTTTTGCCTGCTAGGTCGCTGCGCTCTAGAGCCAGTGCGCGCCGCCCCGTGCCTTTGCGTATTACATCTTTAAGCATGTCGGTAATTAGATAAGCGGTGCGCGGGTCTATTACTTGCTCTGCTACGTTTGCTGGCTCGCTATCTACACCTTGCTCTGACTGATAGGTAGTAGCAGTAGGTGCTTGAGCAGGATTGGCTTGAAAAATTACTTGCTCGTTACGGTCGGTAATTTGCTCAATTAAATAGGGTTCCACGCGATAACCACCATTGGCAAAAACAGCCCAAGCTGCTGTTAAGTCAAGAGGAGCTAAAGTTGCAGAACCGAGCGCTAGCGACAGGTTTGGTGGCAACTCTGATTTTTTTAAGCCGAACTTACTGATGTAGTCAACGGCGTAGGGTATGCCTATGTCTTGTAGTATGCGGATAGAGACAATATTTCTTGAGCGAAATAAACCTTCGCGTACCCGAATTGGGCCAAGAAAAGTATCGTTATCATTGCGTGGTCGCCAAACTTCTTTCATTCCTGGTTCGAAAATTTCCAGCGGCGCGTCGTTAACCAGTGTTGAGCTGGTATAGCCAGCATCCATAGCTGCGCTATAAATAAATGGCTTAAAGCTTGAACCTGGTTGGCGTTTAGCTTGCACGGCTCTGTTGTAGTGGCTTTGCCCGAAAGAAAGACCGCCAATTAGTGCTTTTATAGCGCCAGTTTTTGGATCCAAAGAAATTAGTGATGATTGTACTTGTGGAATCTGTGAGAATTTGAAATTGCCTTCATCGTCTTGTTCGACTCTTATTAGGTCGCCAGTCTTAACTATATCAGCAGGCTTTTTGGGGCTGGCGCCACGGCTATTATTACTTAGATAAGGCGCTGCCCAGCGCATGGTTTCCCAGCTTATTTTGTGCTCTGTCCCGTTTTGCAGCATTACTTTTATCTGATTAATGCCTACTTCGCTAACAATGGCTGGAATGAATGGGGGTACTTTGCGGCTATTAGTTAGTGCCGATTGCCAGTCGTTTGGTTTTAGTGCGCGAGCCTCTGCGCCACGGTAGCCATGGCGTTTATCGTAAGCAGTAAGTCCAGTGTTAACTGCAAGCTGTGCTTGTGTCTGCAGGTTGGAGCTAACACTTGTTGTCACGTTTAGGCCAGCGGTGTATGCGTCATCGCCATACTTTGCAAGCATCTCTAAGCGAGCCATTTCAGCAATGTATGGGGCGTAAAGCTCAGGTTGTTTTATATGAAGCTGTGCACTTTGCGGCTCATTGATAGCTTCTTCAAATTTTTCCTGTGAAATGTAGCCGAGGCGCAACATGCGGCCAAGAATCCAATCTCTGCGCTCCATGCTACGCTGAGAGCTTGCTAATGGATTGAAGCGTGACGGGGCTTTGGGAAGGCCAGCTATCATTGCCATCTGGGCGATGCTTAGTTCGTTGATTGATTTGCCATAATAGATATTGGCGGCAGCTTCGATGCCGTAGGCGCGATTACCAAGATATATTTTATTGACATAGAGCTCTAGTATTTCGTCCTTGCTTAGTTCACGCTCTATCTGCAGCGCCAAAAGAATTTCGTTAGCTTTGCGCGAAAAACTTCGTTCGCTAGTGAGAAAGAAATTCTTAGCAACCTGCATGGTAATGGTGCTACCGCCAGTTTGAATGCGGCCTGTTTTTAAAATTTGAGCAGCAGCACGCATCAAACTGCCAGGATCAACGCCATAATGATGGGCGAAATTATCGTCCTCTGCTGACAGCAAAGCATTAATAAAGTCTTGCGGAACTTCAGCAAAAGGAATGGGAGTACGGCGCATTTCGCCAAACTCTTCGATAAGCAAACCATCCGAACTATAGATTCGCAGTGGCATTTGTAGTTCCACTTCGCGTAAAGTTTCAACTGCTGGAAGGTTTGGGCTCAAGTAAAGATATGCGCCAGATAAACTGAGTACTAATCCGCAAATTAACGCAATGATGAGTGCAAAAATGCTTTTTATGAACAGAATCAAGATGGTCAGTTTCCTAAGGTAAATTAAGGAGTTATGAATTAGGACGCCAAAAAATGCTTAATTCGGACACATTATAAGGGTTTTTTTTGCCAGGAAGCCATTTGCGATCGAGGCAAGACTGTTATCTAATGTGAATAACCATAAAACGTCTGTAAGTGACGGATGCTGATAGGAATTCAGTTGTGCTAGGGCTCTTCAAAAAGAAAGCAAATACATTACTGGGGATCGATATAAGCTCGACCTCCGTTAAATTAATTGAACTTAGTCGTTCAGGTGGTCGTTATAAGGTCGAGTCTTATGCTGTAGAGCCTCTGCCTGCTAACGCCGTTGTCGATAAGAATATTGCCGAGTTAGAGTTGGTTGGCCAGGCTATTAGCAAGCTGGTAACAAAATCTAGAACCAGCTTAAAGCATGCCGCAGTTGCGGTTTCTGGCTCAGCAGTAATCACAAAACAAATTCAAATGGACTCTGGCTTGTCTGATGACGAGCTGGAAACCCAGCTCAAGATAGAGGCAGACCAATATATTCCTTATCCAATTGAGGAAGTTGCCATTGATTTTGAAGTGCAGGGGCCATCGGGTACGGCAGGAAGAGACAATGTCCTGTTGGCAGCTTGCCGACGTGAAAACGTTGAAATTCGTGAGGCGGCTTTGTCATTGGCAGGGTTGAGCGCCAAGGTAGTGGAAATTGAGTCTTTTGCTCTTGAGCGTGCGTTTGGACTTATCTCTACCGAGCTAGCGGGCGATCGCTCTGAGCTAACTGTAGCAGTGGTTGATATTGGCGCTGCTATGACAACTCTAAGCGTTATGCGTAATGGCTCAACAATTTACACACGAGAGCAAGTGTTTGGTGGTCGTCAGCTTACAGAGGAAATTCAACGCCGTTATGGGTTGACCTATGAAGAAGCTGGTATGGCCAAAAAACAAGGTGGCTTGCCAGATGACTATGAGTTAGAAGTTTTAGAGCCGTTTAAAGAAGCGGTGGTACAGCAAATCTCGCGCTCACTACAATTTTTCTTCGCTGGCGGCCAATATGCTGAAGTTGATTACATCTTACTTGCAGGTGGCTCTTCATCTATCGCAGGGCTGGATCGTTTGGTTCAGCAGAAGATAGGCACACCCACCTTAGTGGCAAACCCTTTTGCCAATATGTCATTGAGTAGCAAGGTTAATGCTGGTGTTTTGGCGAGCGATGCACCTTCGCTAATGATTGCGTGTGGATTGGCAATGAGGAGTTTTGACTGATGACAAGGATAAACT
>LSQX01070278.1_pt1 | contig 12405 bp, 13 predicted proteins | sample 654561 | NCBI WGS metagenome assembly LSQX01 (sample SAMN04489861, study PRJNA283612) | anaerobic digester metagenome | isolation source: 4 biogas reactors fed with cattle manure at either 37C or 55C with and... | place: Denmark: Kongens Lyngby | collected 2014 | reverse complement strand
TGATCGGCTTGAACTTGTAGCGGATGGTGTAGCCCGCTTCCTGGCACTTGCGCGCCGCCTCGATGCGTTCCTCGGTGGTTCCCGTCTTCGGCTCGAGCACCTCGCTCTGCTTCGGCCCCGTCAGGCTCCAGACGACGATGGTGTTCCCCTGATGCTTCAGGGGGAGCATCCACTCCACGTTCCAACTCTTGGTGTGGATCACCAGATAGCGGTCCTGGAGCGTTCCGAAATACTCGATGATAGGACCAAGGCAACCGAGCTCCGGCTCCAGGCAGGGCACATCGGCATCGTCTTCCAGCAGGTAGGTGAGCTGCCAGGGGTGGCGCTCGATCAGCTTGCCGAGGTGGAGCAGGTACTCCTCGACGTTCACCATTGTGGCGAGAATGCCGCCCAGACCGCAATAGGCGCAGCGATGCAGGCATCCCGCCTGGAAATGAATCCGCCAGCATGCCCGGCACACCTTCTGGCGCCGGCGTGGGTCCTCCTTGAGCCCCGCGGGGAACCAGATGAAGGCGCCGTCGCCCAGGAGCATCTCGCGGAGATGGCCGCCGATGCCTGTCTTCGCCTCATCAAAGCGCTTAGCGCGCTCCTCCAGGCGGTCATCAAAGCGGAAAGTGTTGAAGACGAGGATGGGATCGCGCACCTCGGGCTTGGCGCCCATCGCGCCCAGGCCATCGGTCCAGCGTCCGGCCTGGATCAGCTCGGGCAGCTCCTCATCGGTATAGACGACCGGCTGCTGAGGGCGCTCCAGCGCGGCACACACGCGCTCGACGCGCTCGCGGAGGCGTGGCTCGGCCATCGTGCTTTCGTGGGCATACACGGCGGGTGGGTCGATGCGGTACATAGGCGCTCACTCCTTCATTCGTCCTGAAAGCGAACGCGACACGAGGGCGAAGGCTCGCGATGGGTCTGGACTGCATCGCCCTGGCCCTCCCCCTGCTGCACACGGCGCCCCGACAGGGCGCGCCCGTGATCAGCAGATACGCCGGACGGAGATGGAGTTCCTACCGGTTGCCGGCCATCCTGGGGCTGGTAAGTCTTACCCCAACGCGCGAGGAGGGAGCGCCCGCCACGCTGGCAGGCCAGGTCGTTTAGGCCACTTCACGGATAAAGGGGCTGCCACTGGAAGGAGCCGGGGCGCCATTTGACGTGGCCATCCGCCCAGAGGATGACCGACCCCTCGAAGTGCGGCGCGCCGGTATACTCCAGACCAGGCGTATCCCGGTCGCCAGGTTGTCCGGACGGATCGCCGGCGAGCGGCACCTGGTCGGGCGTCTGATAGGGGCTACCCGGAATCCGCTGCAGCCGGTGATGCCAGCGCACGTGCGGGATCACATAGCCAGTGTAACGCTGGTCGATGCCGCACCAGACGACGGACTTCTGCTTATACACGGCGCTCTTGCAAAACCAGATGTCGCGGTTGCCCACGTAGGTATTCAGCGCGTGGTGCAGGAGATCGGCACGGTACTCCGGAACGGCAGCGCCGGCCGATGTCCAGAGGTTGTGCCAGGGTGGAAACCGGCCGTTCCAGTCGCGCTCGTAGAGCGTATAAGCGACGTAGAGCTGGCGCAGGTTGTGGGTGCAGGCTGTCTGATGCCCGCGCGAGCGCGCGCGGGTGAGCACAGGTAGGAGCACTCCGGCCAGGATGGCGATGATGGCTATGATGACCAGCATCTCCATGAGCGTGATACCCGGCGGCGCACTGAGCCTCCACTGGCTTCGTTTCACGGCGCGCCTCCTCTCCTGGCCCTCAGTTTGGCGCTGCAGGACTGAAAGCCTCAACGACGCGCGTCCTATCTGTTCGACGCCCGCCGACCTGCATCTGTTCCCGATCATGCAAGAGGCAGCCGATTGGCTACCAGAGGATGCGCTCGTCTCCAATGCGACGGGTGAAGCGGATCGAGTCCAGATACTCCAGGATCGGCACGGCGTACTTCCGGCTGGAGCCAGTCAGGTCGCGAAACGCCGCGGCGGTGATCTGCCCATGGGCAGCAATGTGCTCCGAGACCAGCGCCTTGATCCGCTCGATGGCATCGGCGAGCAGGTAGAGATCGGGCGTGACCCGCGCAACCCGGCCCATCTCCGCAAGCGCGTTGAGAATCTCCCGCGCGCGCGGGCCCTCGGTGGCAACGAGCTCCGCCGCGCTCGGCGGCGAGAAAGGCGTCACCCCCAGGCGCGCCTCGATGCGAGCGGCAAGCGCCTCCTGCTCCGGAGTGAGGGAGACGGCATGCCCCGGCCGGCGCACCCCATTCCCCTGCACCTCGACCCGCCCCTCGGACGCGAGCCGCTGCAGCATCAGCCCGAAAGTGCCCCCCGGAACGGCGCGCGCGCCCCGCGTGTGCAGCTCCTCACGGGGCATCCACTCGCGGAGGGGATTGGCCTGATGAAACGCATCCATCACCGCGACCAGGCGTTCCGCCAGCGCGCTCCACCGCTCGCGATGCACCACCGCCTGCGCTGAAAGCGCGACCAACACCCCCTCCTCAACGAGCGTTCCTACCTCCGCACGCACTTCCTCGACGGGGCGGTGCTGCGCCGCGGCGAGCGCCGGCACCGTTGTCCCCGTGTCACCGGCATCATAGACGGCACGCGCCAGCAGATCGAGCGGACCGCCGCTCTCACGCACGCGAAGCCCGGCGAGAACGTCCTCCTGAAAACGCCGATGCTTCCGGGGCGTGGCATCCAGCACAACGCCACCACCCAGGGTGACCATCGGTGAGTAAAGCCGGATCACGAAGGGATCCCCGCGCATCACAGCGGTGGGACTCTCCAGACGAAACTGCACCAAGCCCGTCTCACCCGGGGCCAGCTCGTGCCGGTCGAGGAGCGATACCCGGCCGATCACCTCCGCGGTGCCCGCGTGCAACCGGATCCGCGTGCGATCCGCCAGGGGACGCTCGAGGCGAGGGAGAAGCTGGAGCCGGGCATCGATGAGATGCGTCGCGCGCAGNNATTCAGGGCCGCGCGCGACCCCGCCACGGCCTCTTCGACCTTCCGCCCGTGCATCTGCACCTGACGGACGCGCGTCTGCCGGCCCGCAGGAAGCAGCTCCACGGTATCGCCGACGCGCACCCTTCCGGAGGCCACCGTTCCCGTCACCACCGTGCCAAACCCAGGCATGGTGAAGACCCGGTCCACCGGCAGGCGGAATGGGCCCACGGCGCTCCGCTCGCGCACCGCGCGGGCCAGGCGATCCAACTCCGCGCGCAGGCGATCGATTCCTTCGCCCGTCACCGAGGATACCCGGATCACCGGGGCGTCTGCCAGGAAGGTGCCCGCGATCGCCTGGCGGAGGTCCTCCTCCACCACATCCAGCCACTCCTCGTCAACGAGGTCCACCTTGGTCACGGCGATCACGCCGGCCGGCACATGCAGGAGGCGCAGGATGTCGAGGTGCTCGGTGGTCTGGGGCATCACGCCTTCATCGGCGGCTACCACCAGGATCACCACGTCGGTGCCCCCGGCGCCCATGAGCATATTCTTCAGAAAGCGCTCGTGCCCGGGCACATCCACGATCCCGGCAAGCACTCCGGAGGGAAGCTCCAGGTGGGCGAAACCCAGCTCGATGGAGAGGCCCCGCTCCTTCTCCTCCTTCAGGCGATCGGTATCGATGCCTGTCAGCGCCTTGATCAGGGCCGTCTTACCGTGATCCACATGTCCGGCGGTCCCGATGATGATCTGTTTCATGGCAACTCCCATTATAGCATAGGGTTGCGCGAATTGCTTGACTTGCGGCCGCGGCGGTGTTACACTCGCGGGGAAGAGGATGCCACTCGATGCAGCACGATCCGAACGCCCCCTGGGGAGCCGATAACCCGCTCCCGCCTCGCCGCTCCGGACTGGAACTGATCTGGGAGGGCAAGTATGACGCCTGCGGGAGGCGCCGCGGGCCATCCCTCCCGCCCTTCCCGGTGACCCTCCGCCGCCGCGAAGTGGTCGACCCGCCCCCCGACGCTCCCGCTCGCCCGATGAGCGGGGTGTTCCGAAACCGCCTCATCCGGGGTGACAACAAGCTGGCGATGGCCGCTCTCCTCCCAGAGTTTCGCGGGCGCGTGAATCTGGTTTACATCGACCCGCCCTTCGCCGCCGGCGCCGACTTCCGAGCAGACGTCGCCCTTGGCGAGGATCCGGCAATCATCCGAAAGGCGCGGTCCGCCCCCGAAGCTATCGCCTACCGGGATGCCTGGGGAACGGGCGTCGACTCCTATCCCCAGGTGATGTACGAGCGTCTCGAGCTGATCCGGGAGCTGCTCGCGCCGGATGGCAGCCTCTATATTCACTGTGACTGGCGTGCCAACGCCATGTTGCGCCTCATCTGTGACGAGATCTTCGGCGTCGAGTGCTTCCAGCGCGAGATCATCTGGCGGATCGGCTGGGTCTCCGGCTACAAGGCGGCCGCGGCCAACTGGATCCGAAACCACGACACCATCCTCTTCTACACGCGCGACCCAACCCGGTTCACCTTCAACAAGGAGTATCTCCCCTACCCGCCCGGCTATCGTCGGCGGGATGGCTCGCCCCCGCGCGGGCCGGGGTATCCCCTGGAGGACACCTGGAACTGCAGCGAGATGGACCGGCTCGACTCCATCCAGATTAAGAGCTTCTCGCGCGAGAAGGTAGGCTACGAAACGCAGAAGAACGAGGCGCTCCTGCGCCGCATCATCCGCGCNNCGGGCACCACGCTTGCCGTTGCCGAGGAGCTGGGCCGGCGCTGGATCGGGTGCGACATCGGGCGGCACGCGCTCCACATCGCGCGCAAGCGCCTGATTGACCGGCAGCGCAGCCTGACGGCCAAAGGATCGCCCTGCCAACCCTTCGACACCTTCGATCTGGAGGACGCCGAGCGATGCTGGTGGTTCTCTCACCGGCTTTCCGCGAGTGAGGAGAACTACCGCCGCACCCTGCTGGAGCACCTGGGAGCCACTCCCCTGGCCTCTTCCCCGGTGCAGAGTGAATCCGGCGAAGAGAAACCCCTGCCCGGGTCAGGTGTCTTGCATGGGCAGCGCGGGGACGAGCTGGTGCACATTGCACCCCCGGGGGCCCGCTTCAGCCGCGCCGATCTGGAACAGGCGCTCGCCGCCGCGCGTGGACGAGGCGGCAATCGCCTCGTCTGCCTGGCCTGGGAGTTCGAGCCCGACTTGGCGCGCCGGGCAGAGTGGCATGGCAATGCCCGCCTCCTCGTGATCCCTCCCGAGGCGATGGAGCCCAACCGGCGTGAGGTGGTCTTCTTCGAGCCGGGCTGGCTGGACGTGGAGATCTGCTGGCGCGCGCCCTTCTGCGCCGACGTGCGCCTCACCGGCTTTCGGCCCTGCCTGCCAGAGAGGGGCGACCCCGAGCTGCGCGCCCGAGCCGCGGAGGCGCCGTTCGACCTGCTCGACTTCTGGGCCATCGACTTTGAGCACGACCCGGACATTGCTCTTTTCCGGCACCGCTGGCAGTCCTATCGCACGCGAAACAACCGGCGCCTGGTGCTGGAGAGCGATCGTGGTTACACGTATGTCGGTCCAGGCCAGAGAACCGTCGCCGTCAAGGCCGTGGATGTCTTCGGCATGGAGACGGTGGCCCTCGTCCGGCTCGGCCTCTGAAGCCTGCTCGCCTCCCCACGAGCCCCCTGGGACATGGCGCCGCGTTCCGTGCCGGGCCTGCCCGGGACCAATGGCGCGGGTTTCCTTGACAAACCCTATGCCCGAACCTATAATGGGGGCGTGGGACGCACACTTCCGCCCGGCTTCTCTTGGAGGGGCAGCGCGCCCTCGCGGAAAGACTCATGCACGAACAGGCAGAGCGACTCAACGATGCTCACGGTGCTGATTCCGGCCTATAACGAGGCAGAATCCATTTTGCAGACCCTCGCTGCCGCAGCAGNNCCGCATCGCTGAGACGCTCGATGGCGTGATGGCAGCGCTTGAGGGCGCGGGGGTGGAAGGGGCCCAGGTCCTTGTCATTGATGATGGTTCTTCGGACGACACGGCCGCCGCGGCTGCATCCCGACCGGGCGTTGAGGTGTTTCGCCTGGAGGGAAACCGTGGGAAAGGGGGCGCGCTCAACGTCGGCCTGCGCCAAGCACGCGGCAAGATCATCGTCACCCTCGATGCCGATCTGGGCGCCAGTGCGGCCGAGATGGGCTGCTTGCTCGCCCCTGTCTTCGCGGGGGAGGCAGAGATGACGATCGCGGCGTTTCCGGCAGCGGGACGCAGCGGCGGGCTGGGATGCGTGGTTGGCCTGGCGCGGTGGGCGGTTCACCGGGCAACGGGCCAGGACGTATCGGCGCCTCTCTCCGGCCAGCGCGCTATGACTCGCGCGCTCATCGACGCGGTTGGAGGCTTCGAGGAGGGCTTTGGCGTGGAGACGGCCCTGACGATTGAGGCCCTCCGCCGCGGCTTTCGAGTGCGCGTGGTTCCGACGACGATGCGGCACCGTGCGCTGGGCCGAACCCCGGCTGGCTTTCTCCACCGCGGGAAGCAGCTGCTATCCGTGGCCCGGGTGGTGTGGCGCAAGCGCGCCTGGCGCCGGCAAGAACGCTGATGACCCCTTTTCTCCCCCAGCGACCAAACTACCGCGGGGAGTCTATCCCTGTGGGCGCCGGCGTGTTCTTCGTGGTGCCGGCACTCGCTCTCCTGGTGGGCCTGGCGGTCCTCACGGAGCTGCGCCGGCCGGCGCTGTTGCACGCCTTCGCTATCGCCGCCTTCGCGGCCCTGGGTCTTTTGGATGACCTGCGCGGCAGCCGCGCCCACACCGGCCTCCGCGGGCACGTGACGGCGCTGGTGCGCGAGCGTAAGGTGACAACCGGACTGCTCAAGCTCGTTGGTGGCGCTGCCACTGGAGTAGCCATTGCCTGGCTGGCGCGACCGCGCTTCCCAGAGGCGTTGCTGGATGGCGCCCTGGTTGCCCTCTNNCTGTTGGATGGCGCCTTGATTGCTCTCGCGGCAAATCTGATCAACCTGCTGGACCTGCGCCCGGGAAGGGCATTGAAGGGGTTTGCCCTGGGCGCGCTTGCGCTGGTGCCGGCTGCTGGTTTTCCCGGCATGCTCCCGCTGATCGCGGTGATGCTTCCGGCTGCGGGTTACGCGCCGGCGGACCTTCGCGCGCGCATGATGATGGGAGATACCGGCTCGAATGCCCTGGGCGCCGCCCTGGGAGTGACGGCGGTGCTGCACCTGGAGTGGGGCGCGCGTTTGGCGATCCTCACGCTCCTTCTCGGCTTGCATCTTGCCAGCGAGAGGGTCTCGTTTTCACGGGTGATCGAGCGTCACCCGATGCTTCGGTTCCTCGATCAGTTGGGCCGGGAACCGCGATGATGAGATGAGAGGTCTTCATGGAGGAGAATCGACCAGTGCTGGACGCGGAGACCGTGCGAACGCTCGTGCGCCTCGTCGAGGAGAACGCCCTGGCGGAACTCACGGTGGAGGACGTCGACTTCGCGATCACCCTGAAAGCGGAGGGCATTCTCCAGAGCGTACTGCTCCCGGCGGCACAGCCTCGACAGGAAGAAGGCGAAACCGTTGAAGAGGGGCACGCGTTCGTGCGCGCTCCGATGACCGGCGTCTTCTATCGGGCGCCAGCGCCCAAGGAGCCGCCCTTCGTGGAAGTGGGCGACCACATTGAGATCGGCCAGCCGATCGGCTTGATCGAGGCGATGAAGGTCTTCAGTGAGGTCCCTTCCGAGGTGGCCGGCCGGGTGGTCGATATTCCTGCGAAGAATGGGGAGCTGGTTCAACAGGACCAGGTGTTGGTGGTTGTAGCGGTTGAGGAGTAGCGGATGGCAGAACATCGGCCGATCCAGATTGGGATTCTTGGTCTTGGCAATGTAGGCAGCGGCGTCGTTCGCGTGTTGGAGAGCAACGCGGAGGCCATCGCGCACAAAGCGGGGGGCCCGATCCAGGTCAAGCGCATCCTGGTGCGCGATCTGGCGAAGGCACGCCCTGTGGAGATCCCGCCCTCCCTGCTGACGACGGATGCGCAGGAGATCCTGGCCGATCCCGAGATCGATATCGTATGCGAGCTGATCGGGGGCGTGGAACCAGCGCATCACTACGTCGTCGAGGCTCTCGAGCGAGGGAAGCAGGTCGTCACCGCCAATAAGGAGCTGATGGCCCGGCACGGGCACGCCATCCTCGCCGAGGCGGCGCGCCATCGGCGTGACGTCTATTTCGAGGCCGCGGTTGCCGGCGGAATCCCCCTGATTCGCCCGCTGAAGGTAGACCTGGCGGGCAATCGCATCGCCCGCATCTCCGGCATCCTCAACGGCACCACGAACTATATCCTGACGCGCATGGCCGCCGAGGGCAAGGAGTTCTCGGTGGCACTCCGCGAAGCGCAGGAATTGGGCTACGCCGAGGCGGACCCCACCTACGATGTCGAAGGCCTGGATGCCGCTTACAAGATCGCCATCCTCGCCGCCATCGCGTTCCAGACGCCGGTGGATGTGACCCGGGTCTACCACGAGGGGATCACGCGGATCTCGCCCCGGGATATCGCGCACGCGCGCGAGCTCGGCTACGTCATCAAGCTCCTGGCAACCGCCCGAGATGAGGGAAGCGCCATCGATGTTCGCGTTCATCCGGCACTGGTTCCTCAAAACCATCCACTCGCCTCGGTGAACGATGCCTTCAACGCCGTGCTCCTTAACGGCGACGCCGTGGGCGACGTCATGTTCTACGGCCGCGGCGCCGGTTCGCTGCCGACGGGGAGCGCCGTCGTCGGCGACCTGATCGATGTGGCTCGGAATATCCGCTTCGGCGCTACCGGGCGCGTGCCTTGCGTGTGCAACCGCAACAAGCCGATGCGCGACATCGCCGAGCTCTCAACCGAGAACTACATGCGCATGCTTGTCAAGGACCAGCCGGGGGTAATCGCTGGCATCGCTGGCATCCTGGGCGAGAGCCGGGTGAGCATCGACGCGGTGGTACAGAAGGGCACGCAGGGCGATTTGGCGGAGATTGTCTGGATCACCCACCCGGCGCCGGAGTCGAGTTTCCGCGGCGCGCTCACTCGCATTGCCCAGCTCCCCGTGGTCCACGAGATCTGCAACGTCATCCGCGTCGAACGGTGAACGGGCGATCCGGTCGCGCGGAGCCTCAGCTCCGCGCTCAATGGCTCCACCGCCAGTGTGTGTTGGTCCGCGCTGCTGGTTCGCGCGCAACCGCCAGGCAGCCGGCGGTTCCGTATATCTCATCAGATAGGTGGTACTTTCCATGTGGCGAGGTGTTATCGAAGAGTATCGTTCCTTCATGCCGGTCTCCGAGCGCACCCCGGTGGTGACGCTGCTTGAGGGCGGCACCCCCCTGATTCCCGTGCCGCAGATCGCGAAGCTCCTGGGGCTGGATGTTGAGATCTACGTCAAGTATGAAGGCTTGAACCCGACCGGCTCCTTCAAGGACCGCGGCATGACGATGGCAATCACCAAGGCGCTTGAGGAAGGCTCGAAGGCGGTGATCTGCGGCTCGACGGGCAACACCTCCGCCTCGGCGGCTGCCTACTCGGCGCGCGCCGGTCTGGTCTGCACCGTGCTCGTGCCCGCTGGCATGATCGCCATGGGCAAGATGGCGCAATCGGTGATCCATGGCGCCCGCGTCATCACCGTGGATGGGAACTTTGACGCGGCGTTGCGGATCGTCCGCGAGATCACCGAGCGCTACCCAGTCACCCTGGTGAACTCAGTGAACCCCTATCGTATCGAGGGGCAGAAGTCCGGCGCGTTTGAGATCTGTGACGTGCTCGGGCGCGCGCCCGACTTCCACGCCATTCCCGTCGGCAACGCGGGGAACATCACCGCCTACTGGAAAGGCTACAAAGAGTATCGCGAGGCCGGACGCATCGACCGGCTGCCCAAGATGCTCGGCTTCCAGGCAGCCGGCTCGGCGCCCATCGTCGATGGCCACCCCATCGAGGCGCCGGAGACGATCGCGACCGCGATCCGCATCGGCAACCCGGCCTCTTGGAAGAGCGCCGAGGCGGCACGCGACGAAAGTGGTGGCGTCATTCAGAAGGTGACCGACGCGCAGATTCTGGAGGCATACAACCTTCTCGCAGCGCAGACCGGCGTCTTCTGCGAGCCGGCCTCGGCCGCCTCTGTCGCGGGCGTGATCCAGCTGGCGAAGCAGAACTACTTCCCGGCAGGCAGCACCATCGTCTGCGTCCTCACCGGCCATGGCTTGAAGGATCCGGACCGGGCCATCAAGGAGTCGAAGCCGCCGCTCGCCCTCCCGGCGGATACCAAAGCAGTGGTTGAAGCGATGGGCCTCGCGTAGGCGAGGAGTGACATGGGCTGGGGCCCCCGCGGGTCCCGGCCCTCATTCGTTAAGAAAACAGGTGTCGTTGTAGAGCTGCAACACCACGCCGGAGTCGCCCACCTCGATCAGCGAGAGCGAGGCGTTGTGCGGGCGCAGCGCCGCGTACGTCTCCAGCCCTCCCCCCAGGGCATGGGCGAGCACCGCCCGCATCGAGCCGCCGTGACCGACGATCACGACGGTTTGCCCGGTATGGGCCGCGACCACCCGGTCAAACACCTTCCCAACGCGCTGCAATAGGGCGGGAATCGACTCGCCACCTGGGGGGCGGTTGCGGAGCGGGTCCGCGCGCCACAGCTGGAGCGCCTGCGCGTACGCGGCAGCGCCCAGATCCTCCTCGGTCTTCCCTTCCCACTCGCCGAAGCTCACCTCGCGCAACCCCACCTCGGGCACGACGCGCAGGCCATGCCGCGAGGCAATCGCCTCCGCCGTCTGGAACGCCCGGCGCAGGTCGCTGGAATAGACGGCAGCCACCGGCTCATCCGCCAAGCGTCCGGCCACGCACTCCGCCTGCGCCACGCCGCGCGCGCTCAGGGCGGTATCGGTGTGCCCCTGGATGCGCCTCTGCGCGTTCCACTCCGTCTCGCCATGCCGTACCAAGAAGACCCGTGTTGCCAACCCACTCTCCTCTGAGATCCGCACCCTATCTACGGGCGGCGTTTGTTTCTGTGAACTCCGTGCTCAAGAGCGCGCCCGCCCGGCCTGGGCGCGCGGCTTTTGGAAGATGAGAATGAATTCATGCACCTTGTTGACCCGGAAAACGCTGGGATAGCCGAGGGGGCGCAGCGAGTTGTAGTCGGCATGGCGGTCCCAGATGATGATGTCATCGAGGACGAAGCCCCGGCGCGCCAGCTCGGTCGCCAGGTCGCTATGAAAGGGGTAGAACTGCTTCCCCTTGCGCAGGTCCATCACGACCACGCAACAATACCCACCCGGATGGAGGACCGTCAGGACGCCGGCGAACGCGCCACCAAGGGCCTGAACAAACTCGGCATACTCTTCGATGCGCGCCAGGTCGCCCGTAGCGCCGGCATAATCACGGGTCGCCCGGCGGTCGGCGCTCCGCGCCGCCGAGAGCACGTTCCAATAGGGAGGAGACGTGATCGCCAGATCGATGCTGTCGGCGGGCACCAGATCCGGCAACGCGCGCACATCGGCGTGGTGCAGGAGCGGCTTGGGCGCCTCCGGAGGCAGCGCTGCGATGCGCGCCTGCGCCATGTCAACGTATTCCTGACAGATCTCGATCCCCACCGATCGCCGGCCCAACCGGGCCGCGGCGAGCAGGGTCGAGCCGGCGCCGGCAAAGGGATCGAGGACAACGGCATCCTCCGAGGCAGTAAAGCACTCAATCAGCCGGGCGGGAAGCGCCTCTGGGAAGAGCGCCGGATGACGCAGGCGCTTCTCTTCGAGGCTACGGGCAATGTCGCTCCACACGGAGATGGAATAGCGGGTCCAGGTGCGGCCATCCAGGTTGTTCGCGCGGCGCGTGGGCATCCGGCGCTGCGGTCTCTCGTCAGGCATCCCGTGGCTCTCTATCCGGTGCGCATCCCCGCGCTTAGGCACCACCGGGCTTGATGATCAGCTCGTCCAGGGTGCGCTTGGGCACATGATGAACGCCCTCCGAGTCGCGGTAGTACTTGATGTCGCCATCAGGCCCCACGTCCTCCAGGACCACCTTTTCCTTCGGGTAGCCAAGGGCGATCACCAGGAGGATCTCGTAGCGCTCGGGAATCGCCAGGATCTCGCGTAGGCGCTTGCGCTCGATTGACCCGATCATGCACCCGCCAAGGCCCTTCTCGACGGCACCTAGCAGGATACTCTGCGCGGCGATGCCGTGGTCACACCCAAACTGCTTGCTGATCTGGGTGTCGCCGAGTAGGATGATGTAGGCGCTGGGGCGCTCCCCTTCCTCGGGGCCGGGCCAGTCGCGGAGATAGCCGGCCCAGGCGAGCGTTGGGTAGATGCGCGCGTTTTGCTCCGGGTCCGCGGAGAGGATGAACTTGAGCGGCTGCAGATTCGCTCCCGAGGGCGAGAAACGAGCAAGGCCCACCAGCTCGCGCAGGACGCTCTCCTCAACCGGCCTCTCCTGGTAGAAGCGGCGAAAACTGCGATTGGC
>LSQX01034993.1_pt3 | contig 12405 bp, 9 predicted proteins | sample 654561 | NCBI WGS metagenome assembly LSQX01 (sample SAMN04489861, study PRJNA283612) | anaerobic digester metagenome | isolation source: 4 biogas reactors fed with cattle manure at either 37C or 55C with and... | place: Denmark: Kongens Lyngby | collected 2014 | reverse complement strand
CTAAAGGCAATCTGTTTTATTTTTTGATTTATATAGAGGCGCTATATAAACAGTGACATATCAGACTCTTCAGCGTTAGCGAGCATTGCCGCCGCACCGGAGGTTTTAACACCGTCTATTAGCTCGTCTTCTTTTATTCCCATAACATCCATGCTCATAGAGCAGGCTATTAGCTCAACGCCGTTTGATTGCGCAAGTTTAATTAAATCCTCAAGGCTGCTAATATTTTTATTTTTCATAATGCCCCGTATCATCTTAGCGCCCATGCCGCCCATATTCATTGACGACAGCTTTAGCTTTTTTGAGCCTCTTGGCATCATAAAGCCGAACATTCTTGAAATAAAGTTCTTTTTGACTTTTACCTTTTCGGTGCGGCGCAAAATATTTAAGCCCCAGAATGTGAAGAACATACTGACTTTTCTGCCCATAGCCGCCGCGGCATTTGCAATTATAAAAGAGGCGATAGCTTTATCAAGGTCGCCCGAAAACACAATAATATTTTTATTGTCATGCGCTCTTAACTGCTCTGAAGAAACGCTTTTTCCGCCTTTTTTTATTTTGGCAATACTTACGCCTTTTTCGCTTTGCTGCTCTAAAAGTGTATCACCCGTCCTGCGGCAAAATCCTTCAAGGTCGCTTGCGAACGCGGGGTCAGTTGTAGAAATTTCAATAATATCACCGTCATTTGCTTGTTTAAGAGTGTTTGAAAGCGTGACTATGGGTCCAGGGCACTGTAAGCCGCGAGCGTCAACGCTTATGGTTTTTATGTTTTTATTTATATCGTCTTTTTTCGGAAGCTGTGTTTCCGGATTAATGGCGCGCTGCACACTGTTTGTAGCATGCTTGCCGTAAATAGAACTCCAAAGCCTGTAACCGCCGCTAAGATTATATACATCATATCCGTTTTGCGACAAAATTCTTGCGGCAATATAGCCCCTTAAACCAATTTGGCAAGTAAGGTATACAGGCTTTGTTTTCGGAAGCTGTGCTAAGTTGTTTCTTAACTCGTCAACCTCAATGTTTATAAATCCGTCAATATGACCGTTTTCATATTCTAACGGCGTTCTCGTGTCAAGAAGTGTAACGCTGCCGTCCCGAGGAAGGTTTTTTTCATCGTGCCAGTGGAATACCTTTACTTTACCGTTTAATATATTCTCCGCCGTGTATCCCGACATATTTACAGGGTCTTTTGCAGAGCCGAATGGAGGCGCGTAGCAAAGCTCCAGCCGCGTAAGGTCGAAAACCGTCATATTCGCACGAATTGCCGTTGCAAATACATCACACCGCTTATCCACACCGTCATACCCTACTAATTGCGCGCCGAGAACCTTGCCGCTTTCTTTTTCAAAGATAAGCTTTACAGACATGTTAACGGAACCGGGGTAATATGTCGCGTGATTTGGTGAATATGTAAAAGTTTTTTCATAATTCAGTCCGAGCCGCGCGGCAGTCTTTTCGTTTATTCCCGTAGCAGCGACTGTAAGGTCAAACACTTTAAGGATTGACGAGCCTTGCGTTCCGGTATAAGTGCTGTCAAGACCATAAATATTATCTGCCGCTATTCTGCCCTGCCTGTTAGCGGGACCTGCAAGCGGTACATAGCCTTTTGTACCCGTTACAAAGTCTACAATCTCTACGGCGTCGCCGACGGCGTAAATATGTTCATTACTCGTCTGCATATGCTCATTTGTTATAATAGCTCCGCGCTCGTTACAGGACAGCCCCGCGTCTTTTGCTAATTTTGTGTCCGGTCTAACGCCTATAGCCATTATAAGCATATCCACACAGAGCGTTTCATCCTCAAGAGACAGCTCAAGACAATCGCCGTCTTTAATGGATTTCACAGTATTGTTAAGAAGTAAATCTATGCCCTTAGACTCTAAATATCTATGGACATCACATGCCATATCATAATCAATAGGCGGGATAATTTGCTCTGCCGCTTCTATAAGCGTAACCTTTATACCGTTTGCTTTTAGGTTTTCCGCCATTTCAATGCCTATAAAGCCGCCGCCTATAACTGCCGCCGACAGAGGCTTTTCTTTTTCGATAAAGTCCTTTATTTTATATGTGTCGGGAATATTTCTAAGCGTAAAGACTTTATCAGAATTAATACCGTCAATAGTAGGAACGAAAGGCTCTGCCCCCGGAGAAAGCACGAGCTTGCCGTAGCTTTCACGATATGTTTCACCCGTGTTGTGGTTTTGCACCACAACCTCCTTTTTATGGGTATCAATTGAAAGAACTTCACTGTTTATTCTGACATCAATATTAAAGCGGGCGTTAAAGCTTTTGGGCGTTTGTAAGGTTAGGGATGATTTATCCGTAATTTCATTTCCTATATAATAAGGCAAACCGCAATTAGCGAATGAAATATACCCGCCTCTCTCAAACATTATAATTTCCGCTTTTTCGTCTAAACGGCGAAGCCGTGCCGCCGCGGAAGCTCCGCCTGCGACACCGCCGACAATAAGTACTTTTTTGTTATTTTGCACAAAACTCACCTTACTTTTATTAATCAAGCATCAAAAGGATTTCGTTCTTAGGTTTTACTCCAATAGAGGTTTTAACAGCCTGACCGTCCTTGAATAAAATCATAGTAGGGATACTCATTACACGAAACTGCCTTGCAAGCTCCGGCTCCTCATCTACATTGATTTTGCCAATTTTTGCAGTCTGTGCTTCACTTGCCACTTCGTCAAGGATAGGAGCGAGCATTTTACAAGGACCGCACCAACTTGCCCAGAAATCGACAAGGACAGGTTTATCGGATTCTAAAACTTCTTGTGAAAAATTATCTTTATTAAATGTTAATACTGACATTTGAATTCTCCTTTACATTGTTTTAATTAATTATACACATATTTTACATAATATCTGTAACTGAGTTACAAAAGGGAGCGTTTATTATTCTTGACCTTATATACATATTTATGTATAGTTATGTAAATTGAAATAAGGAGTAAAAGAATGAAAGAAGTCGTAATAGGCGTATTAATACCGTTAATAGGAACGACAGCGGGCGCTGCGATGGTTTTGTTTTTTAGAAAAGAAATAAGCGGTCGTTTCCAAAAGATATTGTTAGGCTTTGCTTCCGGAGTTATGATGGCGGCATCTGTGTGGTCACTCCTTTTACCGTCAATTGAGATGGCGGCAGAAGAAGGCTATATTTCGTGGGTTCCTGCCGCGGTAGGTTTTGTTTTTGGCATGGTATTTTTACTTGTATTGGACTCACTCATACCGCACCTTCACAGAAATGCGGAGAAAGCAGAGGGTTTACACTCGAACGCAAAAAAATCTACAATGCTTTTAATAGCCGTTACGCTGCATAATATTCCGGAGGGTATGGCAGTAGGAGTTGTTTTTGCGTCTTTACTAAGTGACAGTGGGAGCATTCCTCTTTCGGCGGCTTTTGCATTATCCGTAGGAATAGCACTCCAAAACTTTCCGGAAGGAGCTATAATATCCTTCCCGCTTAAAGGTTTGGGAGTTTCAAAATGGAAGTCGTTTTTATTAGGGACTCTTACGGGTGTTGTTGAGCCGATAGCATCAATTATAACAATTTTATTTGCGAGTATTGCCGTGCCTGTGCTTCCATTTCTGCTTTCCTTTGCGGCGGGGGCTATGATATATGTTGTAGTAGAAGAATTAATACCGGACATACACACCGACGCGCATTCAAACATAGGGGTTATGGCGGTTTGCGCCGGATTTGTGGCTATGATGGTTCTTGACATTGTTTTTGGTTAATCAAATAAAATAATTTGGCTCTCATCTTTTTTGATGAGAGCCAAAGTTTTGCTAAAATTCAATTCCTATTGAGGCGAATAAAGTTTCGAATATATGGATTATCGTTTGAACGAAACTTACAAGAGTGCCGATGTTGCCGACGATGAAATATAAATCGTTGTGCCCCTCGTTGGGATGACCGCCCTCATTTGAGGTTTTCTCCAGCGTGAATACTTCAAACGGCGAGAAGTTGTCCTTTGAATATGAATTTATTGTAATCGTATCATATGAGAAATCCATAATATTATAGATATAATCATATTCTGAAATAAAGTCATATGCTAAAGCGTCACTGCCGGCACTTACATTTCCCCTTGGTCTTGCAGTAGAGCCGGATGTAATGTAAACGGTTCCCGCAGCGTCTGTAACATGCCCTTGCCCTCTTATATCTTCTGACACTTTGCCGCCGTACATAACATGAGTGCGGCTGTAAACATGACTGTGACCCGTTAAAACGATATCAACGCAGAACTCGTCGAAAATAGGAACGAACATAAGCCTTAAAAGACGGTTTTCATCTTCTCTACCCTCATGGTGACCGCCGTAAAGGTCATGGTGCATAACAGCAACGCGCCATTTAACATCGGAATTTTCCTCCACAGCTTGCTTTACGAAATTGTAATGGTCATTTGCAGAGGTCCAGTTAGAATTTATAAAAAGGAAAAGAACATCGCCTTTAACAAAATAATAGTCGCCGCCATTTTTATCGGGAACTATCGCTTGCCCTTTATTATATCTGTTGGGGCTGTTAATTACACTTGCATATACTGTGTTTTTATTATCGTGGTTGCCGCATGTAGCCGCAAAGGGAATTTTCTTCATTAAGGGCGAGGAGAACAGACCAATATATTCTGACAACAAGCCGTGGTCAGCTTGGTCTCCTGCGGAAATAACAAGAGACATATAGTTGTCTTTATTATAAGCCTGTGTGAAAATCTCGTGAAAAGCAAATGAAGTGTCTTTAACGCTTTCGCCGTCGGGATTATCCGTTTGCTCACTTATGTGAACATCGGAAACAAATAATGCACTAAAACCGTCTGCCTTCCCTGTCTTAAAGGTATTTACAGACGAGGTATAATCGTTTGCACTGTAATAATACATGTATGTTCTATTAGGCAGAAGTCCATAAACCGTTACCTGATAAGAGTAGTTATCATTGTCTATTTTTACGCTAATGCCTGTAAACTCGTCATAAGAACCTATAAGAGATGATTTAACATATACTGTGGGGTTTTCGCATTCAGTATTGCCGAGCCAAGCGAAGTTCATCTCGCTCTCATTTCCTCCCGGCGCCATATAGAGTGCTTTCCCGTCACTTTTATAGCCTTGCCAATATGTGTCCCACTGTGAAGCGCTCATATCATAAGATGACAGAGCATAAGCGGGGCTTATCATAGCAGTTGCTAAAATAGCAAAAACCAAAACAATGCTAAGCGACAGCTTTACTTTTTTCATTGGTTTCATCCTTCCTTTTTAATGTTTATTTATTAAGCAAATGCTTTTTAACCCATATAATTTGTTATTCAGAAGCTTCCGTAACCTTAATACCAAGTGCCGCGCGCCTTTCTGTAAGCTCGTTATACATAACTTCTTTTGTTTTCATATCTATATTATAAAAGAAAACGGGCAGTACACTTAATATTGTGATAATAGCGGGGAAAACGGTTGCCATGGCGAAAATCCATACTTGCGTTTCATACTTTTGTTTTAGCCCTGCGGGGTACAAATTGGGATTATAATCTATCATCTTTTTAATTTGAGGCTCAATAATACTATTAATCCTTGAGGGTATTTTTTGAATAACGGATTTTGCCGCAGTAATCGTCGCCTCTGAGCGGTAGCCGTATTTCCATTCACAGTAATCCATACATTCGTTGCGCATTTCTGTTTTAGAAACACTTCTAATGCCCCCAAAAGCCGCGTAAATAATTTCCCATACGGCAGTTACGACCATCATAGAGGGAATATGCATAAAAAGACGGTCTTTCTTTTTGCCTATCATACCTACAAGGAAAACGGGAATATACATAGCCTTTGCAAAACTGTGACTTATCATATACACATATTTCATAGGGTGCTTTACGAGTAATTTCGGGGCGGCAACAAAGCTAAAAGGTGCAACGAAAGCAGAGGGAATACCCGCGACGGTTTCCATGGTGCCGAAAAAGAGTACCCATTTATAATATTTATTTGTACTAATACCCGTGCCGAATGAGCCAAGCGCCTCTGAAAGAATGTAAATAAAGGTAGGCCTGTTTCTAAGAACCTGCTTAATACCCTCTGTTACAGACGGTATATCAATACTTTGCTGAACACGCTCTCTTGTGTTAAATACGAACCAGAAAGCGGCAAATCCCGAAACTAAAACGGTAGAGGGACCCATAATTACATAGACGCGCGTTAAAAGCTCCGTACTCGTTCTTGTGGCGGATTTAATTAGGTTGTTAGTTACAAGGTCAAAAAGCACTTCTACAATCTGACCGGGCAAGCCGCTGAACCAACCTGTAAAATATTGTGTCATAGCAATGAGCTTTCCGCGCTCTACGGGATACGGAGTAATAGTAGAAATAAGCCCGCTGCGGCAAACCTCTCTGAAAGTGCCTGCCGTTTCCATAAGCACCTCAAAAAACATATACGCAATAAATTTTGGAATGTAATCAGAGCCTTTGCCGGCGAAAACAACGGGCAAAACCCAATACACAGCAGAGAATATTGCCAAGGGAAGCGCCACGGCAAACAGATACGGTCTGAACTTGCCCCAACGCGTGCGCGTGCGGTCAACAAGGGCGCCTATAAGAATATCGTTAATAATATCCCAAGTGCCGCCTATAAGGTTATTTAATGATTGCAAGTTGAAGTTAATGCCAAGGATACTGTCTACAAATGTTTCCTTTTGGCTGTTAAGATTGAAACTTTGAGAGCTGTCATATACTATGTAGCCAATCTTTTCCTTAAAGGAAACGGCCTTCCGGTTTGTATACGCCATAAGTTCAGCGCAAGGACCCGTAACCTGAGCCACATTTTTATCACTCACGAAGTTGACCTCCATCAATTTGTATATTAATAATTAGTATACCACAGGGATTTTTGTTTTTCAATACAAAATATACGCAAAAACAAAATTAAAAAATTGTCTTACTTTTTCTTGTACCTTACGACTAAATCTGTTAAAATAACGGTGAAAAAGTCGGTTGGAGGCAGATATGGAAAGAAGATTTTCAAGAACAGAACTCTTAATTGGCAAAAAGGCTATCCTAAAACTAAAAAACAGCAGCGTCGCTGTGTTTGGCATAGGCGGCGTAGGCGGATATGCTGTTGAGGCGTTAGCAAGAAGCGGTATAGGCTCGCTTGACTTAATAGACGGTGACAAGGTATCTGTTACGAACATTAACAGGCAGATAATCGCAACTTGCCGCACTATTGGGCAGTACAAGGTTGATGCCGCAAAAGAGCGCATTTTCGACATTTGCCCCGATACGGCAGTTAGGGTTCACCGTTGTTTTTATATGCCTGAGAATAAAAATCAATTTGATTTTTCAAAGTATGACTACATAATTGACGCAATAGATACTGTAAGAGCTAAGCTTTCGCTTATAGATGAAGCACAAAAGGCGGGAACGCCGATTATTTCTTCAATGGGTGCGGGCAACAAGCTTGACGCCTCTGCCTTTGCGGTAGCGGATATTTATGATACTAAAGTTTGCCCGCTTGCGCGCGTAATGCGCTATGAGCTTAGAAGAATGGGAATACAAAGCCTTAAAGTCGTATGCTCGAAAGAGGAGCCGATAAAATCAGAAAACCAAGGCGAAAAAGGCTCTGTTCCCGGCTCTGTGGCATTTGTGCCCGGCGCGGCGGGATTAATTTTAGCCGGAGAGGTTATACAAGACTTGATAAAAGAGGAGTTAAATAATTAAAACTTTTCAAGAAAAGAGTGTGTTTTTCCGTTTTGCTTATATCCGGCAAATGTATCAACATTGACGCGGTGAATACTGTTGAAAATATTTTGCTCAATATCTTCATTCGTCTGCTTTAGCTGTTTTATTAAAAGCTTAATCTCCTGCCTTTTAGAGGAGTCCTCGCGATTTTCCGTAAAACGGCAGGCACACCGTATAAACTCAAGCCGATTATAGTTTTTCCAAGAGATAATATCGTCTTCAAGAATGCGGTACATAGGGCGGATAAGCTCCATTCCCTCAAAGTTCGTACTTTTTATACGCGGCAGCATACCTTGAAGCTGTGAGCCGTACATCATTCCTATAAGAGTAGTTTCTATAACATCGCTCATATGGTGACCGAGCGCAATTTTATTGCAGCCAAGCTCTTTCGCTTTTGCATACAGATGTCCCCTTCTCATACGCGCGCAAAGGTAGCACGGAGAACCGCCTGCGCTGTTTGATACAGAAAAGATGTTTGAATTAAATACCGTTATAGGCACATTTAGTAAAGCGGCGTTTGACTCTATTTTTTTGCGGTTTTCTTCATTGTACCCTGGGTCCATAACGAGATAAACTATTTCAAACGGAAAATCGCTTTGCCTTTTTAACTGCTGCATAAGCTTCGCTAAAAGCATAGAGTCCTTGCCGCCTGATATACAGACGGCTATTTTATCGCCCTCGCTTATCAGGCGGTATTCCTTTACCGCTTTTATAAATGGAATCCACAGTTGTTTGCGGTATTTTTTTATAATGCTTCTTTCAATAAGCTCATACTGCAAAAATGTACGCACATTAAAACCCCTCGTTTTATGGCTCAAAAAGCAGCTCGCATTTTTTGTTTACTTCACCTTTCATTAAAGGGAGCCAGTCTTTGCCTAAATGCATATCGTCGCCGTTTTCACGCTGAATTACTATATTTTTCACATTTCCTGAAAGCGTGTAGAAAGCAAAATCACCAATATGGTTTACATTTTTGGGAATAATTATTTCTGTAAGACTGTCACAATACGAAAAAGCGTCATCACCGATTTTTTCAAGACTTTCCGGAAAGGCGAAGTTTTTAAGGTTGCCGCATTTAATAAACGCCTTGTCCCCTATCTCCTCTAAACCATCGTTAAACTTAATTGCGTAGAGGTTACCGCATTGATAAAAGGCGTTGTTGCCGATTTTTCTGACACTTTCGGGTAAAACTGCCGCGCCGCCTTCGGTGTTGCCGTCAGCGTCAGTTTCGACAGATAAACTCCCATTAGGAAAAAAGAGCAATTCGCTCAAATCTTTCGTATAAAGTGTGCCGTTTACCGATACAAATACTGTGTTTTTTTCTGATACTTTTATTTCCTTTAATGAAGGGCAATTTACTATTCCCCAGTCTCCTATTATGCTTATGTTTTCACCGATAACAACAGTTTTAAGATATTCTGCGTTTGCTATGGCAAAATCCATAATTTCAACAACTTTTTCATCTTTGTAAGTATCGGGGACCGTAAAAGTATCCTGCAAGGAGCTGCCCTTAAAGCGGTATAACGCATAGCCGTTTTCTACAGGCTTAAACTTTAAGCTCTCCTGAGAGCCGTCTTTAAGCGTGCAGCCTGATACAAAAAGCAAAAGTGCGAGGACAAGACAAAATGATGCTATTTTTTTCATACGCTCTCGTAAACTCCTTTCTCTTCACGCACTTTGTTTTCTAAACGCTCTTTTTCGCGGTCTGAAAGCTCAGCTATTATCTCCCTGTGACGCTCTTCGCTAAGGTCATAAAAATGCCAAGGCAAAAGTGAAAGTATGCCGCCTATAATACTTATAATTATTGTGGCGAAAAACACCTTATTTCGTATAATGGGGTCAAATAAAACGGTCCAGTCTGAAGTGAAGCCAATCTTTGCATAAACGGCGGGAACAAGAAGTCCCGCAACGGAGCAAAACGGGGCAATAAACATATTGATTATATCCATAAAGCTTTCAAGCCTTTCGCCCGACAGATATTGCTGATAGTCCCAAATATCGGCGGAAATCCCCCTTTTTGAAATATCACCGACTTGAATTATAACGCGCGTAATATAAACAACAATAACAAGAAGTAAAAAACTGTTTAGGTAAACGGCGCCTATTTGAAGAATAGAGGCAATAATAGAGATGTAATTACTCATAAGCACAAGCCTTTTCTTGCCGAACTTTTTTGTAAAGTAGTTTGCCGTAAGGTAACCGGGAATATTTGCAGTGCCTATTACGGCGGCGTATATCCCTAAAATCCAGTCCTTTCTTAACATATAAATTGCCATTATAGTCGTAATCTCAATAGAGCCGCTTCTGAAATTGCCCAACATATTAGATATGTGTGTAAGCCAAACATATTTATTTTTAACAACTTCTTTCACGCCTTTTTTCAGGCTTATTTCAGGCCGTCTGTCAAAGTCAATAATAACGCGCTCTTTTACCTTAAATGCAAGGAAAAGCGACAACGGAGAGAAGAATAACATCGACAGCAATATAGGACCGCGGTATGAGCTAAGCTCTGTAAATCCGCCCGTAGCCGCCACTAAAATTGGCAGCACAATGCCCACAATAGAGGGGAATAAATTGTAAAGAAGCGAGCCGTATGACAGAATTTTTGTGCGCTCTGCCGTGTTTGGAGTTATAACATTTTCTATAAACCCTACTTGGTCGTTGTAGTTTGAGAAAAGCCCCCAGACGCTAAACATCAAATGCATAATCCAAAACCTTTGATGATACAGAAAGTTGCCGTATGGGAAATAGACGAGTACAATTGAGGTAAGGACAAACGGAATATAGTTTACGAATATCCAAGGCTTGTATTTACCGTATTTTGCGGCAAATCTTTTAAAAACGCCGATACGAAAATAGGAATATATAACCTGAATAAGAAGCCTTGTGCCAAGTATTTGCGGAAAAGCGGGCATAAGAAACTCAAAATATGCTTGCGGTACAAAAAAACAGGCAGCGCCGAATAGTACGAACATGAAGTTAACATAATTTATAATCTTCATCGTCTTTTTCGGCACATGCCCTAAATTATCAGTTATGAGCATATTTATGGGATTAAAAAGATAGGAAAGAATGGTGCCTAAAAGCCCTAACAGCACAAAGTCTTTCATAGCAAGCTTATAAATAGCTCCCACTAAAAAGCAGCCTGCCGTAAAACCTAAATGGCGCTCCGCCTCCCCTGCTCCCCGGCAGCCGCCTGCGCCCAATATGAAATAAAGGAATTCTTTATAAGAAACATATTCGCCTTCACGAGGCTCGTTCCAATGTGTTTTAACATCTTTAACGGTTCCTGCCGCTTTTTTTGCAGCAGTTTGTGAGAAAGCCTTTATTTTGCCCATTTTAGCTACTCCTTTTTACATAAATTCATTGTAACGGTACTTATGGATTTTTTGAAAATGGGTATAGTGCCGTCTTTTATATCTATCTTTTCAAGCTCACGCTTTTCGTCCGTAACATAAAGAAAAGCATTTTCACAATTATTTATTCGGCACTCCTTATCTTCATTTGTGTGGTTTATCACAATAACTACTGTTTTTTCGTCTTTACAAAATGCAAGTAGGCTTAAATCCTTATCGTCAGACGACACGCCTATTCTTACAAAACCTTTTGTAATAAACTTTGAGAAGTTGCCGAAAGCATAGTATCGTTTTGTCATCTCAAATGTTTTCGTATCTTCATTTATGTAAATCAAACCGTCGCAAAAATTCACTTCAGAAACGGCTATCCAGTGCTGCCACGATACAACATTTAATATTGAAATATCTTCATACATAATTTTAGCCTGAACGAGCGCAGAATTGATACCATAATCCCTGCCGCCTTGCATATGCGTCCATTCGCTCATTTTAAGCGGCATTTCCGGATACCTTTTATCCATATATTTTCTAAACCGTTTCATAAAGGCTATACGATTATTAATAAATGGCAGCGGCGCGTGAAGAAAATACGAATGAAAGTCAATAGCATCAATGTTTCTTTTCACCTTATCATCTTTAAGCAGTCCCCTTGTGTAGGATTTATTAAACCACCGAATATCTCCGTTTTCAGCACCGGAGAGCTTTAACCCTTTGAGCTGCGGTCGATTTTCCAGCTCATTCGCAAAAACCTTGAATAAAGCGGCAACCGAACGCGGTCTATAATGGCAGCCCTCCTGCCCGTGCTTTTCCGTCCAAACCCAAAGAGGCTCGTTTACGGGTGATAAGTAGTTTACAGGTACGCCCTGCTCTAAAAAATGTTCTATTACATCAAAGCAATATTTTGCAAAAGGAGAGTAGTTTTCCTTTGAAATGTTTTCACGCCAAGGTTTAAGAAGGCATGATTTGTGATTTTTCGTAAGCCGCTCCGGCGGAGAATTGCAAAAGAACACAATCTCGTCGGCGCCATTTTTAACGGCTTCTTTTAGTATAAATACAGCGTTTTTATCTCTTGACCAATCGTAACCGCCGTCAGCGTCAAAGCTTTCCGCTCCTCTGTTGCCCTTACTAAAGGTGCAGCTATTAGAGTTTTTTGAGCCGCCGCCAAGATTATAGCGGTAGCAAGTCATTCCAATGCCGCTGTCCTTATTATAAAGCAGCTCCATAATTCTTTCACGGCAGGGCTTGCCGCTTTCGCTGTCTATATGCTCCCACCCGCCTACAACCTGCGCCCACCACGCTCCGCTTGCGCCAAAGCTTTCAAAGGT
>LSQX01394993.1_pt1 | contig 12406 bp, 6 predicted proteins | sample 654561 | NCBI WGS metagenome assembly LSQX01 (sample SAMN04489861, study PRJNA283612) | anaerobic digester metagenome | isolation source: 4 biogas reactors fed with cattle manure at either 37C or 55C with and... | place: Denmark: Kongens Lyngby | collected 2014 | reverse complement strand
GTCTGTAATTGTTCTGAACGAGCTGGTTATGAGGTTGTTCAAATTTATTTGCGCGATTTAGTAGCCCAAGTTTCACGCCCGATATTAGAATTTAAAAAATTTAAAAAAGTTTTTGTTAATGGTAAAAGCTCAGTTAATGTCAACTTTCAAATCAATCAAGAAGATTTAGTTTATTATAATAGCCATGGAAAACTGGTTCTTGATGAAGGAGAGTTTGAACTTCATGTTGCTCAAGCAAGTAATAAAATTATTAAAAGTTTTACAATAAATTTTTTAAAATAAAAATCAAATAAATTAAGAATGGTAAAAAGATGAAATTAAAGACAAAGATTGAACCAATTAAATTAAAATCCTCAAAGTTGCAAATTGAACTGTTAAGCAGCGGAGACATCTATCAAATTGTCGATGATGAAATTCAAATCAACCTTTTAAAAGGCAATCTTTTAGATGGTGCCGTTAGCAACATTTATTTAAGAAGCAATAAAAAGGGAAATTATGAGTTTGCTCCTTTATTAGGTGTTAAATCAGCGAGTTCTTTTGCAGTAGACAAGAAGCAAGTTATTTATCAGGGTAAAACTTTAGGTGTGAATTATCAAGTTGTTTTAACACTTGCTGCTGATACTTGGTATTATGATGTTTTGTTAGATAGTGTTAGTAAAGATTGTTCTTATGAACTTTTTTACTGTCAAGATGTAGCTTTAGCACCTAAGGCAATGACGAGCAATAATGAGGCTTATACAGGACAATATGTCGATCATAAAATCTTTGATTCTGAAAATGGTTATCTTGTTTTGTCGCGTCAAAATCAAAATATCCCTAACCTTTTACAATTAGGTTCATTTAATAAAATAACTTCCTATTCAACTGATGGTTTTCAGTTTTTTGGTCTCATTTACAAAAAGACTAACACCCCCCAAGCATTATTAAAAAAACAATTAGAAAATAAAAATTATCAATATGAGTTTCCTTATGTCGCTTTAAAAACTGAACAGTTTAAGCTAGATAGGAAAAAAGTTTTCACTTTTTATGGAAAATATGTAAGAGATTATAAAACTATTAGAGATAAACCTTTTGTAGTTGAAAGAAAACAACCTCTTGCTGAGTTTATTTCTGGCTTAAATTTAAAGCGACTTCAACCACAAGTTTCTTTTGGTGAGCCTTTAGTAGGAGAAGACTTAACAATTGAAGAACTGCAAAATGACTATCAAAATATTCGTTATTTAGAAAAAGAACAAGATCAAATTTTGGCTTTTTTCGCTGATCCACATATACATGTCGTTACAAACCATAAAGAACTTTTAGTCGAAAGAGCTCATGCTCACATTCAAATTCATGGCAATCTCATCGCTGCAAGTGAAAATGTAATGACAGTGACAAACTTTATGTTTGGTGTTTTTGCCTCACATGTTGCCCTCGGAAATACTAATTTTCATAAACTTTCTGGCGATTTAAGAAATCATCTCAACGTCCAAAAACTCGCAGGAATGAGAATCTATTTAAAGGTCGCTAATAATTACCGACTTCTAACTCTACCATCACTTTTTGAAATCTCAACCAACTGTGTGAAATGGGTTTATAAACTTGCTGATGATGTTATTGAAATTAAGTATTTGTCTGATATTAATCGACTCCAACAAAAACTTGTTGTTAAATCTTTAACTAATAAAACTTACGATTTATTAGTTACGCAGCCAATAATTGTTGGTGAACTTGAAAATCAATATTCAGTTGATTTTAAACTTTCGCACAATGCAATCGAGTTTACTGCTAAAAACAATCCTTTAATAATGGCAAATTATCCTAACTTAAAATATAAGTATATTTCAGAAGAAGATGTAATTATTACTGATGATAGTTATTTTTTTGGGCCTTTAGCTCAAGAGGGAATGGTAATTTTTAAATATCAAGCAAAAAGTGAAATAAACTTAAATTTAATTGCCAGTTTAACAGCAGATTATGAGCAATTTAATAAAACGAGTTGTGATGCCCTTCAAGAAAAAAGCAATCAGTTTTTTAGCGAGATTGTTCCGTTAAAAATCAATTCCAGCGAAAAGAAAATCAAATCTTTAAATGAATTGAGTTTTTGGTATACACATAATGCCTTAGTTCATTATGCTTCACCTCACGGTATTGAACAGCCGAATGGAGCCGCTTGGGGCACTAGAGATATTTGTCAAGGTCCTTTTGAACTTTTTATGACAGCGCAAAAATATGAGATTGTTCGAAAGCTTTTATTAAAAGTGTTTTCACGGCAATTTTATGAAAACGGCGATTTTCCTCAATGGTTTATGTATGATAAATATTATCAAATTCAAGCTCATGAATCTCATGGTGATATTATTGTATGGCCTCTAAAAGCACTTGCAAGTTATATTTTAAAAACAGGTGATACGACAATCTTACAAGAAGAGGTTCCGTTCATGTCACTAGAACAAAATGATTTTACTAAAGAAAAAGCTACTTTAATTGTTCATCTTGAAAAACTTCTTGCAAAAATTAATCAAAGTAAAATTAAATCGATAGATCTTCCCGCCTATGGTGGTGGCGATTGGAATGATACACTTCAACCAGCAAATCAAGAATTAACTGAAAAGATGGTTTCAACTTGGACAGTTTCATTAATTTATGAAGCATTGACTAAACTTTATCGAGTTTTGCCTGAGAAATACCAAAGTCTTCGCCAAAAAATTTTTGCGTTATTTAACACTTTAAAAGAAAACTATTATAAATATTTAATTGTTGATGGAGTTCCAACAGGTTTTACTGTGTTTTTAGCTGACAAAAGAAAAGTCTTAATTCATCCTCAAGATAAATCAACTAATTTAAAATATCGCTTGTTGTCATTTAATCGTGGTTTTATTAGTGAACTTTTTCCACCAGAAAAAACAGCTTTCTATTATCAAATAATTAATCAACATTTAAAACATCCAGATGGGGTAAGACTAATTGACAAAGCGATTAAATACCATGGCGGCAAAAACACTTATTTTATGCGAGCTGAAACAGCTGCTAATTTTGGTCGAGAAGTGGGGCTGAATTATACGCATGCTCATCTTCGATATATTGAAGCAATGGCTAAAATTGGGCAGTGCGATGAGGTTTTAAATGGCTTAGTGGTGATTAATCCAATTTTAATAAAAAAACATGTCAAAAATGCAATGTACCGCCAGAGTAACACTTATTTTAGCAGTTCTGACGGCAACTTTTATGACCGATACATCGCTCAAAAAGAATTTGATCTTTTAAGAACCGGTGAAGTTAAAGTTAAAGCGGGATGGCGAATTTATTCAAGCGGTCCTGGGATTTATCTAAATCAGTTGTTGAGTAATTTTTTAGGTGTTAAGATTGAAAACAAAACACTTATTTTAGATCCTTGTGTTGACAAGAATTTAAAGTATTTAGAATTTGAATATCAGTTTTTGGGCAAGAAACTATTGATTAAATATCATTTTTCAGTCGAAGATAAACTGCTAATCAATTCTCAAGAAAAACCAATTATCTACCGTAAAAACAAATATAAACGTCCGAGTTTGATTATTAATAGCGAAGATTTAAAACAAGCAAAAAATGAGATCGTGGTCTTTTTAAAATCATAAAAAAACCAAATATATATAAATTGCTTTAAAAAAACCTTTACATTTTTAAAATCTTGTGTTAATATAGTTCCAATTGAATATGACTTATTAAGAAGACGGGAGAGATATAGCTCTGTGAACGTCTACCAACCTATTAAATTAGGTGGTAAAGCTATAAACGATAAGCGACATCAATAAGTAAGTCCTTATCGGGCTTATTTTTTTTCATAAGAAGGGTGAAAAGATGATTGAAATTAAAAATCTCAGTAAAACTATAGACAATCTTTCAATTGTCAGCGGTGTCAATTTAACAATCAAAGCTGGAACTAAGCTTGGTATCGTTGGCGAATCTGGGGCAGGAAAGTCAAGTTTAATTAGAATGATTAATCATTTAATGATTCCATCAACTGGTAAAGTAATAATAGATGGTGTCGATATAGCCAGCCAAAATACTTCTCAGTTGCAGAAAATAAGAAGGAATATTGCGATGATTTTTCAACATTTTAATTTGCTCGATCAAAAAAATGTTTATGATAATGTAAAACTTAGTTTAACAATTGCAAATTATCCTAAAGCGGAGATTGATAGCCGGATTAAAGAACTTTTAACATTAGTGGGTTTAACTGCTAAAACAAAAGCTTATCCGCGAACCTTATCGGGTGGAGAAAAACAGCGGGTTGCGATTGCTAGAGCTTTAGCCAACAATCCAAAATATTTGTTATGTGATGAGCCTACTAGTGCTTTGGATTTAAAAACTAGTTTTGAAATTTTAGACCTCCTTCACACAATTAATGAGTTGTATGGAGTCACTATTATTCTTGTATCACATGATCTCGATGCAGTTAAATACTTATGTGATCAAGTTGCAGTAATGCATCAAGGAAGAATTATTGAACATCAAAGTACAATTGAACTCTTTTTAAAGCCGAAATCTGACTTAACTAAACAATTGATAAACCGAAAAATGTATGATTTTGCAAAAGGAAGTCAAGAGGAAATTTATCAAGTGGCATATTTAGATGATTTAGCAAACAAACCAGTTATTTCATTAGCAACAAAGATGTTTAACGTTGAAATAAATATTATTTATGCTGAGGTTATCAATATTAACCGCCAAAATATCGGCTTTTTATATATCAATATAATTGGGAAGGATAAACTTGCCGCAATTAAATATTTAAAAGAAGAAGTGAGGATTGATAAGTATGTTTGAAAATTTGAACTGGGAACAAATAATTGATTCATTTTTTGAAACATTTTTAATGACCCTTTTTACTAGTGCGTTTGTTTTAGTCTTTGGGCTAATCTTGGGATACTTCCTCTATAAAAGTGAAGAGAAAAAGCTCTTTATTTATAAAATTTTAAATGTTGTAAGTAGTATCGCAAGATCAATCCCTTTTATTATTTTAATTATTTTAATGCTCCCTTTTACTAATGCCTTTTACAATTTTATTTTTGGGCAGGATCAAAGACTATTATTTAATTGGCAAGGAGCGGTGCCTGCGCTTGTAGTTTCAGCCACACCTTTTTATGCTCGTTTGGTTCATAATAGTTTAAAAGAGGTTTCAAGAGGGACAAAAGAGATGTTAGTTTCTTTTGGAGCAAACGCCAAAACAACTTTAAAAGTAATCGTCAGTGAAGCAATGCCAAGTTTGGTTGCTGGCTTTACTACCACAGTAGTCACCTTAATCGGTTTTAGTAGTGCTGCCGCAATTATTGGAGCAGGTGGACTTGGAGATTTAGCGAGTAGAGAACGCAATCACTTGGGGATTGTCTTAATCGCAACCGCTTTAATTTTAGTATTAGTTTTTATTGTACAAGCGGTTGGTGATTTTATCTTTAAAAAAATTAATAAACGATAGGAGAAGAAAAAAATGAAAAAAATATCATTAGTTTTACTATTAGTCTTAAGTTTAGGTCTTTATTCCTGTTCAGGCAATAAAGAAAACACAATTACAGTGGCAGCATCACCAAAACCACACGCTGAAATTTTAGAATACGCGAAACCTTTATTAAAAGAAAAAGGTTATACTTTAGTAGTAAAGCCTTATAACGATTATATTATGCCCAATAAGGCTTTAACTTTAAAACAAGTCGATGCTAATTTCTTTCAACATGAGCCATATTTAAATCAATATAATGCCGATAATAAGACAAATATAGTCAGTATTGCAAAAATTCACATTGAACCGATTGGAATTTATTCAAAAAAATATAGTTCATTAGCAGAAGTAGAAAACAATGCGGTTGTTTTTATTAGTAGTTCCAAATCAGATCATGGCCGACTGCTAAATTTATTAGTTAACGCTAATTTAATTACTTTAAAAGCTGGAATTAATCCTTTTCAAGCTACTTTAAATGATATTGCAGAAAACCCCAAAAACCTGCAAATAAGGGCTGATATCGATCCGACATCACTAGTTGATGCCTATAAGTATAATCAAGCAGATTTAATTTTAATTAATTCTAATTTTGCTTTAGATGCTAATATTAATCCTGGAACTGAAGCAATCGCTCTTGAAAGACCAAATGATAATCCTTTTGCTAATATTATTGCGACATTACCAGAGTATGAAGATAGCCCTAAAATTAAAGCATTAGTAGATGTCTTAACCTCACCTGCAATCAGTGAGTGGATTTTAAATAAATGGAATGGTGATATTGTTCCCTTTGTTGAAGAATAGTTAAATTCTCAAGAAAAACTGTAAGGTCTAAAAACTTTACAGTTTTTTAATTAAAAACGAAAAAAATTTTCAAATAGTGAATGAGGTTTTATTATCTTGAAATATAATGTTATAATTAAGTTAAGCGTTTTCACTTTTAGGAGGCATTGATGAAAAGATTGAGATTTGTTGTTTTTATTTTAATATTTAGTATCTTTTTAGGAAGTTGTGATGAACAAGTTGATTATCAGATTACCTTTCGAGATATTGAGGTAACAATTGAAGTCGGTGACTCTTATTTATTGAGACTTGATGCCACTGAAAATAAAGAGATTGAATTTAGTTTTTCTGAAACTGGAATTATTGAGATTTCCGGAAAAACAATTGTTGGTTTAGAAGAAGGAACAGTTGTAATTACTGCTAAGTTAAAAGGAACGAAAATAACTGCACAACTAATAGTGAATGTAGTTCCAAAACAGGTGACGACAATTGAACCTGAATCAATAATTATTAGCGGTAACAATAATGGTTATCCAACAGAGATGATAACTCTTAGTTATGAAGTCTTACCGGAAGCTGCTGAAGATAAAACTGTAGCTTGGGCTTCAAGTGATGAGTTACTAGCAACCGTTAGTGATGGTAAAGTAAGTCTCCTTAAAGCAGGCATAGTTACAATAACTGCAACTTCCAATTATGATGAAAATATTTATCAAGATTTTACAATTACAATTATTGAAAATTTTACTGTCAGTTATGATGGTTCGCCTAATCTTGATTTAGCAGAAACTTTATTGCTTGTTGTTGAAACCTTTAATTCGGATTTAGATTTAAGTTTTCAGTCGAGTGATGAAACTGTTTTGACTGTTAATCAAGATGGCTTAGTTTACGCTGTTGCTGAAGGAGAAGCAAATGTTATTATTAAACTTGGCACCGAGGTGGAGAAAATGATTGAATTAACTGTTAATGATTTAAAGTTTGATCAATTAGTTCAATATTTAAAAGACAATGCTTATGCAAATGTCAGTCAACAGACTATCAAATATATTGGTAGTGATGATGGTTCGGCTGACTATGATCATGATATTGTCGCTTCAGTCCATCCGTTTTTATTTAATGAAGAAGTCAATATTAAGGCCAATATGTTAGCGCCAACAGCCGCTAATCACAGTGGTCGGAAAATGAGCTCAGTCCAGTGGATTGTTGTCCATGATACAGCCAATACTAGCCCAACGGCTAATGCAAGAGCTAACTCAAATTGGTCGACAAACCCAAGCAATACTGGTTCATCATGGCATTATACTGTGGGTAATGATGGTTGGTATCAGCAGCTTTATGATGATGATTTAGGTTGGCATGCCGGTGATGGCACTGCGACCAATGCTGGTTTTATCAACACCGGGATTCCCGCAGCAGAAATAAAGCCTGAACTTACAATCAGTTCAAGCGGAAGATATGTAATTAAAGGAGTTGAGACAAATATCTTAGCCCCTCTTGTTGCTGGCAGATTAGCTAAAACTAAAGATTTAGTTGGCAGTGGCATTTGGCCGGTAATAATCGATGGCACTTATCATATGCCCACAACAAAATATTCTTCAGGCTATGATCGTGGAATTACTTTTGTTGGTGGCAATAATAACGGAATAGGTATCGAGACAGCAGTCAATAAAGGTTCTGATGTTTGGCTGAGTTGGCAACGTGTCGCAAAACTTGTTGCTAAATTGTTAGTTGAACACGATTTATTGCTCGACCGTGTTGTTTTTCATAATCATTTTAGCGCTAAACGCTGCCCAAGAACGGCAATTCAATCAGATAATGTGGATAATTGGCTAAAAATGATTGAAGTTGAATATTATATTTTAAAGAATTTTCCTGATTATAAAATTGAAATGACTTCTCTTGCTCCAGAAATCCTTGACCATAACGGTAGAGTAAATGGGGTTATGACTGAAGATGTTTACCTCAGTTATGTAATCAAGATTACCGATAGTAAACAAAAGATTCGCGAATTTAACTTAAGCGTAATCGTAAACGCTAATTAATCATAATCTGTTTTGGAGTTGGAGGAACTATGAAAAGAAGACTATTTGCGGTTTTAAGCGTTGTATTGTTTGGCTTACTACTGGTAGCGTGTGGAGATAAGAATTATAAGGTAACATTTGATGTTGCGGGTGGTACTCCAGCTATCGCAAGCCAAACGATTAAAGAAGGCGGTTTAGTAACTAAGCCTAGCGATCCGACAAAAGACGGACATACATTTAAACTTTGGGAAGAGAAAACTTCTAAAAAAGAATGGAAGTTTGCGACCGATAAAGTAACAAAAAACATTACTTTAATTGCCCAATGGGAGGAAGTGCCCCCAGAAGGAGAAAAAGTTACAGTCACTTTTGAAATGAAAGGTGGAACTCCAGCAGTTGCCGCCCAAACAATTGACAAAGGTGCAAAAGCGACAAAACCTGCAGATCCAACAAAAGACGGATTTGAGTTTTTAGGTTGGTATAAAGGCGAAACTGCTTATAACTTTACTGCTGCAGTTAACGAAAATCTTACTTTAGAAGCTAAGTGGGAAGAGTTAATCGTAAAGACATATCAACTAGAGTTTGTTGTAACAGTGCCAGAAAATACAGAAGGCGATGTTTATGTTGCCACTTCACTTAATGAATGGGCTTATGAGAAACTTGTTAAACAGACAGCCGGAACGTATAAGTTAACGCTTGATGTTACAACTAACAAATTAACTCTTGAGTATAAGTATGATAATGATCATGATGGGCAATATCCAGAAACTGATTTGTCAGGAGCAGATCGAGAAAATCGTATTCATAACTTTGTTTCTGGATTTAATTTAATCGAGGATACCGTTTTAGGTTGGAAAGATGGTGGCTATAAAGAAGAAGATGAGCAAGTAACTGTTAGTTTTGATTTAAATTATCAAAATGCATTACCGCTTTCACCACAAACATTAGAAGTTGGCGCTAAAGCAATCCGTCCTTTTACCCCGACAAGAGAAGGATATTTATTTGTCGGTTGGTATTTAAACGATGAAGTTTATAACTTTGCGGAAGCAGTTTTAAACGATATTACATTAATTGCTCATTGGGAGGAGAGATTGGGCTATACGCTTGAATATCATTTGAATGGTGGTAGTTTTGTCTATGGGACAAAAGAGTTAATGGTTGAAGGTTTCTTAATGGATTTATATGATTATTTAAGTCCTTTAGAAAGTTTAAGCGATTTTATGCATGGCCAAAACAAAACAACAGGTTTTGATGGTTTGTGGCATGGCTATGTCAGTAGAATTTTTGCTGGCGGTAGGCCAGAAGAAGTCGATGAGGGGTTCTTTTATTCCTCAAGTAAATATATGGAAAAGTGGTTACCATTTTTCGATGTTTTAGAGGACTTTGTAAAATATAATCCAGAACAGTCATTTTATGGTGATACATGGGCGGCAGGTATTAGAATTAGACAATATATCATTGGTGAAAAACCAGCTCAATTTTGGCCAGATTCACAACTTGAATTGATGCCCGAGATTCCGATAAGTTATCAACCACCAACAGAGTTTGAAGCTGATCAAGAAGTGGTATTACCCAAACCTTATCATGAGACAAAAACCTTTTTAGGATGGTATGATAATCCAAACTTTGTCGGTAATCCAATTGCTAAAATTGAACTTGGAACAACAGAAAATAAAGTATTATATGCAAAATGGTCATAAGAAAAAAAATAGAGAAGTAAAAAATAAAGGAGGAGCTATGAGAAAAAGATTATTTGCAGTTTTAAGTATTATATTTTTAGGCGTATTTTTAATGGCTTGTGATGAGACTGATTACAAAGTCACATTTGATGTTGCTGGTGGCACTCCAGCTATCGCGAGTCAAACGATTAAAGAAGATGGTTTAGTGACTAAACCTAGCGATCCGACAAAAGACGGATATACATTTAAATTTTGGGAAGAGAAGACTTCCGAAAAAGAATGGAAGTTTGCAACCGATAAAGTAACAAAGAATATTACTTTGATCGCCCAATGGGAGGAAGTGCCTCCAGAAGTAGAAAAAGTTACAGTCACTTTTGACATGAAAGGTGGAACTCCAGCAGTTGCCGCCCAAACAATTGACAAAGGTGCAAAAGCGACAGAACCTGCAGATCCAACAAAAGACGGATTTGAGTTTTTAGGTTGGTATAAAGGCGAAACTGCTTATGACTTTACTGCTGCAGTTAACGAAAATCTTACTTTAGAAGCTAAGTGGGAAGAACTCCCGCCACAAGTAGAAAAAGTTAAAGTCACTTTTGATGTTAAAGGTGGGACTCCAGCAGTTGCTGCCCAAACTATTGACAAAGGTGAAAAAGCGACAGAACCTGCAGATCCAACAAAAGATGGCTATGAGTTTTTAGGTTGGTATTTAGGTGAAGCCAAATATATTTTTAGCGCAGCGGTTGATGAAAACATTACTCTGGTCGCTAGATGGGAAGAAATTTTAGTTGCCAATGAATATATTTTAGAGTTTACTGTTACTGCGCCAGAGGGTACTATTGGTGATATTTATGTGTCGGGTTCTTTTAATGATTGGTATTTTGAAAAATTAACTTTAGAGGCTGGCAAATATAAGACAACATATACCTTAAGATCTTTTGTTGAAGTTACTGAAATTGAATATAAATACTATAACGGTGTTGGCGTCGATCCTGAAGGAGATGCTGATAATGAGTATTTAGAAGAGCGGGTGTTAGATATTGTTTTGGGGGAAAATGAAATAATTGATACGATTTTAAGTTGGGAAATTATTATTTTACCTCAATTAGATGCTCCGGTAATTTCTATTGAAGATGGCGTAATCTCTTGGGATCATGTCAGTGGCTACAATAGTTATGCTCTTTTTGCTGAGATTGCTGGTGTTGAGATTGAACTGACTAGAACTTTTACAAACTCAATTAATCCAGAAGAATACAGCGAAGGTATTGAAGGTAATAACTATTACTTCATAAAAACTATAGGTTATGAAGATGAGAGTGAAGATTCTGATAACTCAAATAAAGTCTTACACTTTGTTGCGACCCCAATTGAATATTTTGAAATTGGTGGCATGACTACTGAGATTGCTGTAGTGACTGCTGAAAACTACTTTAGAAGAAGAAATGCAACCGATGAGACGGCACCTGGTGATATGTTGTATCGAGTAGTTGACATTAAAGCTTATTTAGACTCAGGTCAAACAATAACCGAAGCTTATAGTACGATTGTTGTTTTAGATGAAAATGTTGAACTTTTAATGATTAGAACTCCCCTCACAGGCGTTACTTATAATTTATTTGACGGTTGGTTTACTGATCCAACTTACACAAGCAACGCTAAACAATTAGAGGGGATTGCTGAGTATTTATTTAAAGATGATTCACTTTTAATTGGGAAAAATGAGAAATCCGTTACCTTTACTTTTGAAGATGAAGAAAAAACAACTTCAGCTAGAGAATTCTTAGTTTATCATTTGGTTAAGCCATGGGATGAGTTCCCTGATGTTAATGTCGGTTCTGAAACTTGGCGCGATGATATAACGACCTTTATTGATGCTATAGAAGTTGAACTTGATTTTGGTTTTGATGCAATAGCTTATATTAATGATAAACCCTTTAAGAGCGTTCAAGAAGCGATTGTCGCTGCTGATTCCGGCGATGTAATCCAACTTGCAGGTGGCGAACATGATGTTGAGTTCCACGTTGATAAAAACAATTTAACTTTCACTTCACTTCCTGATCAGGTTGCAATTATAACAGCTAAGATTTCATTAGAACCTAAATTAGATGGTGTTAAATTTACTAATTTAGAGTTTACCGGTGATGCTTATATTCATGAACCAGGCATAATTGACAATTTTGTCTTTGTCAATAATAAAGTTTATGACTTAGACTTAGAAGAAAGTCCTTATGTTCCTGCAAATAGAACTGATGTCAATGCCTTTATTCGGCTTTATACTTTAGAAGGAGTAATGAATGTTGTTGGTAATGTCACGATTGAAAATAATGAGTTTAAAAACATAAATGCTGATATTATCTCGCTTGCCCGCTCAACAAAAGACCGTGAATATAACATTAATAATAATATTTTCCATAATTTTATTAAAGGCGCAATTAGATTTGATGGCGGCTATAATAATGGAACTTACAATATTACTA
>LSQX01049892.1_pt1 | contig 12406 bp, 9 predicted proteins | sample 654561 | NCBI WGS metagenome assembly LSQX01 (sample SAMN04489861, study PRJNA283612) | anaerobic digester metagenome | isolation source: 4 biogas reactors fed with cattle manure at either 37C or 55C with and... | place: Denmark: Kongens Lyngby | collected 2014 | reverse complement strand
GAAGTGCACATGCTCTCTATTTCCGCATTCAATGCCCTGCTGAAGACTCTGGAGGAACCTCCTTCCTTCGTGGCGTTCATTCTGGCCACAACTGAGCCTTCGAAGGTTCCCGTGACAATCCGTTCGCGCTGTCAGCATATCCCTTTCAGGCGGATCTCCCCTGAGGATATCAGGGCCCGGCTCGTGGACGTAGCGAAAAGGGAGAATGTGTCCTGGGAAGAGGATGCCGTCAGGGAGATTGCCCGTCAGTCAGACGGAGCACTCAGGGATGCCCTCTCTTTGATGGAGCAGGCCCTTTCCCTCGGCGGAGGCAGCCTGTCTGCCGAAGCAGTAGACAGGCTGCTTGGAGGAGGCACCATGTCCGACCTGGAGCGATGGACATCCTCAGCCCGGGGAGATTCAGTGCGGCCATTTCTCATGCTGGAGGAAATGTTCCTGAAAGGGGCTTCCCCACAGCGTGTTGTTGAAGGCCTGTTCATTCTCTTCCGGAACCTGTGGGTTTGCCGGAAATGGGGGAAGGATGTCCTTGCCTCCCTGTCGGTTTCTGACAGTGAAGCCCGGTTCCTTGAGGAAGAAGCCCCGATGTGGAGTACAGAGGATCTCTCCGGGATGATGCTATTCTGTTCCAGGCTGATTCCCCAGGTAAGAGCAGGGCTCAGATCGGATGTCCTCTCTGGACTGCTTTCCGCCAGGATTCTCGAATTTCTTGGCGCCCCCTCTCATGAGGAAGAACACGGGGCCTCCGGGGACAGGGCGGAGGGTGCCGTCACTCATGTCCGGGAGGCAAGGGAACCGGCGACGACGGTGTCCAAAGAATCCCCCGCGGAATCTTCTTCCAGACCTGTATCGGCAGAACGTTTCAGGAGAAAGGAACCGGAGGTATCGAAGACAACCGAAGGAGAGGCATCCGGACCTTCTTCGGACCCTGTTCCCCTTCTTCAGGAAAACTGGACGGGGTTCGAAAAAATGCTCTTTGGCCGGGATCTGCTGCTCTACTGCGCCTTGGCTGGAACTCTGGTCTCCCTGGAAGACCGGATGATCACCATCGTTTTTCCGGAGGAATCACTCTATTGTTTTGAAATCCTCTCCATTGAACGCAACGCCTATTCCCTGGCATCGAGGGCTGCAGACCACTTCGGCGAGGATGTGGCAGTTCTTCTGAAGTATGGAGACCGGCAGAAAAAATGCGCGGGAGGAGGAGGATACGATGGAGCGGATACGGAATGGGAGACTCCCGGTCCTACCATCCCGCTTTTCAAAATACCACGGGCAGAGGAAGAATCATCACCCTCACCAGATAGAACCGTCGCACCTTCCTCTGCGGCGGACGAAACCGAGGAAACTGGAATTCCTTTTGAAGGTCTGGTGAACGAAGTACTGAAATGGGGCGGGGGAGAAGTGATCCTCGTAAAAAGAGAGGACCGGGAAGGAGATGTTCCCGACGAATCTGTTCCTCCAGGAGAGTGAACTTTTTCGCTGAAAACGTACCCTTTCAGGCATTTTGATTTTTTTCACAAGGAGCGTCCTCAATGGCCCGACAATTTGTTCATCTTCACGTTCATACTGAATACAGTCTTCTCGACGGTGCCATACGGTGCGACCAGCTTGCTGCCAGGGCTGTTGAATACGGCATGCCTGCTGTTGCCATGACCGACCACGGAGCAATGTACGGTGCGGTGGAGTTTTACGATAAATGCGTTTCCGCCGGCATCAAGCCCATCATAGGGTGCGAAGTCTACGTCGACCCCGAAGGGCATACCTCAAGGGACAAGCGAAACAGGAACCACCATCTCATCCTCCTGGCGGAGAATGACGAGGGGTACCACAACCTGGTGAAGCTCACGTCAATCGCGAACACCGACGGGTTTTACGGAAAACCGAGAATAGACCATTCACTTCTTGCCAGATACAAATCCGGCCTTATCGCATCCTCTGCATGCCTTGCAGGAGAGATCCCTTCCCTCATTCTCGAGGGAAGGGAGAAGGAAGCCCTCGACAGGGCCGTGCTGTACCGGGACATAATGGGAAAGGATAATTTCTTTCTCGAGGTCATGTACAACGCCATTCCCGAGCAGGCTGTGGTGAACAAGACAATCGTCCGGATGGCCAGGGAGCATGGGTTTCCCCTCATTGCGACCAACGACGCTCACTACTTGTCAAAAGAGGACTACGACTGGCACGAAATACTCCTCTGCGTCCAGACGAAGAGCAGCCTCGAGGATGAAAACAGGATGTCCTTCTCGAGCAATGATTTCTACTTCCGTTCTCCGGAGGAAATGGACATGCTCTTCGGAGCGGAGCTTCCTGATGCGCTGGACAACACGGTGGCCATCGCCGAACGGTGCAATGTCCGCCTTCCCCTCGGGGAGAGGGATTACAAGCTCCCGAACCTCCAGCTTCCTGAAGGAGAGACCCTGGAAAGCAACCTCGAAAAAGAAGCCCGTAAGGGCCTTGCGGAACGCATGAAAGAAAATCTCCCGGAAGAGTACGCAAAACGACTCGACTACGAGCTTGGCGTCATCAACTCCATGGGTTTTGCGGGCTATTTTCTCATCGTGGCCGGCATCATCGGCGCCGCGAAAAAAAAAGGAATTCCCATCGGTCCGGGAAGAGGGTCCGCAGCTGGATCCCTCGTGGCGTGGAGCTTGAGAATTACCGAACTGGATCCCATACGCTACAACCTCCTCTTTGAACGCTTCCTGAACCCTGAGAGAATCAGCATGCCCGATATCGACACCGACGTGTCGGACAAGGGGCGGGATGAACTGCTCCACTACATTTCGGAGCATTACGGGCATGACAGGGTTTCCCAGATCGTCACCTTCGGCAGGATGAAAAGCCGTGCCGCCGTGACGGACGTTGGAAGGGTCCTGGGGATGGCGGTACGTGACGTAAACGCCATCACCAGGCTCATCCCTCCCATGGGGGTTCATTCCATCGGCGAGGCTGTGGAACAGGTTCCCGAACTCGCTGATTTGAAAAAGAACAACCCCATGGTTGCACGGGTCCTCGACATTGCCTCCAACATCGAAGGCCTCGCCAGACACTGTTCTCAGCACGCCGCCGGTGTGGTCATCACCCCCATGCCGGTAACGGACCTCGTCCCTGTGAGGAGGATAGGCGACGGGCAGATTGTTACCCAGTATCCCATGGAGCCCATTGAAAAACTGGGACTCGTCAAGATGGACTTTCTCGGTCTCAGGACCCTTTCCGTAATAGAGGAAGCTCTGCAGAACATTGCGCTCAGCGGGAAGCCCGTTCCCGACATGGAGCACATCCCCCTGGACGATCAGCCCTCCTACGAAATGCTCCAGAAGGCGGACACCCTCGGCGTGTTCCAGCTTGAATCGTCGGGGATGCGCCAGCTTCTCAAGAAGCTCCGTGTGGACTGTTTCGAGGATCTCATCGCCGTTCTCGCCATGTACCGTCCCGGGCCTCTCGGCAGCGGAATGGTGGACCAGTACATCCAGTGCAAGCACGGGAGGGCGAAGGTGGAATACCTCCATCCCCTTCTTGAAAATGTCCTGAAGGAAACCTACGGGGTTGTGCTTTACCAGGAGCAGGTTATGCAGTGCGCCGCCATCCTGGCGGGCTACTCCCTTGGGGAGGCTGACTTGCTCCGGAGGGCCATGGGCAAAAAAAAGGCGGACGTAATGGAGCAGCAGCGGGCGAAGTTCGTCCAGGGAGCAAAAGAACGGGGAATCGACGAAAAAACGGCGGAGAACATCTTCAACATTATCCAGGAGTTCGCCGGATACGGTTTCAACAAGTCCCACAGCGCTGCCTATGCCCTGATAACCTACCAGACGGCGTGGCTGAAGGCAAACTACAGGCCGGAATTCATGGCCGCCTACCTTTCAAGCCAGATCGGGTCAAAGAAAGAAGACCTTGCGGCTTATGTACGGGAAGTGCGGAATTCGGGCATAAAGGTGCTTCCTCCCGATGTGAACACCTCAATGGCAAGTTTCACCGCCGTCGGCGACGTGATCCGCTTTGGTCTCGGCGCCGTCTCCAAGTCCGGACATACGGCAGTGGAGGCTATTCTCGCTGCCCGGAATGAGGGAGGTTCCTTCGCGTCGCTCTGGGACTTTCTCTGCAGGGTGGACCTTCGTGTTGTGAATAAATCTGTGGTGGAAAACCTGATCAGGGCGGGGGCATTCGACAGCGTCAATGAAAACCGCAGACAGCTTCTGGAAGGATTGCCGGATCTTGTCTCCGCGGCTTCAAAGAAATGCGCCGACGGAAACCAGTGCTCCCTCTTCGAACTGCTGCCGGAGGAAACGGACGAAGCGGGGCCGGATCTTCCGGAAGTGGAAGATTTTCCCATCCACGAACGGCTGGAGCTGGAAAAGGAAGCCACGGGGCTGTATATCTCAGGCCACCCCTTCGAGCAGCACGAGGCAAAGGTACGTTCCTTCAGCAACTGCACCATTTCCGACCTAAAGAAGTGGAAGGGCAAAAAGACGCCCCCCCTCGTTGGCGGGATGGTCCTTTCCGTAAAGGAACGGACGACAAAAAACGGTGATCCCATGGGGATAATCGAAATAGAGGACGGAGAATCCCGGGTGGAGGCGGTTTGTTTTCCTAGAACATGGGCTCCCCTTCGGGGACGGATTTCTGCCGGACAGGTGTGTTTCGTTTCCGGTTTTCCGGAGGAGCGTGGCGAGACGAGCGTTATCGCCAGGACGGTTTATCCCGTTGAAGAAACGGGTGAGAGGGGAACTCCTCCCTACGTCCGTGTGTCGGTCTTCGGTGACTCCATGAAGGGAATTTCCGTGAAGGACCTTTTTCGCGCCCTGAAGACCTACCCTGGAAAATCACCGGTTCTCTTCGAGATCAAAGGAGAGGCTGATTCAGTGACTATGCTTCTTCAGGACATCAAGGTCGACTCGGGAGCTCCTCTTGCCGAGGCGCTCGGAGAGGTTCTTCCGGGGGAAATGTTCCAGATAGGGTAGAATTATGCTGGTGCGTGAGGATGTCTTGCTGAGGCACAGGGAGAGAAAGGGGTTCTTGAAAAAATGACAAAAGTAAAAATTGTCTGCACTATAGGCCCTGCCTGTTCAAATTATGAAACTCTTGTGAGCATGGCGAAGACAGGCATGAATGTTGCCAGGTTCAATTTCAGCCACGGAGCCTACGAAGGGCACCTTGAGATGCTGAACCTCGTACGGCGCGTGGAAAGAGATCTGAAGATACCCATAGCATGCCTCCTTGACACGAAGGGGCCGGAAATTCGGACCGGCAAAGTGGAAGGCGGAACGGTAAGCCTTGAACAGGGGAGTACCCTGACTTTTACAACAAAAAACATCATGGGCAGCGCTTCTATGGTGACAGTGAACTATGAAGCCCTTCCCGAAGAAGTGGTGCCGGGACAGGAGATTTACATCGACGACGGGACGCTTCATCTGAAGGTTGAGGAAATTTCCGGGGAGAACGTGGTATGTCGGATTATTGTCGGAGGTCTCCTGGGAGACACGAAGGGAGTCAATATACCCGGAGCTGAGATTTCCCTCCCGGCTCTTTCACAGAAGGACATAGAGGACATCCGCTGGGGACTCGAACACGAGATGGAGTACATTGCAGTCTCCTTCGTGAAAAACCGGCGGGACATCATGGAGGTCCGCAGGATCATGGAAGAGTTCGGCGGTTCCATGAAGGTCATCGCCAAGATCGAAACCCGGCAGGCCGTTCAGAACATCGACGAGATCACCGACGTCGTGGATGGCGTGATGATCGCCAGGGGGGATCTCGGCGTGGAGATTCCCACAGAGGAAGTGCCCCTCCAGCAAAAGCGCATCATTGACATCTGCCGTGTAAAGGGCAAGGCAGTCATCGTGGCAACACAGATGCTGGATTCCATGATTCGAAACCCACGGCCGACAAGGGCAGAGGCAAGCGATGTGGCAAACGCAGTTCTCGACGGGGCGGATGCTGTTATGCTCTCGGGCGAGACGGCCAAAGGAGCCTATCCTCTCAGGTCTGTGGAGACCATGAAGCGCATTGTGGCCAGGGCGGAGAGCGAGATAGAACTCTGGGAGAGGCCGCTTCACAGCGTGTCTAAAACTCTGGGTGTCCCCGATGCTGTGAGCAGCGCGTCCGTCCTGGTTGCCCGGCAGATGAAGGCTTCAGCAATAATATCCATGACCCAGAGCGGGAGCACTGCGCAGATGGTAAGCAAGCACAGGCCACCGTGCCCCATACTTGGTGCCACTCCTTCAGTCAGGACATGGCGGGAGCTTACACTTTACTGGGGAGTTACTCCTCTCATGAAAGAAGAAATGTTCGACCAGAATACCGCGGTTGATTCAGCCATCGCATCCTGCATTTCCGCAGGCCTCATCAGGGAAGGAGACCTGGTGGTAGTGACAGCCGGAGTTCCGCTTGGAGCGGTAGGCACCACAAACATGCTCCAGGTGCACATAGCGGGCAAAATTCTCCTCAAGGGCATCTCCCTTTTGAAGCACGAGGCCCGCGGGGCAGTGTGCATTGCCAGGAGCGCAGCCGAGGCCAATGAAAAAATGAAGAAAGGGTCAGTCCTCGTCGTAGGTTCTACTGACAGGGAGTACGTTCCGGCCATGAAGCTCGCCTCAGCGATTGTGGCTGAGGAAGGGGGATTGACATCTCACGCCGCCATAGTCTCCCTGGAGCTCGGCATTCCCTGCGTAGTGGATGCAGAGAAGGCTCTGACGCTCCTCTCGGATGGCATGATTGTCACCGTGGATGGATACAGGGGAATGATCTATCACGGCCGGGTAAAGCTCACGGTATGAGGGGTTCCTGGAATGGCCTCCCGGAATGGAAAAATCGTCTCGTTCAGGTTTTCTCTCCGAGGCTTATTCTTCCGTGGGAGCAAGTTGTCACCAGGGGGAAGGGGAAAAGTGCTGTCCTCGTACCCTTTTTCCCTGGACCGGAGGGGCCGGAGCTTCTTTTTCTGCGGCGTTCTGCCACGCTGCGGCACCATGCGGGAGAAATTTGTTTTCCCGGCGGCATGAGGGAACCGGGGGACTTTGGCCCGGTCTTTACTGCTCTCAGGGAAACGGCGGAAGAAACGGGTATTCCGACGGATTGTGTGGAAACTCTCGGAGTTCTTGCTCCTGAATATGCCGTTGTCTCCGGCGTTGCAGTACTTCCTGTTGCCGGCCTGGTCAGCGGGTTTGATCCGCAGAACCTTGACCTGTCTTCCGGTGAAACAGAGGGGGCGTGCTTCGCTTCCATTGGCAGTTTCCCGGCTGTTCCTGAGACGAAGAGCGTTACCATCCGGGGGACAGAGCATGAATACCCCGAATACCTCCTTGAGAATGGCTGGGTCATCTGGGGTGTTACTGCCCGCATACTCCGCCGGATCCTGGGGAGGCTGAAAGGCGGGATGGCCTGATGGCCAGGATAGGCGCCCATGTTTCTATCGCTGGAGGACTCGAGCAGGCTTTTGCCCGTGGAGAAGAGCTTTCCTGCGAATCCATGCAGATATTTACGAAAAACCAGCTTCAGTGGAGGAGCGGCCCCATCTCCGAGGGCAGGGCCGACAGATTTCTGCGCGCCTGGGCCGGCAGTTCCATACGTGACGTGGTGGTCCATGCCTCCTACCTTATCAACCTTGCAGCCACGGACGCCACAGGGGAAAAAAGTACGGCTGCTCTGGAGGACGAAATCGAACGATGCGACATCCTCGGCATAGAAGACCTGGTTCTCCATCCCGGCTCCTCACGGGGGAATCCGCTGGATGATTCACTCGCTCTCGTTGCAAAGAGGCTGGGCGCTGTTCTTGGCAGAACATCCCACAAGAGAGTGAACATCCTGCTGGAAACCATGTCGGGCCAGGGGAATCTTCTCGGGGCGGATTTCAGGGAGTTCCGCCTGATTTTCGAAAAGCTGGACTGGAATCCCCGCATGGGTATTTGTCTTGATACGTGCCATATGTTCGCCGCAGGGCTCGACTTTCGGACCGAACCTGCCTACAGGCGGCTGCTCGGCCAGATCGATTCCTCGGTGGGACTGGACAGAGTGCGGTGCTGGCATTTCAACGACAGTGCCCACACATTGGGGAGGAGGCTCGATCGCCACGCTCACATAGGCGAAGGTGAACTGGGGTACATGCCTTTTTCTCTGATTCTCTGCGATCCACTGTGGGAAGAGGTTCCCTGTATCCTTGAAACTCCTCAGACCGGCTCAGGATATGGAGGGGACATCGCCCTTCTGAGAAAGCTGAGAGGAGGATAATATGACTGTGCTTTGGCCCCGTCTTGTTGTTGATCTACAAGCTATAGAGGAGAATACCCGGAGGGTTGTGCGGAAATGTGCTGAAGCCGGCATCTCCGTTTCCGGAGTGACCAAGGGAATGTGTGCCAGGGAGGAGGTTGTCCGGGCCATGGTTTCCGGCGGCTGTGCCGAGCTTGCTGACAGCCGCGTAAGCAACCTGGCAGCCCTGAAAGCAATGAATACCGGTCTTCCTCTTCTGCTTCTCCGAATCCCCATGCTCAGCGAGCTAGCCATGGTTGTTTCCTACGCTGACTGTTCGCTTGTAAGCACACCTGAAACTATTGCCGGGCTGGAAAAAGCCTGCGCCTCTTCGGGACTGCGGCACGAAGTGATCGTCATGGTGGACCTCGGAGACCTCCGGGAAGGAGTCTGGCTTGACGATACGGATCAGATCGCTGCAGCGCTGAATCGTTCCCCAAATGTTCGCTGCAGAGGAGTGGGCGTCAACTTCGGATGCTACGGAGGCACCCTGCCGACAGCGGAAAAACTCCGTCAGCTGCTCACCATCGGCAAAGAGCTTGAGAAAGAGATCGGCTATCATTTGGACGTTTTTTCCGGAGGGTCCACTTCTTCACTTGTTCTCGTGGAACAGGGAGAAATACCCCCCGGAATAAACTCCCTGCGGATCGGTGAAGGAATTCTGCTCGGTGAGGATGTCACGTCCATGAGGTCCATTCCCTGGCTGCTCACACGGTCCATGTGGCTCGAAGCGGAAATTGTGGAGATTCGGAGAAAGCCTTCCGTTCCTTTGGGGCCTGTAGGGGCTGATGCCTTTGGCGGAAACCCGGTCTTTGAGGACAGGGGGATTCGAATGCGAGCCATCGCAGCTGTGGGAAGGCAGGATGTGCGGATAGAAGGCCTGGTCCCTGAGTTGGATGGAATTCTCATTCTCGGAGCGTCCAGCGACCACATGATCCTGGATGTGGAGGACTCCCCCGTCAACATCGTCCAGGGGGACAAACTCAAGTTTTTTCCTGATTACGGAGCCATGCTTGCCTTGGCGACTTCCCCCTATGTTTCCTTCAAAGTGGTATAGTATAGACACTGTTTTATCCCATAACCCGGAGTGAACCCATGCTTGATTTTTTCCGGTGGCAGGATGCCATCGATATTATTATCATTTCCGTCATCGTTCACAGGCTGCTCCTGCTGATAGTCGGCACCAGGGCAATGCAGCTCGTGAAAGGGCTTTTTATCATAGGAGCCCTCGCGGCGGCTGCCCGGATTTTCGACCTGAGGACCCTGTCCTGGTTTCTCGGAAAGGTGCTGGGAGTTCTCGTCATTGCAATTCCCATAGTGTTTCAGCCGGAGCTGAGAAAAATGCTTGAGGAGTTGGGGAGAGGCGGGAGTCTCTGGCAGAGGAAAAAGTCGGGAAAAAAGGCTGAACTTCTGAGCCATGAGGTGGCACGTGCCATCAGCTATCTCAAGGGACAGAACATCGGCGCGCTTGTTGTCCTTGAAAGAAACACGGGACTGAAGGATTTCTGGCGAACTGCCATCAAGTTGAACGCCGATATTACACAGGAACTGCTGATTTCCATTTTTTGGGATAAAAACCCACTCCACGACGGGGCCGTCATCATGGACAGGGACAATATAGTCGCTGCGAGCTGTTATCTGCCTCTCACGGAGAATTCGGACCTTTCACGATGGATTGGCACGAGGCACAGGGCAGCCTTGGGCGTCACGGAAGTTTCCGATGCGATTGCCCTGGTGGTTTCCCAAGAGAGAGGGGAAGTTTCCCTGGCCATTAACGGTCACCTTTCCAAGAACCTTAAGGAGGCCCAGGTTCAGAAGCTGCTGCTCCATTATTTTGAAGGCGAAGACGAGGAGAACAAGTCTCTTCTTGACAGGCTTCAGGACGATATCCGGACCCTATGGTCCTGATCCTTTATTCTTAGGAGGAACCGGTTCACAATGGCCGAAACCCCAAAAACAGATGATATAATATCCTCTCCCATGTTCCTTCGGGTAATGGCTGTGGTCATTGCCTTCGCTTTCTGGTTTTACGCTTCCGGAAGCAGGACGACCGAGACGACGAGAAGCCTGTCCGTGCCCCTCGAGTATCTCAATGTGCCGCCCCAGACCACCATGAAGGGAGCGGTAAAGGAGGTTGAGATTGTCCTGTCCGGCACTCCCGGAGTTCTCTCTTCTCTCTCCCCTGAGGCCGTAGTCTGCGAAGTCGATGCCAGGGGCCTCGGAGTGGGAAAATACAGGCTGGCCGTGAGGGCAATTGCACCCAAGGACGTGAAACTCGTTGACGTCGTTCCCACCCATGTTGATATTGAACTCCTTCGTTACATTGACCGGCTTATCCCCGTGGAGGTGGCGGTGGAGAAGGGACTGCCGCCGGGTCTTTTCCTGGACATGGTGGAGATCGTTCCCAAGGATGTAAGCGTGAAGGGTAGCGAGAAAGACCTCGCGAAAATAGGTTCAGCCCGTATCTCCCCGACTCTCGATGATCTCAAGGCGGGGGGGGAGCTTTCCTTGCCTGTGGAAATAGTCAAGTCCGAAGAATTCGAAGATGAAGTCTCTTTTGAGCCCAAGCGGGTCAAATTCAGAGCGGTGCTTGCTGAAGGTGTGCCGAAAAAGAACGTTCCGGTGAACGCCCGGATCATCGGCAAACCTCTGGAGGACTTCCGACTAAAGGCCGTTGTTGTAGAGCCTGCCCTGGTTGCCGTGGAGGGGCCCCTTGCGAAGCTTGAACGGGTGACAAAAGTGGATACAGAAACCATCGACATCACGGATATAGCAAAAGAGCAGAACATGGTCATTCCGCTCCGCTCGCCGGATGATCCGCTGGTGAAAATTGTCGGGGCGCCCTCTGTGAGGGTGAACGTTCTTCTTACCCCTTTCACCGTGACTCGGCTCGTTTCCAGGGTTGCGGTGGAAGTTGAGGGAAGGAGCGTCTACCCAAAGTGGAAGGTAGAACCTCCTTCGGTGAACATAACAGTGGAGGGAGTCCCTTCGGAAGTGAATTCTCTGGATGAAAAAGAACTCCTCATCCAGCCCTTTGTCAACGTGACCAACGTCGTTTCCAGGCGCCTTACAGTCCCTGTGCAGGTCCGAAACCGGACGGAAGGGAAGCTGAAGGTTGTCAGGGTGGAACCTTCGAACATTACGGTTATAGCAGACGTACAGTGATTATTTCTAACCGCTGGGATGGTGAGGCAACATGATGAGCAACCCCGAAAGAGTGCGCTGCCTTTTCGGAACTGACGGAGTCCGGGATGTCGCCAATAGAGGAGACATGACTCCGGAAATGGCCCTGCGCCTCGGGCGTTCCTACATTTTATTCCTCACTGAAAGGGGGGTCCCCCGTCCCCGGATAGCTGTCGGCAGGGACACGAGAAGATCGGGACAGATGTTGGAAGCGGCCTTGGCTGCAGGCATGACCTCCGCCGGCGCTGAAGTTTTTCTTCTTGGAGTCATTCCCACACCGGGAGTCAGCTATGCGGTCAAAAAAACGGGCATGCACGGCGGAGCCGTGATCAGCGCATCCCACAATCCTGCGGAGTACAACGGAATCAAGTTCCTCGACGGGGAAGGGTACAAGCTTTCCGATGAGATGGAAGCTGCTATCGAGGAATACATGGGAGACAACCTGACGGATGACTGGCGGCCCACCGGGGCATCGGTGGGGGTGGTGCGGCAGACTCCTGAAATTGCAGGGGAGTACGGGGACTGGTTGGCCTCTCTCTGGGGGCGGGATTTCCCCTTCCCGGCGGAAGGAGCAGTAGATTGCGCCCACGGGGCAGCTTCCTTTGTGGCACCCTCTCTTTTCTTGAAACTCGGAGGATCCTGGACAGTAATAGGGAATGAGCCCGACGGCCTGAACATCAACGAGGGTGTCGGCGTGATGAAAATGGCCCATATCTGTTCAGTGGTCCGTGAAAAACAGCTTCCTTTCGGTATCTCCTATGACGGAGACGCAGACAGGGTTCTCCTGTCCGACGGCAAGGGCAGAACTCTCGACGGCGACATCATGCTGTGGATCCTGGGCCGGTGGCTGGCATCGGCCGGCTGTCTCGGCGCAGGTGTTGTGGCCACCGTTATGAGCAACATGGCGCTTGAAGAACACCTTCGGAAGGAAAATATCCAGGTGTACAGGTGCCAGGTGGGAGACAGGTATGTCATGGAGACCATGAAC
>LSQX01115017.1_pt1 | contig 12407 bp, 10 predicted proteins | sample 654561 | NCBI WGS metagenome assembly LSQX01 (sample SAMN04489861, study PRJNA283612) | anaerobic digester metagenome | isolation source: 4 biogas reactors fed with cattle manure at either 37C or 55C with and... | place: Denmark: Kongens Lyngby | collected 2014 | reverse complement strand
AATGAAAAACTTTAAGGCAAAATAATGCTTTCATGCTGCGCCAAGTTTGTAAGGGCTGCCCAAAAAGTCGTAGGTTAATATATGTGGGGGATGGAACCTCGCTCCTCCATATCATCCTGAGCACCTTTTATGTCATCCTGAGCGAAGCGAAGGATCTCTAAAACAGGCTTACGGCAATTAACATCAGTAGCAAAAGAGATCCTTCGGGCTACGTCCTCAGGACAGGCCTTTGGTTTTCATCCTCAGGATAAGCCTTCGGGCTGCGCCCTCAAGATGACAATAAAGCAAGTCAGGGTAATACAAGTAAAACATGAGGCTGCCCTTGTGGCAGCCCCTTGCATCATCTCTCATCCTTTCACCAGCGCTGCAGCATCCCTAGATCGGAATGGGCGCAATCACCTGTGAAGAGGCAAACATCCATGTCACCAGCAGGGCTGATACCAGGGAGCCGAGGTAGATCTTGCCCGTAAGCAGGTAATGCAAATAAAACGATAATAAAAAGAAATTAGGGGATGTTCCAGAAGCCGTTTAGGTTGATATATGCGGGGGATGGCCCTGCATCTCCATGACAGCCTGAGTTCCTACTATGTCATCCTGCAGCCCCCTGTTATTCTTTTGCCGGATAAGCACCGTGTTTCTTTGATTACTGCTCTTTCAATTTAACGCGTATTATCGCTTCCAGTGCGATATCGATTTCTTTTTCAACGGCCTCTGCCACCAGCGGCCGGTGAGGATTCCAATCGTCTTCAAGCTCGAATGCCTTGCCGTCCACAGCGATTATCGCACTGGCCTTTACTCCGTGCAGGGAGGCAATGACCAATAGAGTGGCCAACTCATTTTCCGATGCCAGGACGCCTGCCTTGGCCATAATCCTGTTGGCCAGGGGCATGATTCCCGGGTAAAATGCAGCCAACGTAAGGACAATGCCTTTGTGTGCTCTTGCGCCTTTTTCCATTGCCACGGCGTACAGGGCATCGGCAACTTCGCTGCAGGCTATTGCCGGGTAGGACAGGGGAACCAGCTGTGGTGTCACCCCGTCTTCGCGAACTCCGCCGGTGGCAACGACCAGATCTCCATCGCGCACTTCAGGCTGCAGCGTGCCGCAGGTGCCTACGCGTATTAAGACTTCTGCTCCGGCACGAATTAATTCTTCAAAACAGATGGCTGCGCCTGATGAGCCCACGCCATGAGAGGCAATGGTTACCGGAACGCCCTTGTATAGGCCGTTGAAAACCCAGTATTCGCGATTTTGCGATATGGCTTCATTGTTTTCCAGCTTGGCGGCTATTTTCTGGGCCCGCCAGGGATCGCCGCATACCAGCACGCGGGGTGATATCTGTCCGGGTAGAATTTTTAGTGTAGGCAGCATCTGCTGTTTGCTCATCAATCGGTCCTCGCTTTCTTAAATGTTAATAAAGGGGGTGTGAAATATGCTAGAATATGCTGGCGCATCAACCATGCCATCTTGCATGATATCATATCCAAGCTAAATTTCAAGTTAAACTTGAATTATGTAATTAATGTATGTAACTACGTAAAATGACATTGCCTTACATTATACTATGTAATAAAATAAACACATTGATAAGATCATTGGAAAAAAAACAATTGGCAAGCAACTTGTAGGGCATAAAACACCTGACAGTACGCATCGTACTGTTTTGTGCTGTAAAGAAAGCGAGGTGGTGCCTGGAAATGGGGAATATGACTGGATATAAATGCTGAGTAATCAAATTTATTTAAATCCTTGAGGTGACAGATATGTTAAAGAAAAGTTTATTTTTGATGGTGGTTGTCGTGTTTGTAGCCGGGCTGCTTCTGATGGGCTGCCAGCCCAAAGAAGCGGACCAGGCAGATCCAGGCGATGAAGAAAAAATACGCGTAGCCATAGTATTCGCGGTAGGCGGCCTGGGAGATAAGGGATTTAACGATCAGGCCTACGCCGGGTTGTTAAAAGCCGAAGAAGAACTGGGCATTGAGTTCGATTATGTAGAACCAAACTCCATTGCCGAGCTGGAGGGTTATCAGAGGAGACTGGCCCAAACTGGAAAATACGATATTATCATGATGCTGGCTCATTATCAGGCCGATGCACTGACGAAAGTTTCGGCGGAATTTCCGGATCAGAAATTTGTGATCCAGGACACCATAGTGGAAGCGCCCAACGTGGCCAGCTACCTGTTTAAAGACCATGAGAAGACCTTCCTGGTTGGCGCCCTTGTGGGCCAGCTTTTGAAGGAAGAGAACCAGCCCATAGAAGGCCTCTCCAATATGACCGGTTCAAACATAACCGGTGTTGTCGGCGGCGTGGATGTGCCCCTGATCCGCTCCTTTGTTTCCGGCTATATGGCTGGTGTAAAATATGTTAATCCCGATGCCGAAGTGCTGGTATCATACGTTGGCGATTTTTCCGATCCGGTAAAGGGTAAGGAAATGGCGCTGGCCATGTTTAATCGCGGTGCCGATATCGTGTACCATGCTTGCGGCGGATCGGGTTTGGGCGTGTTTGAAGCCGCAAAAGAGGTAGACCGCTATGCAGGCGGTGTGGATATCGATCAAACGCTTATTGACCCCGAGCATATTATCTTTAGCTCGATTCGCAAGATGGATACCCTGATCTACGATATTATCAAAAACTACAAGGAAACCGGTAATTTCGAAGCCGGGGCCCATTATCCCGGAATTAAGGAAGATGCGGTAGATTATGTGATCAGTAAAGCGATCAGCGTTGATCCGGCAATTATTGCCAAAGTGGAAGAATTGCGCGAAAAAATCAGGAGCGGCGAGCTGGTCATTCCTGATAAGATTGAAGATGTGGACGCTTTTTTAGAAACCAATAGATAATAGCATGACGCATAGTCTGGCAGGTGACTGTAAAGTGGAGCCCATAATCGAAGTCAAAGACGTGGTTAAAGTGTTCGGTCCGGTCAGGGCCAATGACGGCGTCTCTTTGAGTATACTACCGGGTGAAGTGCATGTTTTGCTGGGTGAGAACGGTGCCGGCAAGTCCACGCTGATGAAGATCCTGTACGGGATTTACAAGCCCGATAGCGGCCATCTCTTCTACAAAGGCAAAGAGGTGCAGTGGCGCAACCCTAGTGACGCTATCGAGGCCGGCATCGGAATGGTTCACCAGCATTTTATGCAATTTGAACCCTTTACCGTTGCTGAAAGCCTGGCCCTGGGGAATGAACCCGGCCTGGGCATCTTCCTCGATCGCAAAGCGGCCGCCCGTCGGGTCAAGGAGCTCTCCGAGCACTATGGTTTTTCACTCAGGCCCGAAGCCGTGGTGGAAGAGCTGTCGGTGGGTGAGCGGCAGAGGCTGGAAATCCTCAAAGAGCTCAATCGTTCGGTTGAGTGCCTAATTCTGGATGAACCCACGGCGGTGCTTACGCCGCAAGAAACGCAGGATCTATTCCGGGTCTTTCGTCAATTTGTGGCTGAAGGCAAAACGGTCATTTTTATCACCCACAAACTGCGTGAAGCCCTGGAGGTAAGCGACCGGATTACAGTGCTAAGATCCGGCAAGGTAGTGGGGACGGTTCCTACTCGAGAAGCTACAGTCACCATGCTATCCAGGATGCTGGCGGGTGAACAGGGTATCCCCGAGGTTGTGCGGGAATTCAAGGAGCCCGGGGATCTGATCCTTAAGATTAGCGGTATGGTGGGGCCAATCGGCTCCACCCCCCCCGCCTTAAAGGGGCTTGACCTGGAAGTATACAAGGGAGAGATTTTAGGCATAGCCGGAGTAGAAGGCAACGGGCAGGCCGAGCTGGTCGATGTAATTACGGGGCTGGCAAGCCCCGCCAGCGGGGAAATGTGGTTTGACGGCCAGGTTGTTTCCCGGTTTAATCCCGCGGAAGCGATGCGCGCTGGCATCGGGTACATCCCGGAAGACCGCCTGCGCCAGGGCGCTGTTCCCACTTTTTCTGTAGCGCAAAATATTATTTTGGGGTATCACGGCCTGTTTACCAGGTATGGGTTTATTGATTTTGCGGCGGCATACAACTATGGGGCGGAGCTGGTGGAGCGTTTTAATATCCGCACCCCCTCCCTGGATTTCCCGACGGGAAAACTTTCTGGGGGCAACCTGCAAAAAGTAATCCTGGCCCGAATATTTGGGCAAGATCCCAAATTGGTCATTGCGTGCCAGGTAACACGGGGCCTGGATATTTCCGCTTCGGCTTTTGTTCACCAGCAGCTGGTGGAAGCACGCAACCGGGGCAAAGGGGTCATCCTGATCTCCGCCGATCTGGACGAGTTGATGACATTATCCGATCGCCTGGCAGTGATCTATGCGGGCAAGATCCAGGCGGTGCGCCCGGTCAATCAATATACCAAAGAGGAATTAAGCATGTTTATGACGGGAGCAGGTGAAAATAGGGCGGGTGATGGGATCGTTGCTTAGAAAAATCAAAAAGAAGCGCATAAGTTTAGACCCCAAGCAGAATATGTGGCAATGGCTGGTTTATTCAGCGGCAGCGGTGCTGCTGGCCATTCTCATCAGCTGCGTATTCCTGGAATTGTTCGGTTTTTCGGCATGGGAAGCGCTGCGCGGCCTGGTGGAAGGATCAGTGGGCAGCCTGTCGGCTATTGACAATACTCTTTTTATGGCCACGCCCATTTTATGCACCGGACTGTCCGTGGCTATCGCTATGAAAAGCGGGCTGTTCAATATCGGGGTCGAGGGCCAGCTGTATTTCGGCGCTTTTGCGGCCGCGGTAATAGGGGTCTATTGTGGGGATTTGCCGCCGGTTATTGCCATTCCGGCGGTCCTTATTGGAGGAGCATGCGCAGGATCAATCCTGGCTGCCGTGGTCGCCGCCCTCAAGAACTGGTTTGGCGCCCACGAAGTTATCACTACCATTATGTTAAATTCAATAGCCATCGAGTTTACCAGCTATCTGGTAAACTATAAATTTCAGGCTGAAAGCGGCTTGGCGCCGCAGTCGCCGCCCATCGGGCCGGGAGCTGTCCTGGCGCCGCTCTTTAAAGGCTACCAGGTATCCGGGGTACTGTTCATTACCATCTGCCTGCTCGTCATATATACGATTATTATGTACCGGAGCAAGCTGGGGTTCGAAATCCGGGCTGTGGGCGAGAATATTCACGCCGCCGAGGTGGCGGGGATCAATCCTTACCGTACCCGCATGCTGGCCATGCTTTTGTCCGGCGCTTTTGCCGGTTTGGCTGGAGCGGGCGAGGTTATCGGCCATTTTGGCAGGTTTATCGACCGATTCTCGCCCGGTTACGGCTTTGATGGGATGACGGTAGCATTTTTAGGGCAGGGGATGCCCCTGGGGATTCTTGTAGGCTCCCTTGTCATCGGCGGTATCCGGGCCGCCGGGACCCACCTGGATCTGTTTACCAAGATACCCGTAGATTTTGTCGTGTTAATCCAGGGGTTGATTATTCTGATTATTACTGCACCCAAACTCATAGAAGGCATAGGTAATTTGAGGAAGGGGGTGTGGCGCCGTGGATAGCTGGCAGCTGATTCTCGTTCCCCTTATTTCCTCGGCCATCAGGTTATCGGTGCCCATCATCCTGACCGGCCTTGGAGCAACATTCAGCGAGCGGTCGGGGATCGCCAACATTGGCCTGGAAGGAATAATGCTCATTGGCGCCTTTACAGGCGCTGTGGGGGCATATTTTTCCGGGAATCCCTGGGTGGGGGTCTTGTTGGGCCTTTTGTCAGGTACGCTTTTGGGATTGCTGCTGTCTTTGTTGACCATTACGTACAAGGCTCACCAGTTCGTGACCGGTATCGGCCTGAACATCTTTGCCACCGGCCTGACGGCCGTATTGACGGTTGCATTTTGGGGAACCCAGGGATACAGCCCCCGGGTGGAAGGGATTCCCACGCTGCATCTTGCATTCCTGGACCATATTCCGTTTATCGGTCCCATACTGTCAAGGCAGCCCTATCTGGTATGGTTAACCTTCTTTCTGGCCGTGGTCTCCTGGGTATTTTTCTTCAGGACGAAAAAAGGCCTGCGGATAAGAGCCCTGGGCGAAAACCCGGAGGCGGCCAGCGCCATCGGTTTGCCGGTAAACCGGCTCTGCTATATCAGCGTGATCATATCGAGCATGCTGGCCTCTCTGGGAGGGGTCTACCTCTCTCTAACCATGGCCAACCTGTTTAACGTGGGCATCAGCGGCGGACGGGGTTTTATCGGCCTGGCGGCCTGCATATTTGGCAACTGGAATCCCCTTGGCGTCCTGGCTGCCGGCCTTCTATTTGGCCTGGGCGAGGCGGTCCAGATCCAGATCCTGGGGGGAACGATTCCTCCCCAGTTTATCGCCATGCTGCCTTACCTGATTACCATTGTCGCTGTCTGCGGCGCCATGCACAAGACGAGGCCCCCGGCGGCGGCGGGGAAACAATACGAAGGCAAAATTGTAACTTAAATACTGGCAGACTGGTAACGCTGTCGGCCATTTAAGGAGTGTAACTAACATGAATGCGGCAATCGTCGGAACAGGTTTAATTGCAGGGTATCATGCAAAGGCATTGAAGGAGCAGGGAAACCCCGTTGCGGTGAAAGTTGTGGTGGGCTCCGGTATGCAGAAAGCCCAGCAGTTTGCTGAGCGCTGGGGCATACCGCGCGCCGGGGCGGATTTTAGCATGGCTTTGGCCGATGATATTGATGTGGTGCACATCTGCACCCCGCCGGCGCTGCACCACCAGATGGTCCGCGATGCCCTCAAGGCCGGGAAACACGTGGTCTGTGAAAAGCCCTTTACCTTTGACCCGGCCGAGTCCCGGGAACTGGTGGAACTGGCCCGGTCTTCCAACCTGGTAAATGCAGTTTGCTTTAACATACGCTTTCATCCAGCCTGCCAGGAAGCCCGGAGCATCATTGCCGCCGGTGATATTGGCAGGCTCTACTTTGTGCACGGATCATACCTGCAGGAGTTTCACCTGCTGCCCTGCCCGTACGGCTGGCGCTATGATGCGAAAATGTCCGGGCCCATGCGGGCCGTTACCGAGATCGGCTCCCACTGGCTGGATCTGGCCGAATATTTCACCGGCGCCCGGGTGGACGCGGTAGCGGCCCAGTTTGGGAATTTCACCCCCCGGCGCTGGCGTGTTGGAGACGTCATGAAGGCGGAACCGGAAGAAGGAGCTCAGCCCTTGCAAACAGACTCGGAAGACGCGGCTTTTCTGCTGCTCCGGTTTACAAACGGCATTATCGGCAACGTGGCCTTATCCGAGGTAAGCCACGGCCGGATCAATTACTGCAGCATTGAGGTTGGCGGCAGCCAGGGTACTCTGTGGTGGGACTCTGAAGATGAGCACCGGCTAAACGTGGGCCGCCTGGGCCGGGGTATCTGCACCCGCGTCAACCCCTGGGCCGATGGATTCCAGGACACATTCCGGAACATGTTCGCGGCTATCTATGCCGACGTGGCGGCTGGGCGCCCCTCGGACAAGCCGGCCTATCCCACATTTAAAGACGGCCACCGCAACGCGGCCATATGCGAGGCCGTTTACCGCAGCGCCACCGATAATTCAGGCTGGAAGGAGGTCCTTTTGTAATGGACTTGACAGGCAAGGTTGCTTTAGTAACGGGAGCCGGCAGATCAACGGGCATGGCCACTGCAAAGGCTTTATTGCAAGCCGGGGCTGCCGTCATCGCCACAGATCTGGAGGCTCCATCCTGGGAAGTGGAATCGGGAGAAGACCGCCTGACCAGGGCGGCGATGGATGTATCCAGTGAAGAGCAGGTGGAAAGCCTGGTTGATAAAATCAACCGGCAGACAACAGGCATAAACGTCCTGGTAAACAATGCCGCCATTTACCAGTGGGCCTTGCTGCCGGATATGACCCTAAATGACTGGGAGAGAATGTTCGCCGTAAACTGCACGGGCACGTTTCTCTGCACCAGGGCCGTAGTGCTGAACCTGCTGGCCAACAAGGCTCCCGGATCTATTATTAATATTGCTTCTGTGGGTGGCAAAAACGCTTTTCCCTCCCAGTCTCACTACTGTGCTTCCAAGGCCGCGGTTATCGGCTTTACCCGTTCACTGGCGGTAGAGCTCGGCCCGGCCGGGATCAGGGTAAACGCAATCTGCCCCGGCTCGATTGATACTCCCATGCTGAGCAGGGTGGCGGAGGACATAGCCGAGAACACCGGACAGCCCCTGGAGCAGGTCAAGAAAAGCATGGTCATGAGCATTCCCCTGCGGCGCCTGCAGGAGCCCGAGGATGTGGCCAGGCTGGCCCTGTTCCTGGCTTCCGATGATGCTGCAAATATTAACGGCGAGTCCATCAACTTGGACGGCGGCATGGTCCGGGATTAGCAAGAGATATCTGGGATCAATCCCTGCGACTAAAAAGGGGCTGCCCCAAAAGGTCAGCCCCTTGTGTTACTTGCGTTCCCCTGGCTTGCTTTACTGTCATCCGAAGGGCGCAGCCCGAGGGATCTCTTTTGCTATGCCATTCCAATAATGTCATCCTGAGCGAAGCGAAGGATCTCTAAAACAGGCTTACGGCAATTAACAATAGTTCAGCGGCCTGCTGTCCAGGACCTGCCCGGTGCCGTGGCCGGGCCGGTCCTGGATCATGTATCCATTACCGTAGGGCAGCCTGTATTGCAGCAGCTCCATCCTTTCACCAGCGCTAGGCAACATAGATCACTCTTCTACCGTTTGCTGCTAAAAGATTCTACAATCCTGCACCAAATTACCTATCTATTTGGTTGCGCCATGGGCAACAGCTTGCGATACCGTTAATCGCGAAAAGTGACACAATTGTGTCATCCTCCCATGGTAAAATAATAAAAAAATTCCTTTCTTCTAATGAAAGCGGGAGGTGGCTTCTCCAGTGAGCATCAACAAAACCAGGGGGCTCCTTTACGCCATCGCCAGGCTCCTCGGCGATATCAACGCCATTTCCAGCGGCAGCCCCGGCAAGATTGGCAAAAGAGCAGCCCGCCGGACCGCCGGCCGGGCAACCGGTAAAACCCTCCGCAGGATATTCAAGTGATTTCCCAGACGCATAAACCATCAAAGAAGAAACAGAAGAACATCCCAAGATTGCTTTATGGTAAAATCAACTATAAAGAGGCAGGGAGTAAAGAGCCCTGCAAAAAATAGGATATTAAAAAAATCTTAGCATGATGGCATTTTTCAGGATAGAGTATCGATGGTCCATTTGCAGGGGGTGGTTGTGTGAGCAGTCCTTTAACCAAGTTTCAGCAGCTGCTGCGAGAACTTTTCCAGTTTGATTGCGCCGATCTGGACTTCGGCATTTATCGCATCATGAATTACAAGCGTGATCTAATCGAACGTTTCATCACGCAGGATTTGCCCCGGGCCGTCTCCAAGGAGCTGGAACAGGGTGTCCTGGCGGAGATGACGCAGGCGGCTGAAGAGCTGGAATCTGCTAGGAAAAAGTTATTGGAAATAAGTGACGACGCCATTGACCCGGCGGGGAATCTGGTCAAGTACCATGATACGAAGCCCGGCAAAAGGTATCTTGAAGCTCTAGAAAAGGTTAAGTCCGCCAAAAGCTATCAATCGCTAGAAGCTGATGTTTACAATCACCTCCACACCTTTTTCAGCCGCTACTGGCAAGACGGTGACTTCATCTCCAAGCGCCGCTACTCCAAAAATGAGCGCTACGCCATCCCCTACAACGGCGAGGAAGTGTTGCTTTACTGGGCCAACCATGACCAGTACTATGTCAAGACCGGCGAGTATTTTACCGACTATTCATGGAAGGCGCGTAATGGCGTGACCGTTCATTTCAAGTTGACCAGCGCCGACGTGGAGCAGAACAATGTGAAGGGGGAAAAGCGCTTCTTCCTGCCCTGTCTGGATAAGATGACCTGGGCAAAGGAGACCAGGGAATTGACCATTCCCTTTGAATTTCGGCCCCTTGATGCCCGGGAAGCCGCTGCTTATGGCAGTAGGAACCAGCAGGAAACGATCATCGCCAGGGCCGTGGAAGACATACCTAGCCAAGGCTGCGTGAAAAATGCCCCGTTGGCCCTGGAGGCTTTAAATGCCGAAAAACGCCGGACCGGTGAAGGCAAAGCTGTTACCAATCTGGAACATCACCTGCGCCGCTATACCTGGCGCAACACCAGCGACTTTTTCATCCACAAGGACCTGAAAGGATTTCTTTCCCGCGAGCTGGACTTTTACCTGAAGAACGAGGTGCTCAACCTGGATGAGATGGAAGCTGCAGGCGAGGCTCTGGCTGAAGGTTGGTTCCAGTTGATGCGCCTCGTAAAGAGGATAGGCGGATACATCATCGACTTTCTGGCCCAGATCGAGGAATTTCAGAAGATGCTTTGGGAGAAGCGCAAATTCATTGCGGAGACCTTTTACTGCATCACGGTGGGCCATATTCCCGAGGAATTCTACCCGGAGATTGCCGGCTGCGAATCGCAGTGGGAAGAATGGAAGGAGCTGTTCCATATTAATGAGGAAGAGACCAACCTGCTCACTTTTGGCAAGGATAAAAATGGCCGGCGCCTGGAGTTCTTGAGAGCCCACCCCACACTGGTGCTGGATACGCGCCACTTTCCGGCAGAATTTACCGATCGCCTGCTGGCGAGCTTTGACAACCTGGATGAAGCCACCGATGGTCTGCTGGTGCACAGTGAAAACTGGCAGGCTCTGAACCTACTAGCAGAAAAATATCGGAAACAGGTCCAATGTATTCATATTGATCCTCCATATAATACACAAACCAGCGGTTTTCTCTATAAGAATAATTATCAACATTCAAGTTGGCTATCAATGATGCAGGACCGTATTACCTTGTCTCTCAAGGTAATGACGAAAGAGAGCTCTTTCTTGTGCCATATTGATGAGAACGAATACGAAAGGCTTCATTTACTTATAGATCAAATAGGTATCCCTTACGGCGGAACTATTGTGTGGGATAAAAAGAACCCCATGCTAGGAAGAAAAGGGATCGCAACACAACATGAATACATTGCGTGGAAATCATGGGCGGATGAGTCTGTCTATTTACGTCCCAAAGCTATAAAAATGATATTGGATAAGGCACATTCACTCATTAGAAAGTACGGTGGTGTAAACGATACCGTTCGCAATGAATTTGAAAAGTGGATTAAGAACAATGATGAATTGACAGGTGGAGAGCGAGCGTATTGCCTAATAGACGATGATGGAAGAGTATACCAAAGTGTGGCAATGGGCGCACCTGAACTACGGAAAGACAAAAAATTTTATATACCACTTATTCATCCTATTACAAAAAAGCCTTGTCCGGTACCACCAAATGGATGGTCGCGAGCGCCTGAGACCCTTAAAAGCATGCTTCAAAGAAATGAAATTATTTTTGGCGAAGATGAATCTGTTCAACCGAGAAGAAAAGTTTTTCTTACTGAGGATTCAAAACGACAACTATCGTCAGTAATTTATGATTCTAGCAGAGGAAAAAACGATGTAGATAAACTTGGTTTAGAATTTCCTTATTGCCATCCTGTTTCTTTATACGAAACACTTATTGGAGCAATTGGTTCTGAAAATACAGAAATAATTCTCGATTTCTTTGCTGGCTCCGGCACTAACGGGCACGCGGTAATTAACTTGAACCGCGAGGACGGCGGCAGGCGGAAGTTTATCCTGGTGGAGATGGCCCACTATTTTGATACCGTGCTGCTGCCGCGCATTAAAAAAATAACCTTTTCGCCCGAGTGGAAGGACGGCAAGCCCAGGCGCATGGCTACCGCCGAGGAAGCCAGGAACAGCCCGCGCATTGTCAAGGTAATCCGATTGGAATCCTACGAGGACGCGCTGAACAACATCACCTTTGACGATTTTTCCGGGCAGCAGATGTTACAATTTGAGGACTACCTATTCCAGTACATGCTCAAGTGGGAAACGCGCAAGAGCGAAACACTGCTTAACGTGGAGAAGCTGGTCAAGCCCTTTTCATATAAGTTGCATATACACAGTGACCTGTCTGCTGACAGGGCAGGCGGCGAAGATCCTGCCCGGGCCGTGGACCTGCCCGAAACCTTTGCCTACTTGATGGGCCTCTCTGTGGAGAAGAGACAGGTATTCAACGATAACGGCAGGCGCTACCTGGTTTACAGGGGCACCACGCGCGAGGGGCGCAAGACGGCAGTCATATGGCGCGAAACCGAGGGTTGGACCGTGGAGGACTACCAGCGCGACCGGGATTTTGTCGCTGAAAACAACTTGGCCGAGGGTGTAGATGACATATATGTCAACGGCGATTCATATATCTACGGGACCCAGGCGCTGGAGAATCTTTTCAAAGAGAGAATGTTTGCCCCGGTGGAGGTGTAGGCCGTGTCTCGCACAAGGCGGCAGCCTGCAGCAACCGCAGGCAATACTGGCGGCCTGGCCCGGTATGTCCGGCTGGAAAACCGGCTTGTCCTGCTTGCCTGGCTGAA
>LSQX01239855.1_pt1 | contig 12408 bp, 7 predicted proteins | sample 654561 | NCBI WGS metagenome assembly LSQX01 (sample SAMN04489861, study PRJNA283612) | anaerobic digester metagenome | isolation source: 4 biogas reactors fed with cattle manure at either 37C or 55C with and... | place: Denmark: Kongens Lyngby | collected 2014 | reverse complement strand
TTCATCAGCTGCACCTGCTCCTGATCAATTTTCATAATTCCGCCATAGGAGTCCGAATTACCTTCGTTGCCAACCACAAAGCAGTTGGACAGGGAAGCAATCTGGAAGTCATTGCCGATTCCCGTCATCGGACCGCCCTGCGGAACAATGTAGGCGAAATCTTTCAGCACGCTGAAAATTTCATCCTCTGTCAGCGGATTGGGATAGCTTTTTTCAATCCGTGCAATTTCACGGGCTAACCGACGGTGCATATCGTCGGGTGTTTTTTCAAAAATATTCCCGAAAGAATCTTTCAGGGCATATTTATTTACCCACACTTTTGCCGCCAGATCGTCTCCTTTAAAATAGGAAAGCGAAGCATTTACCGCTTCATCCTGAGCGTATATTTTTTTACCGGACATACTTTTTATTCGTACTTCTTCCATTGCCATTATTCTAAGTCTAATATTATTTAAATGTGTTTGAATTTCTTCTTCCGAAATGCGTGATGCAAGATATGACAGAAACAAAATATTATGCGCACTTTTTTTTGAAAAATATCCAAAAGTTATCAACTTGGAGAAGCTATAATATTGACAGCAAGAACTTTGTCCTGTTATTTACTGGAAAAAGTTGACAGATTTTGATTACTTTCAATTATTTAATGGAAAATTTCGGAATGAAATTGTGGCACAATGAACAAAGTTTTTCGTCTTCAACAGGTTGCCTCAAAAATATAGGTTTCAAAGCTAAATATTTGCCGATTCCTGTGTAAAATAAAGGAGAAATTTATGAATAAATTGTCGTGATGCCAACACCTAATTAAAGACTTTTTGAATAACCTGCTCTGTTGAACCTCTGTTTTTATTTACGTACTTTCGGGAAACGGAACCTGAAGCAAGGCGTTGTTCGGAATTTTCAAACATTTTGAGCAAAATGTTTTCAAGCTCACCGTAATTTTGAATTGAAAATGCCCCGCCCCGATTGATGAGATCAACAGCTTCCTGAAACTTCTTGTAATTTGGACCAAAAATCACAGGTAATCCAAAAGTGGCAGCTTCAAGAACATTGTGAATGCCCACACCAAAACCACCGCCAATATATGCCAGCGTTCCGTAACGGTAGAGCGAAGAGAGCAACCCGACAGAATCAACTATCAATATCTGATGCCGGCGAATGTTGCCTTCATCTGCCCTGCTCAGCCGAATGTGCGGCGCTTTCAGCAACTCTTCAATCCGTTTGATGTTGGATTCCGTCACCTCATGCGGCGCAATAATCCATTTTATTTCCGAATGGCTGTTGATAAATTCTGCAAGCAGCTCCTCATCAGGCTTCCAGGTACTTCCGGCAATCAGAACCGGCACATTTTTGCCAAACTTTTCAACAACGGGAATTTGTTTTGCATTTTTGGCAAGGGTTGCCACCCGGTCAAAACGGGTATCCCCAGTAACCGTGTAGTTTTTTAGCCCGACTGACGCTAACAACTGTGCTGAATTTTCATTTTGAACAAAAAAATGATCAACCTTGAAAAGGATTTTACGGTACCAGCTGCCCAAAATCGATTTCTTAAAAAATTGCTGACTTTCTCTGAAAATTGCAGAAACGATGTAGAGCGGAATGCTGTTTTTTTTCAGTTCGTCCATGAAAAAATACCAATATTCATATTTAATAAAGAACGCTTTTTCAGGTTGAATCAGACGGATAAATTTTTGTGCATTCCTGCGTGTATCCAATGGCAGGTACGCAACAATATCAGCCAGGTCATAATTTTTTCTGATTTCGTAGCCTGAAGGGGAGAAAAAAGTGAGTAAAACTTTAAATTCGGGAAATTGCTTTTTAATCATTTCAATCAGCGGGCGCCCCTGCTCAAATTCACCCAATGAAGCGCAGTGAAACCAGATATAACGGGAACCGATATCAACCTTTGATTCCAATTTTTTATACCAGTTTTTTCTGCCTCTCACAAATTGTGCGGCTTTCGGATTGAAAAGTGAAGTTGCCTTAACTGCTAATGAATAGAAAAAAATTGTTGCCTGATAAAAAAAAATCATAACGTATAACTATATGGTGTTTTTGTAGTTTGCTGACGAAACAGATGAGAAAAAAGTTTGAGAGCAATGTCTGGGAATGAATGGAGATTGGTAGAGATTAAGTGGTGATTGATGGAGATTAAGCAATTGTGCAAATTTACATTTTCTCAAAATCCTGATGCCTGATATTATAAATCCTGAATCTACGCTTCGTGCCTCCGTGCCATTGTGTTCGAGATTCTTTATCCTGATTTCTGACACCTTCAATCTACTATCTATATTTTTCCAAAAAAATCTCATCTTTTCAAAAATTTTCATTAAAAAGACTGCTGTTTTCTGAAGTATTCATAAATGGTAACATTCATCAGCAAAAGCAGAAAAAAGCAAAAGAAATCCTCAATCGGGATGGTAAAAATAAGTACTCCTAAGTTGAACATATCATCATATTCCACGACCGGCAAGCCGGTTAGCACCAATTTTACAATAAAAAACGGTATCAGAAAAATAAGCCAGGTGAGGTAAAACATCGTGTAGTGCCGTTTAAACCGGTTCCTAAAAATTGTGTAGCCAAAATAGATGGTCAGCAGAAAAAAGGTAAAAAAAGTATAAACCTTTTGGCGGGCAAAATAGGCAGTCAGTCCAAAAGCAACAAACAACACAAGACTGATTGCAAGAAACAGATTCGACTTTTCAAAATCGGGAAATTTCACTACCAGTGTTTCATACAGAAACAGTGCACTGTAAGGAACGGCAAAATAGAAAAGCCACTCCTCCACCGGAACACCATAAATATTTGCCCCAATCAAAAATTCGGGATTAAAAGTCCATATTTTCAATCCGGTAAAACGAATATCCCATAAAAGAAAGATGGCTCCGGAGAAGAAAATAGCAGGAAAGAGATATTTAAATTTGGTATAAAAACGCACCCGGTTGTTAAAAGTGAATGCTAACGGAACAATCAGCAAACCCAATATTAACAGCAGATACGTATAGTTTTTGAATCCCATAGCCGATAATTTCAGGCAAAGGTAAAGCAAAAAAGCAGAATCAAAAGAGACGCATAAAATTAAATGGCGCGTTTAAAAAGTATATATTTCAGGATACTGATAAAAAACAATCAGAATAATCGGCTAACCTGCTCTTTTACAAAATCAGGCTCTGCATCCACGTCAAATATCAGGTCGGGTGTCAGATAAAACAGCTCCTTTTCGGCTTTGAACCGCTTTTCTCCTCCTCCGGTGATGTTTAGCATTATCAGCGCATCTTTGTCAATCCTGTTGTTTTGGGCTGCTTCAATGAGTGAAGCGGTTGCTATGGCAGCAGCAGGGTGAATGTCGATTCCCTCGGTCTCCTCAAAAAGTTGCGCAGCGACTCTTGCCTGTTCATTGGTGGCAACCAGCACATCCCCGCCCGAATCGGTGAGCGCATCAAAAAGTCCGCCGCTCAGAGAATAGGGCGGTTTGCGGTTTGACAACACCTTGGCATCAATTATCTCTACCTGCTTGCGGGCTGTGGTTTCATCTAATGGAAGCATTTCGCGCGAGCCGGCTTTCCATGCGTCATAAATGGGAACGAAAGGAATATTCTGTGAAACCATCAGTTTCATCATATTGTCCCCAAAGCGGCCGTCAGCAATAAGCCTGAGGTTTGCTTCCCATGCGGCAATGGCGCCTGTGCCGCTGCCAATCGCCTGAAAGTAGTAGTCGGGAATCTGCCCGATTGTAGTGACGGCAGACAAGACCGTTGTTCCCATGCCATCGCGCCGGGCAACATTTTTTGCACCTCCTTCGGGGAAAAAACCTTCCATACCGGCGACGATGTTTGAGAGATGAATGGCATCATAGTAGTCGCTTCCCGAGCGGCTGGAAATAAGCTTCACACAGTCATTCAGGGGCTTCTCAAACCAGAGTGCGCCGAGGTTGTCTTCGGGCACGCAGATCAGCAGCGGAATATTGTTGTCTGAACAAACACTGGCAAAAGAGCGGGAAGTATTGCCGGCAGAGGCAACCACTAACACTTTATCCAGTCCGTGAGGCATCCTTCCGCAAACGGAGTAGGCTTCTGTTTTTTTGAAGCTGCATGTGTTCATAAATGCGCCTTTTTCGGGACAGTAGCCACTGAAAGTTATCCAGAGATTTTGCAGTCCGCAAAATTTGGCAAGCCCTTCGCTCCTGTAGGTTACCGGGGCTGACGAATCTTTCAGCATCCGCTGAATCGGCAACCAGTCGGAAAATTTGTAAAACCCCCATGAATCGTCTTTGACGTCAAGTTGCTTATTTTCATACAGTGCTCTGATAAGCGAAGGTTCTTTTTCCCCGGGCGCATCTAACATCCAGCCTTCATCATCAAACACACTTCCGGTCTTCACCGACTGAAGCCGGTATTCTGTTTTGGTAAATATTTTCTCCATTTATAAATATTTTCTCAAATTCACAAAAATAGCATTTTGAACCGATGTGAAGTCTTTTCATGCAGAATTACCGTAATTTTACGAAAAGGGCGTAAGGCTTTTAGTATCGGGTATCAAGGTTTATCAGGAATTTACTGTTAAAAAATCTTGGTGAAATTTTGTGCTTTCGTAATTTAGCGGCAAAGCTTTTTCTTTGCTAATCTCTACTTAATCTCTACTTAATCACCACTTAATCACCACTTAATCACCACTTAATCACCACTTAATCACCATCTAATCTCTATTCAATCACTTTTTCCCTCTTGATTCACTATCTTTGCATTTTAAATTTCAACATTATGAACTTTTTCAAAAATAAATTTTATCTCTCGCTTACGATTGGTATTTTAACTTTAGCGCTGTTAGCCAGTATTTTGTGGGCAAATGGTTTTATTGCCGGCTCAACTGACCGGGATTTTAAAAACAAAACAATTAAGGTGCTTACCGTAGGCAACAGTTTTGCCGATGATGCTGTCAGTTTTCTTTCGGAGATTGCCGAATCGGTTCCCGGATACAGCATTCACTACACAAAAGCCAACATTGGCGGATGTTCGCTTGAAAAACACGTGAACCTGATCAAAGTCTGCGAAGATGACCCTTCACAAAAACCCTATGCAAAGGAGTACTGCCTGAAAGATTTGCTGTTGGCAGACAATTATGATTTTGTTACCATCCAGCAGGTGAGTTCAATGAGTTTCAAATGGGAATCATTTCAGCCTTATGCCGGTGAACTTATCGGATTTATCAGGGAACATCAGCCTCAGTCCGAGATTATTATTCAGCAGACATGGGCATATCCCAATGCTCAAAAACTTGAAAACTGGGGCATTACCTATGACGAAATGCAAGCCGGACTGGTAAAAAACTACGACAAACTTGCTTCCGACTACAAATTGCGGTTATTCCCGGTTGGCGAGGCTATATACAACGCTTATAAGCAGGATACTACCCTCAATTTGTGGCGTGCGGACATTCACCATGCCAACGAGAACGGACGTTACCTTGCCGGCTGTATCTGGTTTGGAACAATGTCGGGTGTTTCCCCTAAAAAAGTAAACTTTATTCCCGAAGGAATGGAAGAGGAAGCTGCCCTGTTTTTAAGGGAAGTAGCCGATTCAGAAATAAAAAAGCAGAAACGTAAAAAATAATCTACTGCTATTTTCTTGCAGGTAATTTCATGGAATCCACCACTTTTCCTTCGGTATCCACCACATTAATGTGCAGCATGGAGTTTTCTGTGTGAGCTTTTATTATTGTTTTGTTGGAATTCACAAGTATCGGGAAGCTCTGTCCGTCGCCAGCTTTTTTGTGGATGTGCCGGTGAAGGTGCCCGCAAAGCATGACGTCAATTCCAACCTGCTCAAGTAGAGGTACAAACTTTTCTTCAATCTCTTTTTCGCCGTGCCAGCCCCCAAAAGGCGGCATGTGAACCATCACAACCCGGTATGGCGCATTCAGAAACTGTTCGTCTTTCACTGCCTCCGCCAGCCATTCTGCCTGACGGGTGCGGTAGTTGTCAAAAGCCACAATGCCACTGTATTCCAGATCAGAATCGGGTTTATCCTCGCCACAGTCAAGCACAATAAAACCTACCGGTCCTTGCCGGAAGGTGTAGTACAACTGTCCGGTGGGCGTTGGAAAATAACGTGGAAAAGTGTTGGCAAAATTTCCACGGGTTTCGTGATTTCCGCGTGCATAATACATGGGAGTTTCCCGTGCAAAAAGCTCAACTGCCTTATCCAAAAAGTCGCCAAAAAGCTGTTCTTCCGAACGAATATCATTAGTCATGTCGCCATTGAAAAAAACGAAATCGGTTTCGTTCCAGTCCGTATCTTTTAAAAGGCTTTCCATCAGGTCGTTATTTCCATGAATATCATTGAGAACTAAAAAGGAAATATCCTCTTTTGCCGGATTATTGGTGGTGAAAACCAGCGGACGGGCGCGATAAACATTGGTTGCAGCAATGGTTCCATAAAGTACCTTAGTGCCCACATGGCTCAAAACTTCCTGTGAATATACACGATAGCGGTAGCGCATGTTGGGTTTCAGATTTTTGAGCGTTACGATGTGAACTGAATCAACCACTTTAAATCCGTAGGCTTCGGCATAAAACTTAGGACGCTCGGTCAGGTAGAAATGGGAATCATCATCGGGCGCCAGTTCCACCCATGAAACTGCATTCCGGTTAGTTGTCCATACAATGGTAACTTCATTTTCCGTAAGTCCCTGTAAATAGGGTCCATGAGTAATTTCAAACGGCTTTTGAGCTGTGATTGTGGCAGATAACAGTAAGAAAAGAGCAACTAATAAATTTCGCATGATATTGGTGTTTTTTGAATATTCCTTAAAAAAGTAAGCTTTCAGACTTTCATTCAGCTGTAATCAGCTATATCTAAAAATGTGTATGGTGCCAAAAATAACAGAAATTTTCAAAAGCTTCTCTGCCGTAATGTTGTCAAAACCGAAAAGGTACGGATTCTTCAGATTCATCTCCTGCCTCTGAAAAATTAAAACAAACAGCCCGCAAAAATGAAATTTCCCCTTCACCAACCCACATCAAAAGAAGTCGTTGAAATCGGTTGGGGTGTTGTTTTGTTCTTCGGTGTCGCAATTAAGGTTGATATTGAAGTTGGGCGGACGGATGAAATTCATATCCTCGCTGTAGCCGAGTGTCGGGTCGGCAAGTACCTTTTTAAAGAAATACCCCCAAATGGGCAGTGCCATGTTTGCTCCCTGCCCGGAAGATATGGTTCTGAAGTGGATACTTCTCAGGTCTGCACCCGTCCAGACGCCGGCTGAAAGCCGCGGTGTAATTCCTATAAACCATCCGTCTGAATGGTTTTGGGTGGTACCGGTTTTTCCGGCTATCGGCATTTTAAATCTGCCATAACCCTCACGGTTGCGAAGTCTGGCGCCGGTTCCGCCGTCAATGACCCCTTGCAGCAGGTTCACCATCAGATAAGCGGTCTGTTCATCGAACGCCTCGTGCCGTTCCGGCTGAAAAGAGGCAATCACGTTACCGTAGCGGTCTTCGATGCGCGTAACAAAATAGGGTTTCACATATACCCCCTGATTGGCATAAGTGTTAAAAGCGCCAACCATTTCATAAAGCGTAATGTCGGAAGTTCCCAAAAACAGAGACGGCACGGGGTCAATCGGACTGTAAACGCCCATGCGTTTCATCACTGCCGTCACTGCCTGCGGATTGAACTGCTTCATCACCCAGGCCGAAATTTTATTGCGCGACTGGGCAAGTCCCCACTTCAGTGTAACTAATTTTCCTTCGTTCACGTTATCCTGCTCGGCATCCTTTGGTTCCCAGATGGTTCCGTCGGGCATCTGAAACTGCTGGCTCACATAAGGTGCCTTGGTGCACGGAGTTAGTCCGTTCTGCATGGCAAGCGTATAGAGAAAAGGCTTTACGGTTGAGCCAACCTGCCGTTTTCCCCCTTTCACCATGTCATACATGAAATATTTGTAATTCGGACCGCCAACATAAGCTTTCACTTTACCCGAGTGGGTTTCCATTGCCATGAATGATGAACGGAACAGACGCAAATACCACTTCAGAGAATCCATTGGCGACATGATGGTATCAATTTCCCCTTTCCAGGAAAAAACCGTCATTTCAACAGGAATTTTGAAGTTTTCCCGGATTTCGCTGAAACTTTTTCCCTGATTGTTCAGTACCCGGTAGCGCTCGCTCCTGCGGATTTCGCGGTTAATCAGATCTTCCGTCTCATCGGTGGTCATGTTGTTGGCAAAAGGCGGATTATTTAAATATTTCATCCCTCCGTCAAATTCGGGCTGAAGATTATTTTTCAGGTGAAACTCAACCGACTCCACCGCATATTGCTGCATACGTGAATCGATGGTGGTAAAAATCCGCAATCCGTCGTTATATAAATCCCAGTTCTGACCGTCTGATTTTATGTTTTTTGTGCACCAGCCATACAAAGGATCGATTTCCCAGTCCAATGAATCTTCCCTGAATTTCTGCATCTGCCAGGAAGGGTAATTTCTTTTGTCCGGCTTTTTGGCAGTCAGCGTTAATCTCAGATATTCTCTCAGATATGGGGCGGGACCACTTTTATAGTCCACTTTATGAAAATCGAGATCGAGGGGAAGCTGCTTTGTTGAGTCTCTTGTTGCACGGGATATATATTTGTATTTAGCCATTTGGTTCAGCACCACATTGCGGCGCTGTAAAACAAGATCGGGTCTGCGGACGGGATTGTATAGCGAAGAATTCTTTGCCATTCCCACTAACATAGCTGCCTGATGCAGTTGAAGCGAATCGGGCTGAACACCAAAATAGACGCCTGCTGCCGATTTTATTCCCACTGCAAGATTTAAATAGTCGTATTTGTTCAGATACATCAGGATTATTTCCTCTTTGGTATAGCTTCGTTCAAGTTTCACCGCAATCACCCACTCCTTAAACTTGCGCAAAACCAGATCGACCGGTCCCGATAAATCCTGTCGCGGAAAAAGCATTTTGGCAAGCTGCTGACTGATTGTGCTGCCGCCGCCGGAGCTTGTTTTGCCGGTAACAACACCTTTGAAAACGCGCAGCAAGCCCCGGAGATCAATTCCCGAATGTTTGTAAAACCTCACATCTTCGGTGGCAATCAGTGCATCAATTAAATATTGGGGGAGATTTTCATAATTTACAAAAGTTCGGTTTTCATGGATAAAATATTTATCCATCACTTTTCCGTCTTCCGAGAAAATTTCTGATGCTAAAATATTTGGCGGATTTTCCAGCTCTTCAAAAGTGGGCATGAAACCCAAATAGCCTTTGGCAATCAGTATAAAAAGCAGAGAAACGAAAACAATGCCTGATAAAAAGATTGTCCAAAACCAAAAAACATATTTTTTCCAGCTTTTCTTTTGTTTCCTGTTCATGAAAAACATGATTAAATTATGCAACAAAGATATACGTTTCCCTGTTGGAAGCAATGAAATAAACGTTTTCACGAAGTATGTTAATTTAATTTTCCTTAAACAATTGTGTCATCCTCAACAGAGTAGCACAAATGTGGGAAAAATGAATTTTGAATTTAGCGTTTGATTTTCTTTAATTTGCAGAAATTTTAAAAAAAGAAAGAAAAATTATATGCGAAAAAATCTGGTAATTGTGGAATCACCTGCCAAGGCAAAAACCATTGGAAAATTTTTAGGAAGCGATTATACGGTTACTTCCTGTATGGGTCATATCCGTGATTTGGAGAAAAAAGACCTGGGAATTGATCTGGAAAAAAATTATAAACCCAAATACATGGTTACTCCCGACAAGAAAAAGATTGTTGCGGATTTAAAGAAACTGGCAAAAGAGGCAGAAGTCGTGTGGCTGGCTTCTGATGAGGATCGTGAAGGAGAAGCCATTGCATGGCACCTGAAGGAGGTGCTCAAACTTCAGCCTGAAAAAACTAAGCGGATTGCTTTTCATGAAATTACAAAAGAAGCCATTCAGCGCTCCGTGAAAAATCCCCGTTCCATTGACGATAATCTCGTGAATGCACAGCAGGCACGCAGGGTGCTCGACAGGATTGTGGGTTTTATGGTTTCGCCCGTTCTCTGGAAAAAGGTAAAACCGGCGCTCTCTGCCGGCAGGGTTCAGTCGGTTGCCGTTCGTCTGATTGTGGAACGCGAACGTGAAATTATGAATTTTAAAACCGAAACATGGTTTCGTGTTACAGGCTCATTTTTAGTTCCGGATGAAAACGGCACTCCGGTAGAATTAAAAGCTGAGTTGAGCAAGCGTTTCGCAGACAAACAGGAGGCAATGGCATTTCTTGAAAAATGTAAAAATGCGGAATTTACGGTTGCAGATGTGGTTAAAAAACCGGCTAAACGTCATCCGGCGCAGCCATTTACCACTTCCACACTCCAGCAGGAAGCCAGCCGCAAATTAGGTTTTTCCGTTTCACGGACTATGGCAGTGGCTCAACGTCTGTATGAAAGCGGAAAAATTACCTATATGCGTACCGATTCGGTCAACCTGTCGGATCTGGCTCTCAATACGGCAAAACAGAAAATCATTGAGCTTCACGGAGAAAAGTATGTGAAAATCAGAAAGTACCAGACAAAATCCAAAGGAGCACAGGAAGCACACGAAGCAATCAGACCAACCTACATGAGCAGTGAATCCGTTGACGGAACTCATGAGGAACAGCGGCTTTATGATTTGATCTGGAAGCGCACCATGGCGTCTCAAATGGCTGATGCCGAACTTGAGAGAACCACGGTAACCATTTCGGTTTCCACGGCGCCGGAAGTTTTCACCGTCACCGGAGAAGTGATTATTTTTGACGGATTCCTGAAAGTTTACATGGAGTCTTCAGATGATGAAAACGGAGGCAACCAAAGCGGACATGATATAATCCCACCACTGAAAATTAAAGAGGTATTGAGAATGGATTCTGTAGTTGCCACGAAGCGCTTTTCACAGCGTCCCTACCGCTACACGGAAGCATCGTTGGTCAAAAAACTGGAGGAGCTGGGTATTGGCAGACCTTCAACCTATGCGCCAACCATCACCACCATCCAGAACAGAGATTATGTGGTGAAGCAGGACCATCCCGGAGAAAGCCGTAAATATGATGTCATCACTTTAAAAGAGAGCGAAATTTCCGAAAAAACACTTTCGGAAATCAGCGGTTCGGAAAAATCCAAACTTTTCCCCACCGATGTGGGAATGGTGGTTAACGATTTTTTAGTTGAAAATTTTGAGCAAATTCTCGATTACAATTTCACCGCCGATGTGGAGAAAACTTTTGACGACATTGCAGCCGGCAAAGAGGTGTGGAACGAAATGATCGACAAGTTTTACCAGCCTTTTCATCGTCATGTGGATTTTGTTTTGGAAACTTCGGAACGCTCCAAAGGGGAGCGTATTCTCGGAAAAGACCCCGTAACCGGGAAACAGGTTTCAGTGAAAATTGGTCGCTATGGACCTGTGGCTCAGCTTGGCGAGTCTTCTGACGAAAATGAAAAACCACAGTTTGCAAGTCTGCGCGCAGGGCAGCATCTGGAGACTATAACTTTAGAGGAAACCCTTGAACTGTTTAAGCTGCCACGCGAACTTGGCGAATATGAAGAGAAAAAAGTTGTTGTCAATATAGGCAGGTTTGGTCCCTATGTCAGGCATGACAATAAATTTACTTCCCTGCAAAAACAGGATGACCCATTCACCATCAATCTTGAACGCGCCGTTGAACTGATTGAGGCTAAAAGGGAAAAAGACCGGAAAGCGGTGATCAATGTTTTTGACGGAGACCCCGAAGTAAGAGTTTTAAACGGGCGCTGGGGACCTTACATTTCATACAACAAGAAAAATTATAAAATACCGAAAAACACAGATGCAGAAAAGCTGACATTGGAAGAGTGCATGAAAATAATTGAGTCAGCGCCGGAGCCAAAAACCAGAGGCGCCCGCAGAAAGAACTGATTAAAAAACTCAAAATTCAAATATGAACCTGTCCGATTATTTTTTCCCGGCAAGTTTTCCTGTATCGGAAAAACCTGCCACACTTCCGGAAAAATATACGCTTGGGTACGCCATTCAAAAGCAAAGCGAAGCGCTCTCCGGCGCTTCTATCAAAAAAATTGATGTTGCCTTGATTGGCGCACCCTTTAATGACGGGAAATACCGGGGCGGGGAGCTGTCGTCACCCGATATTTTAAGAAACAACCTTTACCGGCTCTCCTCTTTCAATGAAAAAATCCATATTGCCGATTTAGGCAATTTAAAGCCGGGTAAGAGCAAAAAGGGAATCTATCTGGCTTTGCGCGATATTGTCGAATATCTGCACGAGCTGGATATTATTCCGGTTGTCATCGGAGGCAGCCAGGATTTAACCATCGGCATTTGCGAAGCTTTCAAAAATGAGCCCTGGTTTTGGTTAACTGCCATCGATTCCGTTTTCGACATAAAAAAAGGAGTTG
>LSQX01230883.1_pt1 | contig 12409 bp, 9 predicted proteins | sample 654561 | NCBI WGS metagenome assembly LSQX01 (sample SAMN04489861, study PRJNA283612) | anaerobic digester metagenome | isolation source: 4 biogas reactors fed with cattle manure at either 37C or 55C with and... | place: Denmark: Kongens Lyngby | collected 2014 | reverse complement strand
AGATGTGTATAAGAGACAGGCGGGGCAAGCTGCCGACGGTTAGTGTCTTCGTCACCGGCCCCAGCCGCACCGCGGACATCGAGAAGACGGTGGTAATTCCGGCGCACGGGCCCAAGCGATTAGTGGTTGTGCTGTACGGGTAGGAGGTTTCCGGTAGGACAGGCATCCCTGCCTGTCTGGATCAGCTGACAGGCAGGGATGCCTGTCCCACCAGCACATGTCCTACAAGGCCCCCAATACCTCTCCCCAATCAACCCCATAAATTGGCGAATCGTGACCGCCTCCCGGCAGTTCTTCATACTCCACCTTGCGCCCCAGCACTTGCAGCTTTTCTGCCAGCCGCCGCGTCCATTCCACCGGGATCAGCGCGTCCGCACTCCCGTGACACAGGTAAACCGGCATCGTCAGCCGTTCGGCATTCTGCAGCGCTGAGCGCAGGCGCAGTTCGTCCGCCAACTCCCCACCAGCGGCGCGGTAGTGGAGGCTGATGGCGTCGCTGATGTTCCTCAGCGTGGGGTTCTGATCGGCACGGTCCAGACACCACTCATGGTAGCTCTGAATGTCCCCTGCCGGGCAGCGCGCTAACACGCCCGAGAGCAACTGCGGCTGACGTAGCGCGAAGATGAGCGCGCTGCTGCCGCCCATGGACCCGCCCATGAGATACAGCGAGGGCTTCGGCCAGCGCTCGCGCAGTGCCGCGATCAGGTCCACCATCCCCGCCTCCGCCACCGGCCCCATCCAGCTATTACCGCCATACCACGGGCAGACATAGGCGAAGTTGAGCCGCAGGCACTCGCGCCGCAGTTCGCCGAAGGCATCAGCGTAGATCTCCTCAGTCATCCCCTGCCACTCGTCGGAATAGTGACCATGGAGGTTGATGAGAATTGCCTCGGGTTCGCCCTGCGCCGCCTGCACGAGGTACGGCCAGCGGGAGCCATCGGCGGTGCAGTTGAAGGTGAGACGTTCCGGCACGGATAGTGCTGCCACTACAACTCCTTGCTCATCAGGCGGTAGCTCTCGGGCTCGACGAAACCCATGCGCTGGTAGAAGCGGTAGGCCGGGGCCTCATTGTTCGCGACCAACTCCAGGTAAGGCAGCTTACGCTTGCGATAGTGGGCGATCACGTGCTCCAGCAGCTTGCGTCCGATCCCATGCCGCTGGTGGTCGGGGGCCACGGCGAATTCCTCAACCGTCGCCCGCAGCCCGGCAAGGCTGGAGCAGAGGATGAAGCCGACCACGCTCCCGGCGGCCTCGGCGACGAAGCATTCCTGCGGGAAGAGCCGCGAGACATCGCGGATGATGCGCGCGGAAGTCTCCTCATCCCAACCGTAGTGGTACGGGGGCGTGGCGTACGCCTCCTGGTACAGCGCCACACAAGTGGCGACGTCGTTTTCACGGAGCATTCGGATCAGAATCTTCTCAGCCATGCGCGCCTCCATGCTTGCTGCGAGAGGATTCCACGCGAGCCGGCGGGAACCCTGCCTCATCAACCGAGGGGTAACTGCAAATATGGCAACCGAACTTCGTGGACTGCGGGCGAGTGAGATGGAAGCTCATGCTGAGCTGGTCCATGCATCCTATTACGAATACGTGGTGAGCGGCGAGCGCAACTTTCTCGCCGACCCGCACTGGTGGCTGAAGTCCGCGCAGGCTGATCCGTATTACGAGCCGGAGCAGACCCGCGTGATGGTGATTGACGGGCAGCTTGTTGCCAGTGTCACCAACTATCTGCGCCAGATGCACTGCGACGGCCGCTTCGGCAAGGCCAGTTGCATCGGCAGCGTCTGCACTCATCCAGACTTCCGCAAGCGCGGCTTAGTGCGACAGGTGCTCGCGGAATCCATCGAGTGGATGGAGCGAGAGGGCTTCAACTGGTCGCTGCTCTACGGTAAGGAACAAGTCTACGGCGGCAGCGGCTGGACGATTCTGTCCTCGTGGAACCTCGCTTCCGATCTGCTTGTGAGCGACGGCTTCGGAGAGGGACTGACGCAGCGCGAGGCCGACCCGGAGCGCGATCTAAGCACGCTTGTCTCACTCTACGAAGCCTTCACCGCCAATCTTACGGGGCCCATCGCACGCAATGAGGCGTACTGGCGCGACCGCGTCCTCGCCGGGCGCTTCGGCAGGCCGGGGCCGAAATACATGCTGATCGAGCGCGAGGGAAAGCCTGTTGCCTACTACAACGGCGGTGACGGGAGCATCTCGGAGTTGGCGTGGATCGAGCAGCCGCACGACGTACTCGCCTTCCTCCTGCGCCAGTGGCCCGCGCAGAAGGTCAGCTTGCCGCTGGGCACCACGGAGCTGATCCAGGCTCTCCGTGAGATCACCACAGTCCCCGGCTATGAGCCGTGGCAGGAGCACCCGGGCCGCGTTGAACTGGTCGAAGCCTACAAGGGCCTCTGGCGCTACATCGGCCCAGGCGAAGGCCAGTTCCCGGAGATCACGGACACGGAGAGTCTGAAGCGTTTCATGCGCGAGCATGACTATTGCTTCTTCGGCGCGGATTCGTTTTAGGGGCGGGGAACGGGGAACTGGGTACGGGCCAGATACCTGGTCTCGGTTTGCGATGCCGTTGAGGTTCGCGTCCTGCGGACGAAGAGCCACTGACGACGGGAATCCCAACTAAGACGTTCATACGAGGTCATTATGCAGCCCAAGCGCATCCTCATCATCGGCGGCAGCGGGCATGTTTCGGGCGCGGTTCGGCGGGCGGCGCTCGCTGACGGCCATGACGTCACCATCATCACCCGCGGCCAGAAGGCCATCCCGGAGGGCGTGACTTCCCTGATCGCCGACCGGAAGGACACCGCCTCGATGCAGGCGGCCCTGCCCGACGGCGCCACCTGGGATCTGGTGGTGGACTGCATCGGCTATGAGGTTGAGGACGCGCGGCAGGACATTGAGCTTTTCGCCAACCGCACGAAGCAGTTCGTCTTCATCTCCACCGACTTCGTCTTCGAGCCCAGCAAGCGCCGTTTCCCGCAGCCCTTCGACAACCCGTACTTCCTTCAGGACGAGAGCTACGGCGCCAAGAAGCGCCGCTGCGAACTGGAGTTCATCCACTACTCCGCCGACGGCGCGGGACGTAGCCCGCGCCCTACAGAAGACGAGATGCAGTGGACCGTCTTCCGCCCCTGCCACATTTACGGCCCGCCCTCGCAATTAGGCTGCCTGCCTGAGGCGGCGCGTGACCCGCAGCTACTGCATAAGATGAAGGCAGGCGAGCCGGTGCGGCTGGTCGGCGGCGGGCATTTCCTCCAGCAGCCGATCCACTGTGACGATCTGGCCCGGCTCGTCCTCAGCGTAATCGACAACCCGCTGGCCCACGGGAAGATCTACTGCTCGGTCGGCCCGGACATCATCACCTCGTACGAGTACTACGAGATCATCGGCCGCGTGCTGGGCGTGCCGGTGCGGTTTGAGGAGCTTCCGGTCGCGCAGACGCTGGCCGAACACCCCGAGTGGGTCAGCTTCCTGTGCCACCGCATCTATGATCTATCGCCCCTGCGACTCGATGGCCTGCAGGTGCCGAACACGCCGATCACGAAAGGTTTGGTAGAGCACACGGAGTGGCTATTGTCTCAGTAGGGCGGCTGTACAGGTTCCCCCATCCACAGGAGGCACACTATGCACAGGCGAGGTTTTACGCTTATCGAACTGCTGGTGGTAATCGCGATTATCGCCATTCTGGCGGCAATCCTGTTCCCCGTTTTCGCCAAGGCGCGTGAGAAGGCGCGGCAGACGTCGTGTCTGAGCAACCTCAAACAGCTTGGCACCGCGATGTTCATGTACACGACCGACTATGACGGCGTCTTCCCCGAAATCCATACGACCTCTCTGCCCATCGGCAAGTACCATGTCAGCAACGGCACTCTCGCCGGCTATCATCTTAGCTGGGAGGATCGGCTGGAGCCCTACACCAAGAACACGCAATTGATGGTCTGCCCCTCAAGCGCCTACACCGCTCAGGGCCTGCCTCATTCGTACACCTACAACTACTACTTCGGCGGACTGGGGTGGGGATACTTCCCGCTTAGCGATTCGCAGGTCGTGCAGCCAGCCAGCAAGGGGCTGCTGGGTGAGCGGGGGGATCAGGCCTTGTATCACTACATCTACCACGGTGGCGACAATGGTAGACCCTACCACAACGACGGCAACAATATGCTGATGGCCGACGGCCATGCCAAGTGGTACAAGTTCGGTGGTGTGTACTACGGCAAGCCGGGGACCAATGCCTATTTCCAGCCTAACACGATAGTGACCGAGTAGTGGCGGAGCGGCTGAGGCCGCAACATTGAGGGGTGCGACATGGACGAGAAGTTGCGCGGGATAATACCGGCTCTGGCGACACCGCTGCTGGAGGACGGCTCACCGGACGAAGCGGGCATACGTAAACTCGTTCGCCATCAGCTTGAGGGCGGAGTCTGCGGGTTCTTTCCCTGCGGCTCAACCGGCGAGGGGCCGATGCTGACGGAGGCCCACTGGCGCTCGGCGCTGGGCTGGGTAATCTCCGAGGTCAATGGCCAAGTGCCGATTCTCGCCAACATCTCCGATACGGGGACGCAGCGTACGGTGCAACGCGCGCAGCAGGCCGCGGAACTTGGCGCGGATGCCGCCGTTGCCACTCTCCCGTACTACTACGTCTGCAAAGAAGACGAGGCGCGGCGGTTCTTTGTGGCAGTCGCCGATCAGTCGCCGGTCCCGCTGTTCATCTACAACGTTCCCCAACGCACGGGCTTCAACCTCCCCGCGCCTCTGATCGCGGAACTGTCCCGGCACCCCAACATCAAGGGCGTCAAGGACAGCGCGGTGGACCCGATCCTGCATTTCGACCTGATCAACCTCCTGCACAACACGGACTTCACGGTTCTCAATGGCAGCGAGTTCTTCGTCGGCGCGAGCGTGATGATGGGCGGTGACGGTGGCTTGCTGGGGATCTGCAACGTGGCCCCGGTGCTGTGTGTGGAGCTATACGAGGCGGCAGCGCAGGGGGACATCCCGGCGGTGAGGCGTCTGCAGCCGCTGGTGTCGGACGTGACGACGATCTTCTTCACCAAAGGCGGCGCCCCCATCAGCGCGCTGAAGAAGGCCATGGAAATGCTCGGTCTGTGTCAGGGGTGGACCTCGGCGCCCTTTGAGCCGACGACAGAGACGCAGGACGGGGAGATCAGGACGATTTTAGAGCGAAACGGGCTATTGTAGTCTCTCTGGCCCGAAGGGCCTGTAGCCTTTAGCCAGGTCCGCGAGGGCCTGGGGAAGGTAAGCTTGAAACAATGAGCCCCGAAAGGGCGACAGCGCGGATGCTGCCGCCCCTTCGGGGCTCTGGTACTTTTGGGGGGTCCGGGTCCAGGGCCTTGCGGCTCTGGCTAAGGGCCAAGTGGCCCTTCGGGCCACACGACAAACTATCGCCACACCTTCATCACAAGGTAGAGAGAGGCTGAGCGTTCGCGGCATGCGCAGCCGTTATACCTCCCCAAAGCTCGTCCGCGCGATTACCTCCTCCTGCATCTGGGGGCTTAGGCCCACGAAATAGTCGCAATAGCCCGCGATGCGCACCACGAGGTCCTTGTAGTCGGACGGATTCTCCCTCGCCGCCAGCAGGTCCTCGTGGCGCACCACGTTGATCTGCACTTCCTGCCCGCCGAGCCGCATGTAGGTCTTCAGAAGCTCTGCCAGTTTCTCCTGGCTCTCGGGCGCATCGATCGCCGAGGGCGTGAACTTGAGGTTGAGCACCAGGCCCCCCAGCATCGGCGTGTGATCCCAGCTTGTGGTGGATTTCACCGCAGCCGTCGGGCCGCGCCGCTCGCGCCCTTGCGCCGGGCCCGCGCCATCAGCGAAGGGGAAGCCAGCCTTGCGCCCATCGAAGCTGGCACCTGTCACCTCGCCAAGTCGCTGGTGCATGATCCAGCAGAAAAACCCGGCGTAGTAGCGATCGTTGAGCAGCACTTCATGGCGGGCACACTCGGCGGCGACGAACTCCGTGAACTCCCGCGCTAATTCATCGACCTCCGCGATGTCATTGCCGTACTTCGGCTCGCGCAGGCAGCGCTGGCGGAAGTCCTCCGCACCGGCGAAGTCGGCCTGCGCCTGCGCCAGCAGTTCGCGAAGGGTTAGTTCGCCCTGCTCCAGCACCAGGCGCTTGATCACGAGCAGCGAGTCGACGAGGTTCGCCAGCCCGACGAAGCTGCACTCGATCCAGTTGTGGCGCGCCCCTCCCCAGTCCAGGTCCTGTCCGGTCTGCAGGCAGTCATTGATGAAGCACGACTGCATCGGGAAGCCCCCGAAGCGTCGGCGGGCGTGTCGGGCGACATTCTGCGCCTGCACCGCCGCCGTGATCTCTTGCGCGAGGCGGGACTTGTACACCCCGTAGAGGTCACCCAACGTCCATTCGACGGGCTTTGCGTCCTCGTACGGCAGCTGCGGGACCTTCCCCGCCACGATATCCTCAACAAGCTGCAGCAGGTTGCCCGTGGCGTTGAAATACGGGCTGGCGACCCAGACGTTGCTGCCGCCGATGGGTGTGATCTCAACGCAGGTCGAGTTGATGTAGAGGCAGGCTTCCGCTGGCGTGCAGCCGGCCTGCTTTAGTCCGTCGATGATGACTTTATCGTTGAAGAGCGCAGGGTTGGCCTTGCCCAGCGACATCACCTGGCAGCCGAAGCGCAGCAGTTCCTCCGGCGTGCCCTCATGCCAGCAGATGCCGACGCTGGGATAGGCCAGACCCACGTCCTCAATCGCCTGCAGGCACAGGTATGAGACTTCATTGGTGACGTCATTTCCTTGCGCGTCAACACCGCCGACCATTACGCCGATGGCCAGGCTCGGCGGGACGTACTCATTGATGAGAATGTAATAGCAGTCGATCAGTTCCTGCGCCAGCTCTGGCGTGAGCGTCCCTGCCGCGAGATCATTGCGGTAGTAGTCGATCAGCCAGCGGTCCATGCGGCCCGGGTTGAAGAGCGGCGGCCCCTCGCCGTAGACCATGGCGATGGTCAGGAAGTGCACGGCCTGCAGGGCTTCATGGAAGCTGCGAGCCGGATGGGCCGGGACGTGTTCGCAGACCTCAATGATCTGCTGCAACTCCTGCTGTCGCTGCGGGTCTGCCTCACTCGCGAGGGCATCTCGCGCGATCTGAGCACAACGGCGCCCCAGCGCCATCAGCCCCTCGAGGCACTCCAGGCAGGCTTGGTAGAAGGCGTCCTGCTCAAGGCTCTCGGGATCACTCAGGTCCAGGGCGGCGCGACATTTCTCCACCTCCGCCCTGACCCCAAGGGCGCCCAGACGCAGCAGCTTCTCGTTGTCCACGGCCATGTGGCAAGTCTGGCCTGAGACGCGAGGCTGCGCCGCCATGAACTCCTCACAAAGGCGCAGACGCTCGCGTTCGGCGGCGGTGGGGGGTGTGAGGCAGGCGCGCCCCACCAGGAGTTCGTCGCGGCTGATCTCCAGCGGCAGGTTTTCCAGAACATGCCGGCAGGCGACGCCCTTGCGGCGAATCCACCACAAGTCGCCGATGGTCTCCCTCCAGCTCTCCCCCCACAGCATCGCCCGCGTCCACGGCACCGCGACTTGCCGGTTTAGGACTGCCTGCCGGAGGGTTCGCACTCGCTCGGTAGCCATGGTCGTTGCTCTCCCGCGCAGATAGGTGCCGGTGTCTCGAGGTTACGAGCTATGGCTTTCGCCGTGGACCGTACAAGCCCTTTGCGGTCGCCCACAACATCATGCCTGATCAAACAAAACGAGCCGGCCCGAAGGCCGGCTCGTTTCTTGCTGCGATGGAGCTTCAGAGCTATTTGCGCAGGCTCATCAGGCAGGTGGCGCTGTTGCCTTCGCTATCTGAGGCAACGAGCTTCACGATGTACTGACCAGCCGGAACTGACGTCCCCATCGAGGACTTGCCGTTCCACAGCAGGGTAGAGACGCCCTAGTCCTGGCTGCTGGCTGACAGTTGCGCGATCTCGCGCCCGGCGAGATTGCAGATGCTGCCGCTTACGGTAGCGGGTGCGGACAGGCTGACCATGATCTGGGCGCTGCCCGAGGTGGTGGCTGCGGCAGTGCCACTGAGAGCGAGACTGGCCAGCGAGTTCGCGCCGGTGCGGAACGTGAAGCTCTCTGCGCGTGGCATGACGACCCCACTGTCCAGCGCCAGACCCGGCAGGATGGTGACAGTGTAGGGCTCACCGGCTCGCAGCCGCGTGTTAGGGGTAAACTGGAGCGTCTGCTTGGCGGTGGTCCAGGCGAAGGTGCCCTTCACGACCTGACCCGTGCTGCGCGTCAACCGGAAGCGCGGCTGGGCGCTGGCCTGGTTGACCAGATTTCTGAAGGTGACGGTAACCTTCGTAGTAGTCGGAACGAACACTGCCTTGGCGGCGGGGATCGAACTCGTGATGATCGTCGGCAACTGTGCGAAATTCAGCTCGTTGGGGAAGCCGTCATACAGATCAAGGGTCTGATCGGCCACCAGCATCGTTACGTAGGGCCGGGCGTAGTTGTAGCACTCCTCCGCAGAGACCCAGCCATCAGCATTGAAATCAGCGTCGCCGGTGTCAATGCCGCGACAGATGTAGTAAGCGAAGACACCGTTTTGCAGGCTGGAATGCTCCTGGGACAGCTCAGTGTCACGGCAGGAGCTGACGACGACGCCAGAGCCGTTATCGTCAACGTCGGCGGTGCCGATGAGGCCGCTGGAGCGGCCGCCGGCGATGTCCTCGGAGAAGCTGAACCCGCGCGGATTGACGCTCTTGAGAAGACCGCCTGAATAGCAGGCGTCAACAAAGACGATGTACTTCGGGGTCTTGAGTGCGCTCAGCCAGATCCCGAGTTCGTCGTCCGTGATCTGTTCGGTGTTGATGTTGTAGGTGCAAAGGTACTCGTCCATGTTGTCGGGCTCGTCACGCGGCGCAATATCCGCTCCCTGTCCACCATGACTGGACTGAAAGAACATGCAGATGTCATCAGCATCGGCTCTCGCCGCCATGGCTGAGACCGCGTTGCGAATATTGGTCTTGGTGGCCTGGCTGTCGATGAGCATCGTGATGTTGGCAGCAGGCCAGCCGCTGGCGATAAGTGAAGCCCTCAGGTCGCGCGCATCGTCATCGCAGTAGTTGAGATCGTTGCCTGATCCCTCATAGTCCGCAATGCCAACGAGCACGGCGTAACGGTTCACCACTTTGTCACCAGCCGCGGCACGCGACCTGAAGTCGCTGATCACCGGTGCGGCGGCGACGGTTATACTCTGGCGCGCGGGAACGAACGTGCAGCCAGGCTTCCGAGGCGTGAGGGTATAGGCTCCCGGTGCCAGCTTGAGAAGGTATTTGCCCTCCCAATCAGTATACGCCGTGCCGCCACCCGCAGCGATGACGACGGCGCCCTGCAAGGGGCGGCCGTACTGGTCGCGGACTGTGCCGCTGACATTCTGGGTCCCGGTCTGCGTGCCGCCGCTCGTGACGGCGACGTCGTCGATGTAGGCGCCCTCGTAGGTGTTCGAGACGTCAGACCTGAAGTAGAAGCTGAAGTAGACTTCCGACTGGCCGGTATAATCGATGCTATAACCGCTGCTGGTCATGTCGGCCTCAGCAGTGATCCAGCCGCCGCTGTTGCCCGTCCAGACCGCGCCTTCATAGCTGATGTCATCTAATGACCAGCCTGCGAAGACACGGTCATAGTTCTCTTCGGAAATGTTCCACAGCTTGAAGGTCACCTTGCCCGACGTGATGCCTTCGGTGCTGAAGGGGCCGTAGGTGATCCAGCCCTGAAAGTTGTTGGGATAGGGTCCTGGGGCAGCGACGCCACCGGCGCCGCCCTGGGCGCAGTAGGCGCTCTTGGCGCCCGAGAACTTGCGATAGGTGGTCGGGGCGAAATGAGGCGCGTCGTAGGGCACCCAGGAACCGGGGAAACTTGATTCGAAGCCATCACTGAAGATGGTGCCCTTGGTGCGCGGAAGCGCCGCCGGATTGATCGTAATGCCAGAGCCTGCAGGCTTGGTAAAGGGGATGTTGCGGCGCACGATCAGCCGCGAGCTCTTGCCTTTGGGCGGATTGGCCGCCGCCGCAGGGGAAGCCGTCATCCAGACAGCAACGATTCCCACCGCCAGAAGAGAAAGAAAGCCTAACCGAAGTCTGTTTGAACCCATGCTATTTGCCTCCCAGCAAGACGTCTGAGATTCCGACAGCATCCTGTTCGTCGTATTCAGGATGCATCCCTCCCCCGATCTGTAGCCGAGTTACCTAATCGCTCGACTCAGTTGCTTCCCCATCCTTCGACCAGCGTCGCCTTGAGCACCCGATAGGCGGCCTCGCGCGCGGGCCGTGGATACCGGTGGCGACCAGGATCCTGATGATAGGCGAACTTCTGGCGGCACCCCAGCAGGTCGTAGAGCCGGCCCAGCTTCGTCAGGTCAACGCCGACGGCGTCACTGCCCGCGAAGCACTCGTCCTCCAACGCGTAGCTGTAATGGAAGGGCCGGGGCGCCAACAGCGCCAACACCTCGACGCCAGCAAAGGGCTTGGGCTGGCTGCCCCGAAGCGCTGGCAGATAGTTGAACCAGCTCTGCCGGCACCGTGTGTCCGGCTGGGCCTGCGCTTCAGAGGGGCTGTAGGCGCAACTGGCAGCCGTGATCTTGATGCGATGGTCGAAGGCCCCCAGAATGATCGCGTTCCCTCCACCCAGCGAGTGGCCGATCACTGCCAGACGGTCAGAGTCCACCGCGTCGAGCATACAGAGGAAATCCAGCCCGCGCTGGTGGTCCCAGAGCATTTTGCCAAGAAGGCTCCAGTCTGGATGGCGCTCGTCAAACTGCCCAGGGTCAAAAGGCTCGCAGTCAGGACAGACTCGTTCGCCGGCCGTGATCGCATCGGGGGCGAGGCAGACATAGCCCCTGCCAACCAGTTCGCGGGCCAGGGCCAGACCCCGGCAGCCGGAGATTCCGGTTGGCTCGTCCTTGCCCTGCGGCATCGCCCGGTGGCAACAGAGGACTGCAGGCTGCCGGTGTGACAGCGGCTTGGGGAGCAGCAGCCAGGCCGGGCAGCGCTCGCCGGGCTCGACTTGGTACCGCACTTTCTGCAGGAGGTACGCGCCCATATCCTCCTGGCTAAGGACCTCCGGCGCCAGGGGCACCACGGTCTCGGGCGGCTGTCCCAGTGCCGCCTGCAGGCGCGCCAGAATATCACGGCGCTTGGCGGGCCATTGGCGGCTGGTGAGGATGGCGTTGTCCTGCCCCTGCTCCCGGATAGACAGCAGATCGGGCAGCTCGGAATCTCCGAGGACCGCGTCGGACATGGGGTCTCCTACGTAGAACAAGAGGAAGAAGATAAGGCTGCGGACGCTTAGCGGCGCCAGCGGGTTCAACGGCCGCTATAATAGATGATGATGTTATACATTGCAAGGGCTTTCGTGCGGTGCCGGCCCCGTAATGGCCACTACTTGGCCATATTCTCTATTTTTTCTACTGATCTAATGGCCAAACCGAGCCAAACTGGCTTCGCCGGTTCGATTCCCGGGCTGAAGCGAATGCTCGCCACGGACGTATCCGGATGCGGGTTCACCCACTGGATCAGGTACGCCATCCGCTGCCCGATCCAGTCCTGTCCCAGCGCTTCCAGCACCTGCGGGAAGGGCTCCCCGGGCGATACAGCGCGTACATGTGTGCCATAGATGATCGGCTGCACTTCCTTCGTGCCACCCGCGAGTGTGATCTCAAGCTCGCCAATGGGTATGCCTCGCCAGTTTGCCGCGTGTCTGAACCCCTCAAGAAATGCCGCCCGATCGCTCTCCGCCAGATCCGCGCCGAGGAGAAAATACACAGCCGCTGCAGGTTGGTTGATCTCCATTGTGGTCTCGGCCGTCAGCGGCTGGTTGTATGGCTGCAACTTCAGCCCTGCCAGCGTGACAGTCTCAGTTGAGGGAGAGATCGATGTCATGAGCTTGCCCCCTGCCGGCTCGGGCCTTTGCGCCAGCCGCTTTTGCGCCAGAGGGCGGTGCTGGAAGTACTCCGGTAGGCACGGCACCTCATCGGCCAGCAGATCCGGATAGGGGTTCCAGCTGTATTCAGCAGCCGCGAGTTGCCGGGGATAGGCATAGCTGCCGATCCGCCAGCAGCTTTCGGTCAACCACGGCGTCTTGGCCCAGATCCCCCACATGTTCCCAATCACAAACGGAACCTGAGCCGCGTTCACCCCGCACGAGTTACTCTTCAGGACCGCAAACCCCTGCTTGTGCAGTTCCCACAGTGACAGCGGCGCGAGACTGGTGGACCAGTCGCACATGATGATGTCTTTGGGCAGCTTGTCCACGGTGTCGGCCAAGTTGAAAGGCGCTCCTCCGTTATGCTCGCGCACGATCATGTCCGCCCACATCATCATCTGCACGCGGCTCGTCGTCGCCCACGCCTGCAGCCAGGCCACGTGCTCTGTGA
>LSQX01169673.1_pt1 | contig 12409 bp, 11 predicted proteins | sample 654561 | NCBI WGS metagenome assembly LSQX01 (sample SAMN04489861, study PRJNA283612) | anaerobic digester metagenome | isolation source: 4 biogas reactors fed with cattle manure at either 37C or 55C with and... | place: Denmark: Kongens Lyngby | collected 2014 | reverse complement strand
GAGCATAGCCCTGAGTCCCTTGGCGAACGGTTGTGACCATGTCAGCGGGAATATGCCGTGTTTCATTGCGCCCGTTGCGCCAGCGTTGCAACTTGAGGCCGGTCACCCGGCCGCCTTGGCGACGCTCAGAAACCTTGCCTTGAATCATCACGGGGATTTGCCCCATTTGCGCCAGAATCTCCTGGCCTCGACGGTTTGGATGGGATCGTGTCTTCATGGCCTAGTAATATAGGCTATAGTTGCGCAGACTGCAAGCCTATTTTGCGTTTCGCGCAAAAATCTGTCCTACACCCCGCCGCCGCGCCGCCCCCACTTTTTCATTTGTTTTTTGGCGGGAAGCGGGCACAATACGGAAGATATCTGTGGAGGATTCTGCCATGTTGAAAAATATTTCGTTGTTTCTGGTCATGCTGATGCTGGCGGCGGTTTCGAGCGCGACCGCCCAGGTCTCCGGCGATTTTGACGCCCAGCAGCGCGCGGTGCTGAGCCGGCTGCAAACGATGGGCCACGGCTACTATTCCGCGCAGGAATGGGCCGATGTCGAACAAAGCGTGAACGATCTGATGGCCAACGCCCGCGACCGCAAGGATGGCGACGCCATCATCGCCGCCACCATCATCAAGGCGATGGTCTTGAGCGATATGCGCCACTTCCATGATGAAGCCGTCAAGGAGTTGCAGCAGGCGCGCAAGCTGGTCAAAAACATGCCGGGCGTGGACGCCTCCCGCCTCTATGTCAAAGAGGCCGAGGTCCAGGCCGCGGCGGGCAATGCTCCGGCCGTGCAGAAACTGATCAAGGATTACAAGGCCAGCCCCTATTACAATCCCCAGCCCTATTCCTGGTCCGGCGGCACCGCCCCCGGCGACCCCCTGGTGCTGACCCGTCCCGGCGCCCCGGGCAACGACTCGCTCCCGCTCTCCATCATGGAAAGCGCCCTGGCCCGGGCCACGGCCGCGCCGGGCGTGGGCTTCCCCGACGCGACGCTCACCGACATCTATGGCAACCCTGTGAGCATTTCGAGCCTGCGGGGCAGCGTGGTGCTGGTGGACTTTTTCGCCCGCGGCTGGCACCGCTGGGAAGCGGACCGCTCGCTGATCGCCCACCTCTGGAACAACCATTACAAATCCGGTAACTTCCAGGTCATCAACATTTGCCTCGAGCGCAATCCGATCGGTTTGGAGAGCGCCGGGCTGCCCGGCATTGTCGTGCCCAACGCGCGGGCGCTGGCCGCCGAGCTGGGTGTGTTTGGCGACCGCACCACCTTCCTGCTGGACGCCCAAGGGCGGGTCATCGCCCGCAACCTGAGCGGCCAGGACCTGGCCTTTGCCGTCCGCCAAGCCCTCGAACAATAGGTCCGGCGGTCGCCCGGCATGGCCTCACCCGTTCTGCACGGCCTGGCCGGCGCTGGAATAGCCTATGCTCTGGCGGCGGACGCCCGCCCCCCCTGGCAACGCGCTTTGCGGCGGGCGGCGCCCCTGATGTTTGCCGGCTCGGCGCTGGCGAATCTGCCCGATCTTGACTATCTGCCCGGCCTCCTGAGCGGCGAACTTAACATCGCCCACCAGCAGGTCACCCACTCGCTGTTGTGGGTGGTGCTGGCCTCCGTCGCTATCTGGCTGGCGGGCCGGGCCTGGCGGCCAGGCCTTTTCGGCGCGCGCGCGTTCTGGCTCATCCTGCTACTGATCGGGAGTCACCTGGCCATTGACCTGATCACCGCCGACCGTTCGCCGCCCTACGGCATCCCCCTGTGGGCTTCGTTTTCCGAGGCGCACGTGCAAAGCCCGTTCACCCTGCTGCCCGCTTGGGAGAAAACCCGCCTGGCCGACCTCGCCCGACCGGTTAATCTTCGCCCGCTGGGCATCGAGCTGGCCGCGGGCAGCCTGCTGCTGCTCGGCGGCATCATCGCAAAGAACAGTTGGGCGCGACGCCATCCTGCGCTAGAATCCGCCGCATGAACCCACCCAGACCCGACATCCTGCCCGAGACCCTCGGCATCATTGCCGGACGCGGCACCTATCCCTGGCAACTGGCCCGCTCCGCTCACGCCCAGGGCGTCAAACGCGTCGTCGCCTTCGCCTTCCGTCACGAAACCCAACGCGACATCGAGCAATATGCCGACGAAGTCGTCTGGCTCTCGCTGGGCAGTCTGGCCGCCCTGCTCAAGGCCATCCGCGACAAAGACATCGTGCACATGGTGCTGGCCGGCCAGATCCGCCCCAAGCGCCTCTTCAGTCTGCGGCTGGATGCCAAGGCGCTGGCCATCCTGCGCAGCCTGCGCGCGCGCCACGCTCACAGCATTTTCGGCGCCTTCGCCAAAGAGCTGCGCGATATCGGCGTCCATCTCATGCCCGCCTACCGCTTCATGGAAACCGAAATGCCCGAGGTGGGCCTGCTTGCCTCCCGCCCCCCCAATGCCCGCGAACTGGCCGACATCCGCCTCGGCGCCAAAATCGCCAAGGCCATCAGCGACCTCGACATCGGCCAGACCGTGGTCATCAAGGAAGGCACCATTCTGGCGGTCGAAGACTTCGAAGGCACCGACCCCACCATCCTGCGCGCCGCCAAAATCGGCGGCCCCGGCGCCGTGGTGGTCAAGGTGGCCAAGCGCAACCACGACATGCGCTTCGACATCCCCATCATCGGCACGCGCACCTTCAAAATCCTGCGCAAAGCCAAAATTTCCTGCCTGGCTGTCGAGGCCAAGCGCACCATTCTGCTCTCCCGCGACGAACTGCCCGTCCTGGCCGACCGCTACAATATCGCCTTCGTGGCCTTCGATGCCGCCAAGGAGGCGGCCGCCGCCGATGCCCAACCCCAGGAGTCTGCTCATGAACCAACCCCATAAAATCCGCGTCGGCGTCATCGGCGTCGGCAGCCTCGGCCAGTGGCACGCGCGCATCTACTCCGAAATGGACGACGTCGAACTGGTCGGCGTCTATGACACCGACACCAAGCGCGCGCGGGAAATCGCCGAACGCTATTCGACCACCGCCTATCGCGACATGCTCGAGCTGGCCCGCGCCTGCGACGCCCTCAATGTGGTCGTGCCCACCGACAAACACCGCGCCGTGGCCGGCCAGATCATCAAGCTGGGCCGCCATGTCCTCATCGAAAAACCCATCGCCGCCACCACTCAGGAGGCCGAGGAGCTTGTGGCCCTCGCCCAGGAGCACAATGTCATCCTGCAGGTGGGTCACGTCGAACGCTTCAATCCCGTGCTGACCGCCGTCAACCCCAAGCGGCAGCAGCCCCTCTATGTCGAGGCCCTGCGCATCGCCCCCTACCCCCCCGCGCGCTTCGGCCTGCTCCCCCGGGGCACCGAGGTCAGCGTCATCCTCGACCTCATGATCCACGACCTCGAGATCATCCTGCACCTGGTCCGCTCGCATGTGGTGGACATCCGCGCGGTCGGCGTGCCCGTGCTCAGCAAGAGCGAGGACATCGCCAACGTGCGCCTGCGCTTCGACAACGGCTGCATTGCCAACGTCACCGCCAGCCGCATCAGCATGGAGCGCCAGCGCAAAATCCGCATGTTCCTCCCCGACGCCTACATCTCCCTCGACTACCAGGAGCAGACCGGAAAAATCCTGCGCAAAAAACTGCTGGGCATCGAACAGTCCGAAATCCCGATCCACAAGGGCGAGCCTCTCGCGCTCGAGCTGCGCGCCTATGTGGATTGCATCCGCAACCGCTCCGAACCGGTCGTCAGCGGCGAACACGGCGCCGAGGCCCTCAAGCTGGCCGTCGCCATCTGCCAGAGCATCAAAAAAGGCCAGACCTGACCCCCCGTTCGCCATGAAAAAGTTGATGGTCATAGCTGGCGAAGTCTCCGGCGATCAACACGCCGCGCGCCTGGTGCGCGATCTGCGCGCCATCCGCCCGGATATTGAAATCACCGGCATCGGCGGCGACGCCCTCCGCGCCGAGGGCGCGCGCACTCTCTACGATGTCGCCCAGATGACCCTCGTGGGCTTCACCGAAGTGGTCCGACACCTGCCCTTCCTGCGCCGGGTGTACCGCCATCTCACCGGGCTCATGCGCAGCGACCGCCCCGACGCCCTCCTGCTGGTGGACTATCCCGGTTTCAATCTGCGCCTCGCCCGTCGCGCCCACGCCCTGGGCATCCCGGTCTATTACTACATCAGCCCCCAGGTCTGGGCCTGGAACCGGGGCCGCATCCCCAAAATGGCCAGAATCCTCGACCTGCTCATGGTCATCTTCCCTTTCGAAGTGGACGTCTTCCGCCACACCGGCCTGCGCACGGTATTTGTGGGCCATCCCCTGGTGGAATCCGTCCGCCGCTTTCTCGCGCAACCGCGGCAGCCCCTGCCCTGGCCGACGGGCGATCACCGCATCGCACTCCTTCCCGGCAGCCGCTCCCAGGAAATCAAGCACATCCTGCCCTCCATGCTCGAAGCCGCCCGCATCCTGCGCGAACATCATCCGGCCGCCTCCTTCCTGATCCCCTCGGCCAGTCAGACCACCCGCGCCCAGATCGAACGCCAGCTGGCCGGCCTGCCGCCCGGCGACCGCGCCAGCATCGCCGTGCTCGACGGCAACATGCGCGAAGTTCTGCGCCAATCCCGCGCCGCCATGGTGTGCTCCGGCACGGCCACGCTCGAAACCGCGCTCATCAAGTGCCCCATGATTGTTGTTTATCGCGCCACAACCCTGTCCTATTGGATTGGCCGCCTCCTCATCCGCGTGCCCTGGCTCGGCATGGTCAACCTGATCGCCAACCGCGAGCTCTGCCCGGAATTCATTCAGTACGATGCCCGCCCCGCCGCCATGGCCGGCGCCATCGAGCGCCTGCTCGCCGACACCCCGGAACGGCAGGCCCAGCTCGAAGGACTCGAGGAAATCGCCCGCATCCTCGAGGGCCACGGCGACATCCCTACCGCCGGCCAACTCGTGGCCGAAGCCCTCAACTAGTCTGAATCATTCAGGCTGCGGCTCAAACACCCAGAACAGCAGCCGCGTCCCCCCGTAGCGCTTGTCTCTGGCCAGGCGCCATCCCGGCAACGCCTCCACCGCCCCGCGTTCCTCCATCTCATACACCCATACCCCCCCCGGCTTGACCCACCCCCCCGCCGCCAGCAGCTTCGCCAGTTTCGGCATCCAGCCCCCCGCCGTTGCCTCGGCATAGGGCGGATCCGCCAGCACCAGGTCCATCGCCTCCCCCCCCGCCCCCCGCGCCAGCCAGCGGAACACATCCGCCCCCACCACCTGCCCGGCATCCCCCGGCACGCCCAGCGCCGCCACGTTCGCCTTCAACATCTGCAGGGCCGCCCGATCCTTCTCCACCCACACCACCCGCGCCGCCCCCCGGCTCCAGGCCTCGAGCCCCAACGCCCCCGAACCGGCAAACAAATCCAGCACCCGCGCGCCGGGGAAATGCCCGGCCAGTGCCGAGCACAGCGCCGCGCGCACCTGATCCTGGGTGGGGCGCATGCCCGCGCCATCCGAAGTTTGCAATCGGCGACCGCGATGAGTGCCGCCCGTCAGTCTCATCCCGTCTGTCTCCGCGCCCAGCGGCAGGTGAAGGCCGCCAGTTCCTCCTCCTGGCCATGAAACCCGTGGTCCGCTCCGGGAATTAGCAAATCCGTAAACTCAGCCGCCCGCGATTTCTTGCGCAAAATCGCCAGCATCCTCTCCGGGGGAATCACCGCGAACTCCTCCTGATCGCCAAACACCGCCAGCACCGGACACCGCACCCGCCGATAATGCGTCAGCGCACCGTCATAGCGGAACAGGTTGGCCTCGGTGGCGCGCGGATTGGCCAGGCTCAGAAATCTCTCCGCCTGAAAACGCCCGTACAACCCGGTCACTTGCGCTTCCGGACGGCCGGCCGCCACTTGGCGCTGCGCCCACGCCACCTTCTGATCAAAGCGCCGGCCCAAATCCCGGCGCACAATGGCGTAGTCGTCCCCCGGCGCCAGCAGCACCAGCCCATAAACCGCCGGATGCGCCCGCTTCGACTGCCAATAGACAATCTTCTGGCAGCCCGTGCTATGCCCCACCAGCACCAGCTTGCGGTGCCCGCGCCGTCGGGCGTAAGTCGCAAGCGCGTCCAGATCAAACAAGCTCGTGCCGAATATTTCATCCTCGGTGCCACTCTCGGCCCCCCGGTTGTTGAACGACAATACCGCCATCCCCAACTGGGGCGCTGCCGACAAAAAAGCCTTCTTGAGCGCCGAGCGGTAAAAATTGCTGCCCATCCCGTGCACAAACACCAGCAACGGCGCGTTGGGCCGCGGCCCACGACGATAAAACCCGTCGAGGCGGCGCGGTTCCGGTTCCCCGCCCGCCGCAAACGCCACCAGCTCGCCATCCGCCGACCAATCCGGCAGAGCCAAATTTTCCTTCACAGTCTCTCTCGACATGTTCGTCTCCACTCCCGGCCGGAAAAGTTCCCGCTGACTCGGCTCCGCGCGTCGCGCGCGGGGCCTCAAGTCGGGCTTGCACGGCCAACCTCCTTTCTATAGGATGTGCGGCATGAAAGCCACTCAATTCCTATTGTGCGTCCTTCTCCCCGTCATCTTCCTGCTGGGTTGCGGCCCCACTCCGCCCGCCCCGGCGCCCGAGCCGACGGACACCCGTCAGGCCTCGCCCGCCCCCGCGGCCGCCCCCGCCGAAACCAGCGACACGGAAGAAGCCATGATCCGCGCCTTCGAAGAAGAGCAATTCCAGGTTGAGCCGCCCTCCTTCGAGTGGTAGGCTCAGTGCCATGCAGGTGCCCCGCTCCATCCTGATGGCCCTCCTCCCGGCCCTGATTCTTGCCGGGACCGCCGCGGACGCCGCCCCCCCCGGCGCCGCCAGTGCCGCGGACATGCGCGACATCCCCGCTGAGGCCGTTGACCGCGCCGGTCTCCTCCCCGTGGATGTGGCCATGCTGACCAACCCCGGCTTCCGTTGGCAGCACCTCCAAACCGAGCACTTCATTGTCCACTACGAGCGCAAGACCTTCGCCACGCGGGTCGCGCGCATGGGCGAGGACTTCTACAAGGCCATTTCCGAAGACCTCCCCGACATGCAGGACCGGCTCGGCGCCCAACGCTCCCACATCTTCATCTTCCGCACCCCCCGCGACTGGCAGACCGTCCTCGCCAACAATCCCGGCGCCGGTCCCTGGGCCGTCTCGTTCGTGCGCGGCCAAACCATGTACCTCCAGGAAAGCGGCGCCGGACAGGCCGACAAAATGGGGCTGCTGGCCCACGAAATGACCCATCTGGTCTTCAACCGTTTTCTGACCGTGCGCCTCCCCCTCTGGCTCAACGAGGGCCTGGCCGAATATTACGGCGAATTCGCCTATCGCCGCTCCAAGGGCCTTACCCACCGCGAGCGCAAAGTGTTCACCCCCCTGCGCCAGCGGATGCCCCTCGAAGTCCTCCTCACCGCCACCGCCTATCCCGTCGAGCCGGCCGCCGTGGACCTCTTCTATGCCACCGCCAAACAGATGGTCGGCTTCCTCGTCTGGAAACTGCCCCGCGACAAGTGGAACATCTACTTCAACCGCATCCTCGCCGGCGATCCCCCCCTCGCCGCCCTCCTCGAAACCTACGAGTGGGAAGACATCAACGCCGCCGAAAAGGCCTTCCACCAATTCAACCGCTGACCTGACTCCCCCCCGCCCCCTTTTTTGTCCATCTGCGCCTTTGCCCTTGTTCCCCGCCGTTCGCCTGCCGTATGCTTCGTGACGATGACCGCGCCTTCCGGCGGCCCATCTTAAGGAGAGACCCATGGAAGCCCTTCTGGTTGTTTTGTCGATTTTTATCCTTCTCGCCTTTCCGATCTGGGTTCTGATCCTGCTGCATGTGATCAAAAATCGCCAGGACCGCCTGGGTTCCCTCTTCAACCGCCTCGAATCCCGCTTGGACCGCCTTGCGGACACCGGCCCAAAAGCCCCGCCCCCTGTTGAGCCGAAACCCGCGCCTGCGCCAGCCCCCGTGCCGCCACCCCCGGTCAGCCGGCCTCCGGCCCCCGCCCCAACGCCGGCGCTCGCGGCTTCGCCGCCCCCACCGCCACCGCGCCCCACCCCGGCTCCCCCGCCCGCGCTCGCTCGCACGCAAAAGACCGCCGCCGCGCCGGCGCGCGCGCCTTCACCCCTGCGCCAGAAAACCGCCCACGCTCTCCGCCGCATCTGGAACTGGATCATCATCAACGAGGAATTCCAGCCCGAGGGCGTCTCGTGGGAATTCGCCGTCGCCACCACCTGGCTCCTGCGCCTTGGCATCATCATCATCGTCTTCGGCATCGCCTTCTTCCTCAAGGACGCCATGGACAAGGGGCTGATCGGCCCGCACGCCCGTGTCCTGCTCGCCACCTTCACCGGACTGATCATGCTCGGCGTCGGCACGCGCCTGCTCGGCAAAGCCTACCACCTGCTCGGCCAGGGCCTGCTTGGCGGCGGCTTCGCGGTCCTCTACTTCAGCGCCTTCGCCGCCCATTCCTTCTATCAACTGGTCGGCGCTCTCCCCGCCTTCGGCTTCATGGCCCTCATCACCCTCTGCGCCGGGATCTTCGCCACGCGCTTCAACTCGCTGCTTGTCGCCGTTCTGGGCATTCTTGGCGGCTACGGCACGCCCATCCTGCTTTCCACCGGCGCGAAGAACTTCCCCGGCCTCTTCGGCTACCTGCTCCTGCTCGGCCTCGGCGTCCTCGGCATCTCCCGCCGCCGCCAGTGGCCTCTGCTCAACCACCTCGCGATGCTCCTCACCTACGGCCTCGCCTATCTTGCCATCGACGAGTTCTACGCCGCCGCCGACTTCGCCGTCGTCATGCCGTTCCTCGCCGCCTTCTTCCTGCTCTTCACCGTCGCCCTCTTCCTCTACAACATCGTCCGCGGCGTCAAAGCCACCCTCCTCGAGGTTCTTGGCACCCTGGTCAACTCCGCCGCCTTCTTCATCCTCGGACGCGGCGTCATCGCCACCGCCTTCTCCTCCCGCGCCGTCGCCGTGCTCGCCCTGGCCCTCGGCGCCTTCTACGTCGTGCTCGTTTACCGCTTCCTCGCCGCCCGCCGCCAGGACCGCGGTCTGCTCCTGGCCTTCATTGCTCTCGCCGCCTTCTACCTCGTCATGGTTCCGCCCCTGGCCATCACCAGAGAATGGATCACGCTCTCCTGGTCTCTCCAGGGCCTCGTGATGCTCTGGCTGGCCGGCAAACTCGACAGCCGCTTCCTGCGCGGTCTTGCTCTCGGCGCCTATGCCCTCGCGCTCCTCCGCCTGGTCTTCAACGACCTGGCCCGCCAATACGCCCACGCCCTCCCCGCCGATCTCGCCTGGACCGCCTACCTCCTCATCCTCGGCAACCACCTCCTCGCCATTGGCGGCCCCATCGCCGCCCTCGGCGGCGCTTGGCTCCTGCTCCGCCGCCCCCCCGCCGCCACCCCCGGCTTGCAGGTCACCAACGACAACGACATCGGCGAACTCCCCGGTCTCGGCCCCGTGGCCACCGTCACCACCGCCGTCGTTGCCATCCTCCTCCTCTTCGGCAGCCTCCACCTCGAAATCCACCGCGCCTGCTCGCACTTCTACGCGCCCCTCACCTATCCCGCCATGTCCATCCTCTGGCTCGCCCTCGGCGTCTTCCTGCTCACCGTCTTCCGGCGCAAAGGCTCCGAGATTCTAATCACCCTCCTGGCCGTCTTCGGCGGCCTCTTTGTCGCCAAACTCCTTCTCTTCGACGCCCCCGTCTGGACCCCCGATCTCGAACATCTCCTCTACACCCCCGTCTGGACCCCCGCCCTCGCCGGCCTGCGCGCCCTCGACTTCGCCCTGTGCATCGGCCTGCTCGCCCTGTTTTTCACCCGACTCCGCGGCGAAAAGAATACGCGCAGGGTCGCCATCCCCGCCGGCATTACCGCGCTTGTTCTCCTCTTTCTCTTCCTGACCTTCGAGCTCAACACCGCCCTGGACCACTTCCTGCCCGGCATGCGCGCCGGCGGCCTCACCCTCCTCTGGGCCCTCTACGCCCTCGCCCTCCTCCTCGGCGGCCTGCGCCGCGGCGTCCGCGGCCTCCGCTACGCCAGCCTCGCCCTCTTCCTCGTCGTCGTCGCCAAAGTCTTCCTCTCCGACCTCGAAGGCCTCGAATCCATCTACCGCATCACCGCCTTCATCGTCCTCGGCATCCTCCTCTTCCTCGCCGCCTTCCTCTACCTCCGCCATCGCGCCCGCTTCCAGCACATCCCCGACAAGGAGTAGCCCCATGAAAACTCCCCGCCACACCCCCCTTCACCGCGCCGCATTCGCCGCTCTCGCGCTTGGCGCGGTTGCACTCCTCCCGCGCCCTCTTTCCGCCGCCGTTCCCGCCGACTTCGCCGCCACCCGCGACATCATCGGCCACGCCATCTCCTCCCCCCGCCTCGTCGCCGTCCAGCTCGACGCCCCCCTCGTCGCCGCCACCCAACCCGACTTCAGCGACCTGCGCCTCTTCGACGCCGACCTCCGGGAAATCCCTCGCTCCATCGAACCCCTCTACACCACCCAGACCCGCCTCCTCCGCCGGCCCGTCTCCGCCAAACTGCTCAGCCTTCAGGAAATCCCCGGCAACCGCATCGAAACCCGCCTCGACATCGCCCAAAACGCCCCCTCCCCCGACGGCCTCGAAATCCTCACCCCCCTCGCCGACTTCATCCGCACCGTCCGCGTCTCCGGCAGCGACGACGGCCAATCCTGGCACCTCCTCGCCGAGGCCGAAATCTACGACTACACCCGCTACATGGACATCCGCCGCACGGAAATCCCCCTCCCCCCCAACACCTGTCGCCACTTCGCCATCAACATCTCCGACGCCTCCGAAGAGCGCGCCCAGCCCCTCGTCCGTCTCGTCGAGTCGAAAGGCCAGGAAACATCCCGCGCCCTCGATCTCCTCCAAACCCCCTTCCGCATCGATAAAATCACCTTCTGGCACAACGAAACCGTCACCGGCAAAGACAAGCCCGTCCTCCGCGAATGGCCCCACGCCGGACTGAAAACCGTCACCGACCGCGCCTCCAAAACCACCGAAATCACCCTCGACACCCATAACGCCCCCGTCACCCGCCTCGACCTCGATACCCCCGCCCGCAACTTCCAGCGCCACGCCGCCGTCCAGGCCCCCGCCCTCGTCAACGGCCGTAAAACCTGGCGCACCGTTGCCAACGGCCGCCTCCAGAACATCGATCTCCCCGGCCTCGCCACCAACGCCCTCTCCGTCTCCTTCCCGGAACAGCGCGCTCCCCAGCTCCGCCTTGTCATCCAGAACGCCGACAATCCCCCCATCCCCATCACCGATGTCCGCCCCTGGGGCCCCATCTACCGCCTCATCTGGACCGCCGAACCCGCCGCCGCCTACCACCTCGCCATCGGCAACGAAAAACTCGCCCCGCCCGACTACGACCTGTTCGCCATCCGCGCCGCCCTCGAACAGGGCCACGAACCCGAGCTCTGGACCCTCGGCGAATCCGTCACCACCGACACTTCCCGCCGCCACTTCGACCTTGGCGCCCTCCTGGCCCGCCCCGCCGTCTTCGGCGCCCTCCTCGCCATCGCCGCCCTGATCCTCCTCGCCCTCCTCGCCAAAGCCCTCAAAAAAACCCCCTGACCCGCTCCCCGCGCCCATCATCCCCAAAATCCGCCAAAATCGCCCAAAAACACCTCATTTTTTGTAAAAATCGTCCTGTTTTCTGAGTTCCGCAATGGGACACCCGAGAATTTCAACCCGCTTCGGGCGGATCGAGGGGTATAATTGAGAAATACGGCTCAAAATGACATAAAAACGCCAAAATTGACCGCAAAATTTCAAATTGATGCGATTTCAGCATATTTTTCGGTTTTTAACCTGGATTATGCACGCGACAAGTCCGGCCCGGATGCGAGGCGTGCGGGGTGAAGCTGTATGAACATACTGCGAACCCCGCAGAACAAAGCAGACGGGTTGGANNGCATCATGCTGCCCTGCAGCAAATCACAATACTTTCATCCATGTTGATGAATAATCCAGGTTAAGCAGGTTGCGGAGATTTGGCGAAAAACGCCTTGTTTTTAGGGGTTTTTGAACCAAATTCTAAAATACTCTTCCTAAAAATAATCATAACCAACTGGGGCTCAGCTGGTTGCCCATTCTCACTTATTATAATATGTGAGAATGGATTTGAGGCGGTTGAGAGTGGTTTGTTGGTGTAAATCTGCGGGAAATGGGCGACCGAGCGAAAATGGAAAAATTAGCCGGGATTTTTGCGAAAACTCCATAAAAAACGGTTGTTTTGAGGTGAAAATTGAAAAAAATCGGGCTTGGGTAAGCAGGTTGCGGAGATTTGGCGAAAAACGCCTTGCTTTGGGGGGTCTTTAAGCCAAATTCTAATAAATTCTTCCTAAATAATTAACATAACCAATTGGGGTGCAGTTAGTTGCCCATTCTCACATATTACTAT
>LSQX01121942.1_pt1 | contig 12409 bp, 11 predicted proteins | sample 654561 | NCBI WGS metagenome assembly LSQX01 (sample SAMN04489861, study PRJNA283612) | anaerobic digester metagenome | isolation source: 4 biogas reactors fed with cattle manure at either 37C or 55C with and... | place: Denmark: Kongens Lyngby | collected 2014 | reverse complement strand
GCGATAAACGTGTCGCAGGTGAGCATCCGGTCCCGGGGTAACCCGAGGATCTGCGCGGCCTGTTGGAGTCCCAGCAACAGGTCGTAGGTGTAGAACCGTTTCATCGCACGGTATTCGTCGCGGGCAAAATAGTAGTAGTCCCCGTCGATCCGACCGAAGGTCACCAGGGTGTCCAGCCGCCCGAGCCGGCGGTTGGTCTCCAACGAGGACGGCGTGAGATCGAACGCCCCTCCAAGATCCAACCGGTTGCGGATGTGCGCGAGCCGGATGTTGTCGCTCTCGACCGGTTTGTCTCCCCCGCGAATGTCGACCGCGATGATGTTGCGATATCCCCGGCGACGCAGCATCGCGACCGGTAGATTGTCTCCAAACCCGCCGTCCAGATAGGTTCTGCCCCCGAACCCGACCGACTTGAGGCCGGGATAGCGGGTGCTGCCCATGATGTAGTCGACCAGCAATCCGGGATGGATCGACTCCCGCCACACCTCGACGGTCTCCAGATCGGTCAGCGAGTACAGTACCAGTCCGTAATCGATCTCCGAACCCATCACCGCGGCTTCATCGAGCACCCGCTCGATGGTGGCCCGAAACGGCGAGGTGTCCAGCCCCCGCTTGCGGACGATGTCCACCATGACGTCCAGATTTTTGGGGCTCAGTACGTCCGGCTTTTTGAATTCTGTATCGTCTGGGAGGTTGAGGCATTGCTCCACCGTGATGGCCTGCCACATCCCCAGAGCGGCCTCATAGTCTCCCTGGGCGACGAACGCGGCGTTGAGAGAGCCGATGGAGGCACCGACGGCCGCACAGAGCGGGACCCCCAGGTCACGCAGTGCTTCCCACGCCCCGATCTGGTAAATTCCTTTGGCACCTCCGCCCGCGAGCGCGAGCGCAAATCGTTCCGGTTGCATGGTAATTGGCACCTCCGTCCCACCTGTTTATACAGCGGATGGGAGGGAAACCGCAAGGAACGAGGGTGAAAAAAGCCACACAATCTTCACAATTCGATCACGATCCTCCACGTTTTCGCAGGACTGTTTTCATGATGGGGGCGCACAATAGGGGTGTAGCGGCTAAGATTTGCCGACAACACGACACTATACCGGATAATTAAAGGAGTGATTGAAATGACGGACCGTCACGAAATCGAGAACCGGAATTCCATACAGACCCAAATCGCAGGAGACAAGCCGAAACCCAGGAAAAGGAACACCTCGGTGATTCTGGCCGCCATCCTCGTCACCGCACTGGTGTTCAGCACCGTAAGCGGTGTGCTGTTTTGGTATTTCTCGCGCCCGGACACTTCCGAACCCGTGCCTACCACGCCGGGCCAGGTACAGGGGGAACCGACCGGAGGTCTGGCCCCCACCGGACAGTTCAACATCGAGGAACTGACCACATTGCCCTCCGGCAACGGGAAAACCGCACGTAAGACTTACGAGATCGCCGCCGATGTCGGACCGGCGGTGGTTGCCATCACGACCGAAGTCGTGACGTCGCTCTTTGGCCGGCTGACAACTTCGCAAAGCGCGGGATCGGGCATCCTCTTCACGGAGGACGGCTACATCGTGACCAATGCGCATGTCGTCGACGGTGCCAAACTCATCACCATCGTGACCGAAGCCGGAGACAGCTACGAAGCCAAACTGGTCGGAGCGGACAAACAGTCCGATCTGGCGGTACTCAAGATTGAAGCGGATGAAACACTCCCGTTCGCGATGTTCGGCGATTCCGACACCCTGGTCCGCGGAGAGCTCGCGGTGGCGATCGGCAATCCGCTCGGCGAACTCGCGGGCACCGTGACCGTCGGTGTGATCAGCGCGCTCAACCGCCAGATCACGATCGACAACGTGACCATGAATCTGATCCAGACCGATGCCGCGATCAACGCCGGCAACTCCGGCGGCGCGCTGGTCAACTCATTCGGTGAAGTCATCGGCATCAACTCGGCCAAAAAATCCGCCAGCGGCATCGAGGGGTTGGGATTTGCCATCCCGATCAACGACGCCAAACCGGTGATCGAAGAACTCATCAACAACGGGTATGTGACCGGACGGCCGGTCATCGGAATCAGTGGGGAAGGCGTACCGGAACAGATCGCGCAGCGTTATGGATGGCCTGTCGGCGTTTATGTCGGGAGCGTGCAGCCCGGTGGCGCGGCCGAGATGGCAGGCATCCGCCAGGGGGACATCATCGTCTCCTTCGACGGCACTGAGGTCGCGTCGGTCGCACAGCTCAACCAGCTCAAAGAAGGACACGAGGCCGGAGATGCGATCGAGGTCAAAATCTTCCGGACCGACGACGAGACCGAGCTCACGGTCACGCTGATATTGGGAGAAGACGCGCCTGCGGTCACACGGACCGCATCCGGTGAAGTCGCACCCGACTGGATCTGATCCGGAACCCTCCCTTCCGGTGTACATAAAGAAAACGACCGTCCCGTCATCTGTCCTGCTCCCTGTTATCTTAAGGGGGAGCATATCAATCCGACAGGGCGGTCGTTCTTCGTCGGGTAAGTAAATCTGTTAGTTTACCGCGAGGAATTTGGTCCACAGTGCATTGTAGGTGCCGTCGATCTCTTCGCTGGAGTAATAAGGCTGCAGCGATTTCATCAGTTCTTCGTCGGGATAGTAGGCCGGATTGTCTCTTAGCGCCGGATCGAGCTGTGCGTGGGCTTCCAGGTTGGGCGTCGAGTAACCGACGTACTCGGTGTTGGCCAGCGCGATGTCCGTGGTGCACAGGAAGTCGATCAGCGCGAGCGCGCCTTCCACGTTCTTGGCGTTTTTGGGGATGCACATCATGTCGATGGAGATGTTGGAACCTTCCGGCAGTGCATATTGCAGCATTTCGGGATCCTCGCCGCCTTCTTCGAGACGGTCCTGGCAGACGACATGGTCGCCCGACCAGGCGATGCCGGCGAGCAGTTCTCCCTGGACGAATTTGTCTTTGAGGTCGTCGATGCCGACCAGCGGACGGACTTGCGTGCGCTGCATGAGCAGCAGGTCCTCGGCTGCTTTGAGTTCGGCGGGATCGAGCGTGTTCAGACCGTATCCGAGATAGTTGAGCGCGGCTCCGATGGATTCCCGCATGCTGTCATACATCCCGATCTGGTTCTCGTACTGCGTGTCGAACAAGGGGGCCCAGACGTCCGCGGGCGCGTCCGACGCGGGTGCGGGAACTTCGTCGGCGTTGTACATCAGACCGACGGTGCAATACAGATAGGGAACCGCATAGTCGAACAGTTTGTCGTCCATTGCCGGATCCGGATCAAACACGATCTCCTCGAGCAGCGGATCGTTGTTTGCCGCGTTGGGGATTTTGGTAAAATCCAGCGGGATCAGTTTGTCTTCGCGGATCAGGCGGAGCACCATGTAGTCCGACGGAACGATGACGTCGTAGGCGTTGTTTGCGAGCATCGGGTACATCTTTTCGTTGTCTTCGAACGTTTTGACCTTGAGCTCGTACTGCGGGTAGGCCTCTTCGAAAGCAGGTTTCACCGTGGCTTCGTCGAGGTATTCACCCCATGTGTACAGCAGTACGGTTTCACGTCCGTCCGATCCGCATCCGGCGACGGCCGCTGCCGTCGTCAGGAGCAGGACGGCCAGCAGCAGAGAGAGCAGTTTTCTTTTCATCGTGTCAGGACCTCCTCAGTATTCTTTTTGGCTTTTCGGTTGTTGTCTCGTGAAGAACGGATGTTGACGATCACTAAAAGGAGCAGGACGACCAGGAACATGATCGAAGAGAGCGCGTTGATCTGGGGACTGACCCCCTTGCGCGCCATGTTGTAGATCGTGATCGCCAGGGTCGAGGCGCTGGAACCGGCGGTAAAATAACTGATCGTGAAGTCGTCGATCGAGAGCGTAAAGGTCAGGATGAGCGACGTCACGATACCCGGCATGATTTCAGGTAGTACGACCTTGAGCAGCGCTCTGGCCGGCCGGCATCCGAGATCCAGGGCGGCTTCGAACACGTTCCGGTACAGCTGTCGGACTTTAGGGGAGATCGACAGGATCGCATAGGGGATATTGAAGGCGATATGGGCCAGCAGCAGGGTCGGAAACCCGCTTACGATCCCGATAAACGAGAACAGCAGCATCAGGGAAATGCCTGTGACCAGGTCGGGAGATACGTTGGGGATGTATGTCACGTTCATGATCGCAGCCCGTGCGCGGCGGCGGAATCCGGTAAGCCCCAGACAGGTGACCACCGCGACCGCGGTCGCGATGATCGCGGACAGGGCGGCCAGCGCGAGGGTGGTCCGGAGCGCTTCGAGGATCGAGTCGTTTTGCAACAGCTGCCGGTACCAGTCGAGAGTGAATCCACCCCAGACCGCGCGGGATTTTGACTTGTTGAACGAGAACACGATCAGGACTGCGACCGGCGCGTACAAAAACAGGAAGACGAGCGCCATGTAGCCGTTCCGGAGGAATTTTCTGATCAACCGGATCATAGCAGGATGCTCCCCCCTTCCCCGCTGGCTGCCTCATTGCGTGTCAGCACGCGCATGCCTAGCAGCACCAGCACAAGCAGCACGATCGACAACGCGGACGCGGTGGTCCAGTCGCGGGCGACCATGTATTGCCGTTCGATCACGTTGCCGATCAGGAGATATCGGCCTCCACCCAGCAGATTGGGGATCAGGAAGGTGGTCATCGCCGGCATAAAGACCATGTTGATGCCCGACAGGATCCCCGGGGTGCTGAGCGGGAAGATCACGCGCGTGAAGGTCTCGGCTCGGTTAGCCCCGAGGTCTTCAGCGGCCTCGACGACATTCGGGTCGATCTTGACCAGTACCGAGTAGATGGGAAGAACCATATAGGGGAGGTAGTTGTAGACCATGCCCAGTCCGATGGCGAAGCGGTTGTACAGAAACTGCTGCTCCGCGATCCCAATCATCCCCAGCAGGGAATTGACGATTCCCTTGGGTTCGAGCAGCGCCAGCCAGGCGTAGGTGCGCAACAGTGCGTTCATCCACATTGGCATCACGAACAGAAACAGCAGCAGGTCGCTGCGGCCGCGAAGCCGTCGTGCGCGGTTGGCCAGCATGTAGGACACCGGATACCCGGCAGCCAGACAGATGAGGGTGCAGACCAGCGCCATCTCGAGTGACAGGAGAAAGGTGTTGACATAGATCGGAACCGACAGGTGCAGACCAAACAACGAACGCAGCCCAAACGCGCCCATCTCGACCCGGTCCCCCGTCACGATGTTGGAGAATCCCACGAAGGTGAATACGAGGTTTCCGTCCGCGTCATAGGTGGTAAACGCGTAATAAGCGATCAGCAGCAGCGGAAGGATGGTGAACAGCACCATCCAGAGGAGGTAAGGATAAGCCAGGCGCCTCAGTTTCATGTCCAGGCACCTCCCGACGGGTCTTCTTCAATCGTGGCCGGCTCGTCCGCATCCGGTCCATCGATGCCTTCCCCTGGATGCAACCGGTCGGGGGAGAAGTCGGACTTGGCCATGATGTGAATGTCGTCGGGGCCAAACGACAGTCCGACACGAGAACCTTCCGGTGCGTGATCGGTGCTGTGGACCATCCACTGGAATCCCTCCGACTCGACCAGCATCTCGTAGTGGACGCCTTTGAACACCACCGAGATGACTTCGCCGTTGACCCGGTCTTCACCCGGTTCTCCGATGTCGATGTCCTCGGGCCGGACGACCACATCGACCGCCTCGTCCGCGAAGCGTTTGTCTACGCAACAGAAAGTGCGACCCGCGAACACTACCTCATAATCGCGTGCCATCTGGCCGGGGATGATGTTGCTCTCCCCGATGAACCCGGCTACAAACGCGTTGCGGGGCTCGTTGTAGATGTCGATCGGGCTGCCGATCTGCTGGATCACGCCTTCTTTCATCACGATGATGGTATCGGACATCGTAAGCGCTTCTTCCTGGTCATGGGTCACGAACAAAAACGTGATACCCAACTGCTTCTGCATGTTCTTCAGTTCGTGCTGCATTTCTTTGCGAAGCTTAAGGTCAAGAGCAGCCAAGGGCTCGTCCAACAAAAGGACTTCCGGCTCGTTAACCAAGGCCCGAGCAATAGCTACCCGCTGCTGCTGGCCGCCGCTGAGGGAATCGACGGACCGCTTCTCGTAACCCGCCAGATTAACCAGTTCCAGCATCTTCCCCACCTTGGCCCTGATCGTCTTCTCGTCCATTTTCTTAATGCGCAGGCCAAAGGCGATATTCTCAAACACATTCATGTGCGAAAACAACGCATAGCGCTGAAATACGGTATTAACACGGCGTTTATACGGGGGAACCTCGCTGATGTCCGTCCCTTCAAACAAGATCTTGCCGGTTGTCGGTTGTTCAAAACCGCCAATCAATCGCAAAGTAGTGGTTTTGCCGCACCCGCTCGGCCCAAGGAGTGTCAGGAATTCATTGCGGCGTATATAGAGATCGATTCCTTTCAAAGCCGCTGTTCCATCATAGTACTTTGACACTCCAATTAGATTAACCAACTGCTGATCAGTCATTGAGCTCCCCCTTTCCATTCGTTAGAAACTCGGCGGGCTTGATACCCAGAGAACTTTCGCTGTTGATGCGCCCGTATTAGCGATGTAATGTGCAGCTGACGGGCGGAAATAGAATGACTCTCCCGCACGCACCTTAAACTGTTCTGCGCCCAGGTGGAGGATAATGCTTCCCCGGAGCACATAGCCAAACTCTTCGCCGTCGTGGGGGTCATCTAGAGGTGTTTGGCCTCCCGCTTCCACCACCACGAGAATCGGTTCCATGACATTCTTCTGGGCATTGGGAATGATCCAATGGACTTCTGATCCCATCTCCGAATTGGTCTTTACGAAGACGTCCTTCTTGGAGAATACGATCTTCTCCTCAATGTCATCGTTGAAGAAGTCGCGCAGATTAGTACCCAAAGACTCCAGGATGTCCACGAGCGTAGCAATGGAAGGAGAAGTCAGCTCCCTCTCCACCTGCGAGATAAAGCCCTTTGTAAGCTCGCAGCGGTCGGCCAATTCCTCCTGCGTAAGATTGTGTTTCATGCGCAGTCTTCTGATCTTCTCGCCGATTTTCATAGTATACCCCTGTTTTCTAAGGCTAAACAAAAGGTTTAGAGTCACTAAACAAGAGTATTCTACCCACAACGGCCTAGAATGTCAATAGGAAAAACGCAATTCTTGCAGCACAAAAAAAGTGGGCCCTACCAGGCCGAATAAGCCGATAGGAACCCACAAAACTGCATGATTTCTATGCAAAGCGGATACCCTGGGTCTCCCAACGCTGGAAAGCGGCTGCAATGCGCTCAGCTGGGAGGCAGATCGAAATGCGGAAATAGCCGTCGCCATGTCTGCCGTACCCCACACCAGGGGTTATGACTACGTTCGTCTGCTCAAACACGTGCTCTGCGAACTCCAGTGAACTGTACCCAGAAGGTACTGGAGCCCAGATATAGATCCCCGCCTTCGGCGGTGCCACGTTCCACCCCAAGGCGCTGAGCTGTTCCACAACCAAATCGCGCCGCTGCTGGTAGACAGCAATCAGGTCCGATGCAACTGGTTCAGACAATGCGGCAATGGCCGCATACTGGATGGGCTGAAAAACACCGGAGTCAATATTGGTCTTCAACCTCCGTAAAGCCCCCACGGCTTGGGCATTTCCAGCCGCCCAGCCGATGCGCCAGCCGGTCATGTTATATGTCTTGGACAGGGAATGGAATTCCACTGCCACATCCTTGGCCCCATCCACCTCCAGAATACTGGGGGGGCGAAAACCGTCGAAAGCGATTTCAGAATAAGCTGCATCGTGGCATATGAGAATCTGGTGTTCTCGCGCCCACGCCACAGCTCGCTCGAAGAATTCTCGCCCAGCCACAGCCCCGGTCGGGTTGTTGGGATAGTTGAGCCATAGGAGCTTAGTGCGGCGCAGCACTTCCGCTGGAACTGCAGCAAAGTCAGGCAAGAAGCTATTCTCCTCCAGCAAGGGCAGGTTATACACTTCGCCTCCCGCAAGCAGGGTGCCGCTGGTATACACCGGATACCCCGGATCGGGCACCAAGCTGATGTCGCCGTTTTCCACAAAGCACAGGGGCAGGTTGGCGATCCCCTCTTTTGAGCCAATGAGCGTGGTGATTTCAGTCTTCGGATCAAGCTCGACCCCAAAACGGGTGCGATACCAATCGGCTACGGCTTGGCGAAACTCCAACAGTCCCGCTGACGACGGGTAGCGATGGTTGCCAGGCAGTATCGCGGCCTCAGCCAACGCTTCCACTGCCCGGGGAGGAGTGGGCAGGTCCGGATCACCAATCCCTAAGCTGATCACATCTCTTCCACTCTTCACTGCCTCAGCAATCCGCTCTTCGATTTGGGCAAACAAATACGGCGGCAGCCTTCTGATCCTGCTGGATTCCTGCATAAAACACTCCTCCGCGCTGTAGTTTTCTTTTAAGTATACAACTGCCAGGCTTGGGGTGCTACACTTAGTTTTAACAGCGAGACCCGGTCTTGATTGACAGGGTCTTTGAGCAGCCGTAGAATGGAACGGGGGTATTGTCCAATGACATATATCTGGCAGGTCAGCGTTATCGGTTCTCTAGCGGGAGTTCTAGGCACAGGCTTGGGCGGGCTGCTTATCGCTTTGTTTGGTAAGCCACACCGCACTGTGTTGGGATTCTTACTGGCGTTTTCCGGAGGGATCATGCTCACTGTTGTCTGCCGGGATCTGCTGCCAGAGGCCTTGGCGCTTGGGAATCCGTTCTCAACTTTAGCCGGCCTGTGCGGTGGCATTGCAGCCATGTTTGCTCTGAATCATGTTGTTCCCCATATCCACCCTAACTCCCAGGAAAGCCGTGCTTTTCTTCGCATCGGCCTCCTGATCGGAGTTGGCATTGCGATGCACAACTTCCCGGAAGGATTAGCGATCGGTGCTGGCTATGCAGCCTCGGACAGTCTGGGCTTGGGGTTAGCCATTGCACTGGCGCTGCACAATATCCCGGAAGGCATGGCCATGGCAGGCCCTTTGATCGCCGGGAAAGTCGCCCCCCTTTGGACTGCTCTATGGACCGCAGCTGCAGGCCTTCCCATGGGCTTGGGCGCCTTCGCTGGGGCGCTGTTTGGCGAAGTATCCACTGCTTGGCTGTCGGCGGCGCTGGGCGCTGCCGGAGGAGCCATGCTGTACCTCGTTTTCCATGAACTGCTCCCACAATCCCACACCCTGAACCGCCCAGCCACAACATATTATGGCGCAGTCACAGGGATTATTGTGGGTTTTTTGCTGTGATGCCTCCGCGCCTAGACTCTACCCGAACAGGAAACGCACGCCAGAAGGCGAATGAGATAATGCAATACGGATACTCTGCTAGAGAAGGTGAAGTAAATGATTAAGTTTGGCACTGGCGGCTGGCGAGCTGTGATCGCTGAAGATTTCACATTCAGCAATGTGCGCCGGGTGGCAAAGGGTGTGGCGTGCTATCTGCGGGAAATTGGCCAGGCCCATAAGCCTGTAGTAATCGGGCGCGACCTGCGTTTTCTGTCGGGAAGGTTCTCCCGGGCATTCGCTGAGATCCTCGCCCATGAAGATATTCCTGTGTGGTACATCGAAGACGTAGTACCCACACCCATGCTGATGCATGCCGTGGATCAAGAGGGTCTTGCCATAGGCATCATGATAACCGCCTCCCACAATCCATCTCAGTACAACGGCATCAAAGTGATTGTGGAAGGGGGGNNCGTGCAGAAGCTCAATCTTAAAGTGCTGTTTAACCCCATGTTTGGTGTATCCAAAGATATTATGGCCATGTGCCTGGCATCGCTCCGCTGTTCTGTCGATGTGATGAACGCGGGGCGCGATACCATGTTCGGTCAAGGAGTTCCTTCCCCGTCCCGGGAAACGCTCCAAGACATGGAATACCGCATGAAGCGCGGTAGGTACAATATTGGAATTGCCACCGACGGCGACTCAGATCGGATCGGTCTCTACGATGAACAGGGCAATTACATTGACGCCAACGAAATCCTCAAGCTTCTCTACTACTACTTAAAGAAGTACCGCAGCGAGCGGGGTGGTGTTGTGCGCAACCTCACCACCACGCACATCCTTGACCGCATCGCCCATTCTTTCGGAGAACCAGCCTTTGAAGTGCCGGTTGGCTTTAAATACATTTCCCAGAAAATGGACGAGGAAGACCTCCTTTTAGGCGGCGAAAGCAGCGGCGGCTTGAAGATCCGCGGGCACGTCAACGGCAAGGACGGGATCCTCGCGGCCCTGCTAGCTGTAGAAATGCTCGCCAAGACCGGGAAGACCCTCAGCCAGCTCTTGGCTGAAATCAACGATCAGTATGGCAGCCTGCACTTTGATTTTATCAACATTTCCTATGCGCCAGCTGAGCGCAAGCGGTTGGAAACTCTCCTGTTTGCCGAGAAATACGTACCCGACTTCGGTAAAGAGGTCAACCAGGTCTCGTACATGGATGGCGTGAAATTCTACTTCGCGGATGAAACTTGGCTCTCCATCCGCTTTTCCGGTACTGAACCTATCCTGCGGATTTTTATGGAAGCTCGCAGCGGGGAAGACGCTCAGCGTTTAAAGGAAGTTGTGCTCAACGAGGAACGCTTAAATCTCACAGTAAGGAATGGTGTCTAGATGCTTGGAGTTGTCTTAGCGGCTGGTAAAGGTACAAGGCTGCAGAGCCTCGGGAAAACCATCCCCAAAGTCCTGCTGGAAGTGGGCGGCAAGACTTGTCTCGAACACATTGTACTGGGCATGAAAGAAGCGGGCATTACCCGCTTTGGCATTGTGATTGGACATTTGGGCGAACAGATTCGCGAGCGGTACGGATCTGGCGAGAAGCTCGGGGTGGAGATTACTTACCTCACCCAAGACCTATCCGTGTATGGGACGGCTCGGGCCGCGATGCTGGCCCGCGACCTAGCCGGTGGTGAACCCATCATGCTCTCCTATGGAGATATTATTATTCATCCCGGTAACTACCGAGCCCTTCTGGAACGCTCTGAGGGGGGCAAGTATCCTACCAACACCGTAAACTGGGTGGACGACCCCTACGCTGGCGCAGCCGTTTACTTGCGTCCAGACGATACAGTGGAACGCATCATCGAAAAACCGCCCCAGGGCACATCGACAACCCACTGGAACAATGCCGGCGTGTATGTGTACCCCCCGTTCATCTTCGACTACATCGACCGCATCCAACCATCACCCCGGGGAGAGTATGAACTGAGTTCCGCCCTGCGCCTGATGATCGACGATGGCTTAGAAGTGCGTTCCCACAGGATCTTCGGTTACTGGCGCGACATCGGCCGCCCCGAAGACCTGGAGGCAATCAACGCCCTGCTGGCTGAAGAGAACGCCAAGTAAGTTCCTTAGTGACTGCGCTGGCGCTCGCTCTCACGCATCATACGGATGTATTTGAAAATGGCAATGATAGTCTTAGCATCGTGAATCGCGCCTTCATCAATCAGCTGCTCCGCCTCTTTCAGGGGAACCCACCGCACCTCAATATCTTCACCATCGACGGGGTGCGGCTCTCCAGGAATGAGACCTTCGCCTAAGAAGAGGTAGAGTACTTCATTGGTATAGCCGGGCGTGGGGTAGAGATAACCCATTGGTTCTAGTTTTTGCACGCGGTAACCAGTTTCTTCCTCGAGTTCGCGCAGAGCGCATTCCGCGGGGCTCTCTTCTCCATCGATGGAACCAGCGGGAATCTCCAGCATGTTGCGGTTCGCTGCTGGGCGATACTGTTCCACCATGAGAACTTGGCCGTCTTGGACAACCAATACAGCCGCGGCACCAGGATGGTCAACCATCCTAAACTGACGCACTTGGCCGCCGATCCAGGCATCTTTAGTGACAAATCTAATAAACACGTTTCTCACCTCGTAGAAGCTATTCTTGCCCGCGGGCAGAAGTCCTGTTCATGATAGGAGAATGAGGCATGATCTTACAGATTAGTGTGGAGTTCAAAGAAGCTTACGAGCTGTTGGTCAGTGCCTGGGCTGCCGCTTTCGTCAAGCAGCAGGGATCCCTCGATCTGAGCAGAGAGTGGTTCAACTGGTGCCAGGCCAAGCTTTCACCGCAGAACCTCGTTCTCATCGACGAAATCCGCCGGATGGAGCAGGCCGTTCCCATTGCTCTCCTCTTGAGCTGCCCCCATGCGGGAGCAGCTGAGTTCGTTAAATGGGTTGGGTCCTTGTCCGGCAAAGAGGCATATGAGATCATCTACTCTTTCGACCCCAACACGCAGCGCCGACCGCCGGAAAGCCTGCGCAAGATGTGCCAAGTACTGGCAAAAGGTCTGGGAATGTGGCACGAGCAGTATTTCAGCCGCATAGCAAACAAGGTGACCGGTGAGCTTGCAGAGATCGCTGCTGCGGGACGGGTTAGGGCAAAGGACTTCGAACAGCGGCCCCAGGAATGGGTCAAGGAA
>LSQX01102805.1_pt1 | contig 12409 bp, 12 predicted proteins | sample 654561 | NCBI WGS metagenome assembly LSQX01 (sample SAMN04489861, study PRJNA283612) | anaerobic digester metagenome | isolation source: 4 biogas reactors fed with cattle manure at either 37C or 55C with and... | place: Denmark: Kongens Lyngby | collected 2014 | reverse complement strand
CCATTATATACCGGTAGAAGAAGAAAGGGTGCGAAATGTAAGGTCTAGGGTGGGATGACGCGAGGAAATTGCTTTACATAGTAACTTAAACCCAGCCGACAGCGCCCTCAAAAGCAAAAATCAAGAATGACGCCTAGCATCATATAAGACCCGTACCTATACCCTTATGGGTACTTATTACAATCCTGTTTTATAAAGCGTTCTTTACCAAGTTTATCGCATTTTTATCAGTTGGGCAAAAGTCTCCGCGAGATGAACACTTGTCTGCAGAGCCGCATTTTCTATCTTCAAGTATATTCAATGCGTTGATAGATCGTGCCACAGGGTATAACAAAAATAAAGGTGTCTATCTCGCGGTTTGCTACATTTATCAAGACTACAGCTTAACGTAACATAGATTTTTCAACGGTACTATTTCTTAAAAGGTCTTCATCTATCGTAATACCTAATCCTGCCTCATCCGGTAGCGTGCAAGTGCCATCCTGTTGTATCTGCACTCCGCCTTGGCTTACAAGGTCCTTTGTAAGCCAAGCACAAGCAGGCCCCCCGGAGTAAATAAAGTAAAGATCATCTCTTACAGTGGACGCGAGCTGCGCACTAGCTGTTGTTGCAATCCTTGATTCCGCCACATCATCTATTTGTACAAAAATACCGGCGGCTTCTGCCAACGCAATTATTCGTCTTGCCTTCCAAAGGCCACCCGGTCTTGTAGTCTTAACATTGAAAATACGTGCAGCACCCCTTTTGATCACCTCAAGTGCCCCTGCAAAGGTAAAAGATGCCTCGTCAGCAATAATCGGCACGCTTGTTTTATTTGTCAAAAACTCTAAACCGTCGATATCCGTCGCAGGAATTGGTTGTTCAATATAGATATCGAATTCTTCCATGGCTTTAATTGCTTCTAAAGCCTGCGCTGCGGTCCGCCAGCCCATATTTACGTCAACAATAAGAACAACATCAGAATCCATTGCCTCTCGAATTCGACGAACCTTTTCAACGCCCACTGTAAGGGGATCCTCTTGAGTGATGTCGGGTAATTTAACCTTCATAGCCTTATAGCCCATTGCGTTCCATTCTTTTGCATCTTCTTCCATTTCATCCGCTGACTTTACCCCTATAGCCCCTGCGGTCCGAAATGATTTTCTATATCTACCTCCTAACAAGCTGGCGACAGACACACCCATGGCTTTTCCAACTAAATCGTGGAGAGCCATGTCAATGGCGGCCTTCGCTAACAAATTTCCTTTGATCACTCTATCCATAATATAATGAACGCGATCCATTTCAATAGGATTAGCCCCTATTAATGCGGGTGCTAGATATTTATCAATCATATGAACAATCGTTGCCTGGGATTCCCCTGATTCTGCAGGAAGCCAAGGCGATGCCTCACCAATACCAACATAATCTCCATCGGAATAAACCTTGACGATCACATTATGGTAATCTGAGAAATCGCCATACGAAGTTGCGAAAGGAATTGCTTCCAGCCTAACCGGGATCGTCTCAATTTTCTTGATAATCATATAAGCCACTCCTTAGTTTTATTTATAGATAGCCGCTAGGACCAACTAAAAATAGTCTATGTTCACTTTCACCCCTTTCCTGATTGCCTTTTCCGCCGATTTAATAACCTGTAAACTTCTAATTCCGTCTTGATGATTTGGAAGCACCCCAGAATAATTGCCCTTCAGCGCTTTTATAAAGGCAAAATTCTCCGCCGCATAACCCCAGGAATCAACGCGATTATAGGGTGCATATTCTGTTCGTGTATTTCTTCCTTTCTTCCATTTTTCAAAGCATTTAAATCCGTGCACTTTGTATGAAACCTTGGACGTATGCGCTGTAATCTGAATCATATGCTGGCCACGTGTATAGGCGAAATCGGGCAAAGCACAATCGTTAAATTGCAAGGTTATTAGACTGCCATCATCCATACGGAGAAGCGTGCCACAGGTGTCATCGAATACGGAAGTAGTGGACTTTCTAATGCGTGTTGTTAGGGCAAATATATCGACAATTTCATTGCCCGTGACATACCTAATTAAATCAAAAGCATGGGAACCAATAGCATGAAGTAGCCCGCCACCTTGCATTGGATCCCCGATCCAACCATCTAAGAATGGACCATATTCTAAGGACACGGTCATAACAAGTTTTTCGTTGCAGGCTCTTTTTTCAAGGCTCCTTCTTAACTTTCGAATAGGTTCTATATAGCGAAGATTATACCCAACCATAAAAAGCGATTGATTATTATCAACAGCTTCTACCACACGCCTTGCATCATCTAGCGATAATGTCATGGGTTTTTCGCAAAAAACCGCTTTCCCACGCTTAACAGCTTCAATTGCTGGTTCAGCATGTGCATTGCTGCGATTAAGAATGTAAATTGCTCGTGTTCGTGGATCATTGATTAAAGATTTTTCAGACGGGTAGGCGGTTCCCCCAAACTTATGGACAAACTGATTCAACATTGCTTTTTGAGAACAATGGGCTCCTACGATTTCTACGTTGGGTAATTCACTCAAGATTGTAGCGTGAATACGTGCCATTTCCCCACAACCTACAAAACCAACGCCTATTACCTCCATGGCTAACTAATCCCCCCCTTTAATATCTATTCCTGTGTCTATGAATAGCTTACCACCCGCACTCCAATTCCCCGGTGAATGATCTTCGAATATAATCGTTATCCCCTCTTTTTCAGTGGCAAAGTGAACCGTAGCCGCTTCTGTAACTGCCATAGCAAACCTCTGTTTTTGCTCGACAGTCCGGCCTTCCCACAAATGAACAAAGATTACAGGAATTTTAAACACCATCCCTTCAAAAACTAATAATTATTATCCTTTTACGGCACCGCCTGATAAACCTGAAACCAAGAATTTCTGGAACAAAAGAGCCAAAACAAGGGGGGGTATGCTGCCCAGAATTGCTCCAGTGGCCATCAAACCATAGTCCACGCTATATTGCGTCGTGAACTCGGAAAGGACTACCGGAAACGTCTTTGCGGAACCTGAACCTGCAAAAGTCAAAGCAAACATAAATTCGTTCCAGGAAAGAAGGAAAACCAATATGCCACTACCGATTATCCCCGGGATTAGTACCGGTACTATCACCTTCCACAAAGCTTTCCATCGCCCGCATCCATCTACTAAAGCCGCTTCTTCTAATTCAAAGGAAATAGATTTAAAATATCCCATTAATGTCCAAATGACGTAGACTAATTTAGTTGAAAGATACGCAATAATTAGGCCAATGGCTGTTCCAGCAAGCCTAATCTTGCTAAGAATAAAGTATAAGGGAATCACATAAGAAATATACGGAATCATCTGCAGGGTCATAATAATAAAAAACAAAGAATCTCGAAAACGGAAATTAAAGCGCCAGAAAGCATAGGCTGCCAATATTCCTATTAAAAGGCATATAAATGTTGTACTAAAAGACACAACCACGCTATTAGATAGCCCACGCCGAAAATTTCCAGATGTCCGCTTCATCAATCCACCATAGAGTGTTGGTTTTACATCGTCCTCACTATACTGCAAACCCAGTACCTCACGATATCGTTCAAGAGATAATCTTGCCGGTACCCATCTGGGCGGAGAATCTAACAAATCTATTTGCGGGGAAACACTGGTGACAAACAGCCAATATAAAGGTGAAAACACTAACAAAATAATCAAAACGGAACCCATGGTATTGATCAAAGCATCCAACAACCTAGACTTTTTCCCCCAGAATCTTACCATAAAATACGCTCACCCCTATTACAAAAATAGTTGTTATAACGGCTAAAGTTGCACCCGAACCGAAGTTTAAATGCTCAAATACTTCCCTATAGATGAAAAAACTTGATACCATGGTGCCACTTGCGGGGCCCCCTTGGGTAAGGATGTAGATAATGTCAAAGACCTGAAATGTCTGGATGGTCCTTAATACAAGTACCACCAATAAAGTCGGTTTTAACAAAGGAAACGTCACATAACGAAACTTACCCCACCAATTCGCCCCGTCTATTTCCGCTGCCTCGTACGATTCATCGGGAATTGATTGTAACCCAGTCAACAGAAGTATTATTGATAACGGCAACATCTTCCACGAATCTGCTAGAATGACCATATTCATGGCTCTCAAGGGTGCTCCCAACCAATCAACGTAGTTACTTATGATACCCAATTGCATCAGTAGTCCATTCAGAGCCCCGTACCTAGGATGGAATATCCATTCCCACATCATAGCGTTTGCAATGGTAGGCATCGCCCAAGGTATGATAATTATAGCCCGCAAAACTTTTCTAAATTTAAATTTCCGATTTAAGAATAAAGCACCTAGAAATCCTAGACTGGTCTGGACAACGAGAGAAACAAGTACAAAATATGCAGTTCTTGCAAACGAATTTAAAATTTGTTTGTCAGATAGAATAGAAAGATAGTTTTTCAACCCTATAAAATTTGCTTGAACACGAACAAAACCTCTAAACTCATGTAAGCTCAACCACAAAGTGTAAACTAAAGGATAAAAGCAAAGAGTTAATATTACAGTAAGAGCCGGAAGTAGGAAAAACCAAGGTGATTCAGTAAATTTGTCACTCATTTGATTCCGGTCCCCCTTATTTAAATAGACTCTCGGAATTCTCCGAGTATGATGACCGGGGTCTTTTGCCCAATCATCCGGATTGGCCCCCTCCTGGTTTTATGCCGGTAGCGGGGTTTTTCAATCTCACACTAAATTACCATAAAAACACTTGACTCTTCAAAAATTGCCCAAAAATCGGTTTAGGAGGGGGTTTTTCCCCCACTAATAAACCGTTGAGGTGATTTTCTTGAAACCCGTTGTCGTTCCACACGAGGAATATTAGCAATTTGTCTCCGAACAGCTTTCGGCATACTATTCCAGCGCTCTTTTAGTGCTCCGCAACAGCGATTGGCCATTAATCGCCAAATTTTTGATAACAGACTTGTCTCCGATTACTCCCTTACTAGCAGACAAGTACGGCGATAAGGGACCCCGCCCGCGTGATCCAGCTTCCATGATGAAAGCTATCTGATTTTTCCCTCGACCAGACCGGAAATTGGGATAACTGCATGGATTGAGGAAATGCATCGAGTCCCCCTCTACGCCACCATCAGTTTTCCCGCGTCTTTGGGATGGAGAGAAAAACCGCAAGCGCGAAAAACAAAACCGGAAGGAGAACCGCAAGAAAGGTAAGAAAAAGGGAGAAAAAGCCCCCGCTACCACTTCAAGCAAACTAAGACTACTTATCAAACGGATGACACGAGATTCCAGCGAAACAAATCTTCCAACCGACAGACTGTTTGAGCTCTTTCAAACCAGCATTCTTACAGTGTTAGCTGGGTTGGGTTTGCTTGGGGACATAGGCAAACTGAATGTCGCCAGCGATGGAACGCCAGTTGCGACAATAGCCTATGCCCGGAGCAAACCATCTTGTGAATGTCATGCCCAAGGCCTTGCCAAATGCAACCATCCCCGAATCTACTCTCAACCAGACTGCAATTCCGACTGGAACAGCTCCAAAGACGGATACTTTAATGGATATCACCTCTATATGCTGTCCCCATCTGATAGTAAATACGATTTGCCGATCTATCCCAAACTACAGCCTGCTTCCCGGCATAACTCAGACAGTCTGGTCATCAGCTCGATAGCGTTTCGGCAACGTTTCACCTTGGGCAGGATTGATAAAATGCTGCCCACGATGCCCAGGCCATCTATGATATGCTTGATTCACAGGGGATTGAGCCCTTCATTGATCTCAATGTGCGAACTAAGAAAAACAGTGAAACTGATACCGACATCAAGATTTCGCCAAACGGCATACCAATATGCCCACAAGGGCTAAACATGAAACCCAATGGCTGCGACAACACCCGGGAGCGGCAAAAATGGCGCTGCCCGCTTGCCGAGGGCACAACGAATTCCTGTGAAAAACCCTGCTCCGAGGCGAAGTATGGGCGTACGTACCACACATGTCCCAAATACCCTTGGTTTAAACCTGCTTTCGAAACAATAATCTCCCTCCGAATAATTTCATAAGCAAAATACGACGAATTCGTTATCCTTATCATGCCCTCTTCTTCACCCATGCAAGACGATCTTCGAAAGGTGGCACCTTTAGTAGGTGCCACCCAAAAATTTTTAATTTCCATATAGCGTTGTTTTTTGGTTAGCCCAAGCCGCCGCGTCATTCAATGCTTCCGCAACTGATTTAGCACCTGTCAGTGCCCTGTGCAACTCTTCTTGGAGAGTCCTAGAAAACTCGGTGTACCAAGATATTTGAGGTCTTAGTACAACATGTTCGGGCTTTATATCCAACTCTCTTAACATTGGATATTGATTCATCATTTCGTCTGTATACATCGAGATTCGGGTTGGTGGATAGTTGGAAAGCTCAAACTGCATTAATTGCGCCTCCGGGCTGGATAAATACTCCAGCAACCTCCAAGCCCACTCTTTGTTCTTCGTATTTGCTGATATAGCATAACTAGAGTGCCCACTGGGTGTGGCACTAACACTTATTTCTTCTATGCCAGGAATGTGTGCCATACCCACCTTACCAACAACCTTTGATTGCATTGGATCCTGCGTTTGTAACCATCCAAACAACCAATTGGGAACGAAAGCAATGTTTCCGGCAGCAAACATATTCATAATTGTTCGATCATTTTGGGAAACGGACACCGGATCCGCTATACCTGCTTTAACCAGCTCCACCATAAACTGCAATGCCTCTAGTCCGCCACCCTCGTTGAAAATCCATTTACCTGTTTCGTCACGCCATTCACCCCCGAAAAGGTCAAGGAACATAACGTAATCACACACCAAGCCCTCCGCCTGGGCCCAACCAAAGGCAATCCCGTAATCAACTAGGCCCAATTCCTGCATGGTTACGGACATCTCTAGGAGTTCCGACCAAGTCACCGGTGGATTAGTAAATCCCGCTTTTTCCAGAATATCTTTATTGTAATACAATCTTTTTTCTGAAATCCCAGCGGGAAGTCCCATAACCTTTCCCGCCCAAGTCGCGGATGGTAACCAAGGTCCGAAATCACTCAACAGTTCTGGGGTCAAGAACTCATCTAGAGGTAAAGTCAAACCTACTTCGGCAAATTCGGGAACCCAGATAATATCACTATAAATCACATCAATAGGTGTTCCCACGGCATGGGTCGTAATGATCTTCATTAACGTTGCATCATAAGATTGTGTAATCAATTCGACAGGAACATCCGTGTCCTTTGTAAATTGATCTGCCATAACTTCTATCATAGGTGCACGTTCTGAGTTTACGATAACTGTTAGATGATCTGGTTTTTTCGCAGCTTCCCCCTGAAAACCCACTACCAACAATAAAACGCATACACCAAAAACTAAAAGCCGCTTCTTTGATAGCATCTCTTTTATGTCCTCCTTTTAGTCTGAATTTCAATAGTTCATTCGTTATCATTTTGGTGCTACTTGATATCACCTCCAATGTCCCCACTTGAAATTTTCGTAGCCCTACACTTCACAAATAATATCTTTCACTGCACCGAGTGCCAAAGCACCTGCCCCAAGCAAAGTAGCGTTATCTTCCAGTTTGGATAAAAGAATCCTGGGCGGATCTAATACCATTTTCTCCACACAATCAGTTAATGGGACCACTAGATCTTCTTTAGCATTCATGACACCCCCGCCCAGAATTATCGCTTCGGGGTCAAGTAACGCCCATACACTCGCTACTCCCATGGCCAGATATTGGGTTGATTCGGCAACTATTTTCTTCGCAATTGCGTCCCCTAGCGCAGCTAGCCGGAAAATATCCTTTGCTGTTCTTTGCCCTTGGTGATTGCCCCTATTCTTTTTTTCGTACAGTTCTTCTATAGCTTTTCCGGAGGCTAAGGATTCGAGGCAACCATATCCTTCCTCACTTAGTAAGAAATCTCTATTAACCATCATAAAACCCACTTCACCGGAAGAGCCACGTGAACCACGATATAACTCACCGTTAATGACCAATCCCGCTCCGATTCCCGTTCCCACAGCAATGAAAACGAAATCTCCCATTTCTCGCCCATGACCGTACCTTAATTCGGCATATGCCGCTAAATTAACATCGTTTTCTACCACGAAAGGCAATTCAAGTCGTTTAGTGAGATGGTAGCAAATATCGATATTCGGGAAATGCACCGCCGGACTTTGCTTAATTATTCCATCCTTATTATCGACAATCCCAGGAACCCCCACCCCACAGGCTTTTATGTTATCCGCCCCTAGGACATCTATGACCTCGCGAACTCTTTCTTCTATAAAACATATCACATCTTTTTTGGGAGTTTCGTAATCTTCTAAACAAAGTACTTGACCGCGGAAATCTACGGTAGCTATTCTGATCTTGGTACCACCTATATCAATAGCGATAACATTCCCGGCGTCACCGGAGAGATCGAGTAGCCTAGCCCTCCGGCCACCAGTAGAATAACTCATCCCAACCTCTTTTAACAATCCCTGTTCCAGAAGCCAACGTACCGCACCAGTCACCGCTGGTTGACTATATCCGCTAATTTGGGCCATATCTACCGGAGATATGGGTCCTTTTTCGTCAACAATATCCAATATTAAGCGCCGTGCCGTTAGCGAAGTCCTTTTATTATTCTTGTAAATGGCCATATATTAATCCATCCTCCTGGTCATTATAAAAAGTAAAAACACAACTTGCATAAATCACTTATTTATGTAATTAGCCATTCACTTAGAAAGTCCTCCCACGTTAATAAATTTATTTTCAATCAATCCGATTTTGAAGCTAAATCACTCCCCCATAATTACCCCTAAAGCCCTAAGTAATCACTATTTTCTCACATCTAAGGTGTAGAGATCTGACAATCTATCCTAACAAGGCGAAAAAACAAGGCGATCTGCCTATAAAGGGGGAGATCATGAAGGATGGCTTCGAGTTTTTATGTTTTTTAAAGCGATTGTTTCCCTTCTGAACGTCAACATAAAAGTGATCCACGCGATGATCAAAAGTGATCCACCCGCGCTAGTCTAATAGTGATCCACTTGCCGGTTTAATTTTGAGCCACTACGGTGTTTCTCGCTTTGCTTTCTCTAAGACGATACGAGTCACCATTCATGTTTAGAATGTGAGCCCGGTGTGTTACGCGATCCACTAGGGCTGCAGTCAACATTGGGTCCCCGAAAAAATCAACCCATTTTGAGAATTCCAGATTGGTGCTTATGATCAAACTAGCTAGCTCTGATCGATCCGATATGACCTGAAACAATAACTCCGATTGGCGTTTAGAGAAGCTAAGGTATGACAGGTCATCAAGGATGAGAAGATCAATTTTAGAAAGTTGTTTCTGAAGCCTGATTAGCGAGTGACTCTCCTGCGCTTCCACTAGCTCACCGGCTAATACCGGTGCACTATAGAATCGTACTCGAAACCCTTCATGAGCTAATTGCGTTGTCGCCCTTTTTGGCAAAAAGTTAAAAAGGAAATCTGCCTTGGCACCGACTTTAGTTCGATTTTCAGCAGCATGCGTACACCCGGTGTTATTTGATGCGAATTTAAAGATCACTAAATAAAACTAGCCGGCCTTTCTGCGTTAGGATTCGGAATCCCCGTTAGGCCGAGGAAATCAAACTGCGCATCAATTCGGGCCGTTTTTGTTTTATCCTGCCCACAGCCATTGCCAGCATTATGCATAATGCTAGGCCGCAGCGAACTTTCATCTTTGCTAACCCCCGAACAGTGTGGTTTTCAAAATTGAAAAATACATCTAAGCGTGAGTTTACCCGCTCCACTGATGTCCGTTTTTTGTATGCCCGCTTCCAAGCATAGCTCGAACGTGCCAAAGGAGTGAACACACGGCGATCATCCTCCAGCTTTATCCGGATGCCGCTTGCCACCGGGCAAGATTTTATCCCCCGGCAAGTGATTCCGTAATGTTGAGCCGGACACCGATACTTCAAGGTTCCCCGGTCTTTTTCAAAACCGCCGTATGGCATTTCTCTTTCAACCTTTTTTGGACTCGCGGGACAATAGCAATAAATAGTGCCTTTGTAATCATAGCAAACGTTCGAATGATCACCCAAAAGCCGTGTATCATCAGGGTCTTGCCACATATTCCGAATATCTATCACCGGCTTGATTCCGTAGGTATCCCACAGTTTAACTATGAGTTTAGTGTCATCGAAGCCTCTGTCCCCCGTGAATTTCTCACACCTTCTTAGTAATGTTGGATGAGTGGTGTTTAGGTCTTCTATCATACCGTGGGCTTCCTTCACCTCGGGGTTCGATGCTCTTGTGACTCGATAATGTACCGGTAATTCGTAAGTCGAATCAACTATCAAGTGAAGGCGATAACCAAACCAAGAAACAACTTTCTCCCAAAGGCCGCCGTCCTTGTTAATGCCCTTATACACTTGTTTACCCCAGTTTGCATCAACGTCTCGGCGCCCGTCAGGCTTTTTCTTACTCTCCCTTTTTGCAAAACTTTGGATTGCTTTCCCATCAATTGCTAGATTTGATCCAAAGTCCGGGAGTAAGTGAATGACCTCCGCTACCAGTTCATCAAACATCTGCTCAACGTAGTCAGCGTATTTAGTACTCAGGCGCTTTAAAAATCCAGAGAAAGCCCATTGAGTAGGGACAGCATCAATCCCTAAAAATAAATCGAATCCGCATACTTCCCGCAATTGGGCGTTCCTCTTTAACTCCCTGAGTAAACTCGCAACTGTGGGATGCTGATAAACCATTCCTGCTAGCATTGCATTCCACACTGCACGAACGGGGTAATCATTTCTACCTCTGAACCGATCTTTTTCCATTGTCGAAACCAATTTTTCATCGGGCATTGTTTCTAAAACTAATACTAATCTTTCCAAGTCGCCTAGTTCTTCAACATCTCTCCACCCAAACAGACTTTTTTGTGGTATAATAGCCATGGTGATGTCCTTTCTGTCGCTGTTTAGCGTGTTACTAAATACTTCGACATGAGGGATCATCACCCTTTTATGTTTGGGGTCAATTTTAGGCAAACAAGCGTTTTTTGCCCTAAAAGGGCCCTTTTTCATTGTTTTTTTGGGGTAAAGATTATTCCGCGTCTTTATAAAACCTTTCCCGGTCATTCTTTCCTGACATCGCGTTTAGCTCAATAATAATACTACCAATAACAATAGATGACCTTAAAATAAGGCGGCTCCACCGAGCCGCCTCGCTCTAATTCTTAGCACCCAAATATTCTTCGGCAATTGTCCTCATGCCCTCTTTCCAAATTTCAATCTCAGAAACCGTCATACCATCACTTGTTTTATCCTGATCGGCCACATCTTCACCCCGAATATCAAAAAGCAGCATCTTAAGTGTCGAATTATCCAACCCAAGTCCTAGACCGTACTTATAAGCCTCCACGACCTGCTCTTTTGTCGCAACTAGGTCAGAATCGGTTTCATAGGATGCGATTTGAGGTGGGTTTTCTTCATCCTGAATGTGATTACCTTCCTGATTTAAAATCGTCTCACCAGGAGCCTCTAATTCGCTTTCAGAGGCATTAACCGCTTTTTCAACCTCTTTAGCTAGGGTTTTGTTGTCGATATTCTTCGTCTTAGCAGGTTTTACCTTGGAAGGCTTAACTTCTTCCAAATCATCCACCTTGGGAACATTACCCATGATGAGCTTGTCCATGATTTCCGAATAACTTGGCCGCTCTAATACTTTGACCCGATCAATCGGTTCATTGCGGAATCCATTTTTATAGACTTCGGCCGTGAAATCAGGCAAGAGACGAAGGTGCAGATCCACCCTATACGGAAGCTTTTTATACCCCTCAAGAACATAATCACCGGTTCTCTTTCCATCATCTGTATATTCATCCCGAAGCCTTCCTGTGATTACACAGTAAAAACCCCTGTCCCGAATAGTCTTAAGCATGTTGTCAATCTTCTCCCAAACCCGTGCCCAAATATACGTGGGATAGATTTTCTCCATCTTGGCTTCTTCTAAATACTCGAGTTCGGCCATAGTTTGAAGATCAGAACCAGAATCAATCACAATTGTTCCGCCTTCATGTTCAGAAAATATCCTCTGAACCAATGTCAGCCGCAGATCGTTGAATGTTGTGATCTTCTTCCGGTAAACCTTCTTATTGCCAGCAAACTTAGCGGCAACGACATCAGCCCGATTTTCGGTGTCGAGAATGAAAATTGGCTCTGGAAACGTCATGGAGAAATGAGTTTTTCCAACTCCCTGAAGGCCTTCGGCAAGTACAACAAATGGAAGCTGCCCCGGATTTTTGGGGATTTCGTCCCATTCGATATTTGCCGTCTGCCTAACCTGTCCCTTATTACCTCTTTGAACATTCATTTATTAAAATCTCCTTCCTGTCCTCGGTCAAAGGCTGAACTG